>Ga0190313_1000253_pt1 | contig 34001 bp, 31 predicted proteins | sample 4870071011_MG_FD_169989 | JGI IMG/M metagenome (GOLD analysis project Ga0190313, IMG submission 169989) | Hydrothermal vent sediment bacterial communities from Southern Trench, Guaymas Basin, Mexico - 4870-07-10-11_MG | ecosystem: Environmental > Aquatic > Marine > Hydrothermal vents > Sediment ... | reverse complement strand
GAAATGTAAGCCATTTAAAACATCCCACTCTTTACAAACTCCTGCAAACGCAACATCCAGCGGCTTTCCATATATGCATTCAGCTATGAAACCAAGAAGGATGAAGCCCAGGTCGCTGTAAACTTCGTTTTTCTCAGGTGAAATCGGTGTATCAAGGATTTCCCTGACCAATTTTTCTTTGCGTCTTTTCCACCGAATGTTTTCAAATTTTTCGTAGTAAGCTCGGTAGGCGGGCAACCCGGATCTGTGTCTTAAAAGATCTTCAATGGAAATATCACGGTGTCCCCGCCTAAGCCAATTACGAGGGAAAAAAGCAGAAAGTTTTTCATTCAAAGAGATTATTCCTTTCTCATAGGCGTACATAAACAGTGAGCTCGTGGCAACAGGCTTTGTTAGCGATGCGAGATCAAAGAAGTGATGCTGTTCAAGACGGGGACCGTTATGCCACAGATTCCCAGAGTAACGCTCGTACAGAATTTCACCACCACGCAAGATTACAGCGGCAACGGCCGTGCACATTTTTTTCCGCAATGCTTCCTTGATAAAAGCATCCAGGCTCATGGAATAGCCAGGAAGTTCCTATTTTGAACAGCAATTTACCAACCAGCCGACGCTCAATTCCGCTGCCTTACGTCTTGCCTCTTCGTCGGAAAACCTGTGATCCACACCATCAAAAAGTATGAGCTCTTTTGGATCACTCACAGCATCATAGACCATCTGCGCTTCGGTCCATGGGACGATTTCATCGTCAACTCCGTGCAAGACGAGGACATTTTTTACATTCGATAAAGATGTCAGGATCGACAGTCTGTCTGGCTGTCCCAGAGGATCCCGCTTATTCTGTATACCGCTAAAAGGATTTTCTTCGGTAAGAAAGCGCCGAACCATGGAAACATCAAAAGGTGTAGCCCAGGAAACAATCGCCTGTATATTTCCATAAGTTGCAGCATAAAGGTATGCGATGTACCCGCCAAAGCTGGAACCGAGAAGACAAATAGGAAGCAATGAAGAAATACGATCCACAAATTTTTCTTTTAGAAACTCAGCTACTCTTCGAAGGTCTTGCAAACGTCCATCTATGAGGGTGGGTGCAGATCTCTCCAGATTTTCCCCAGCCCCGAACTGATCAAATCTTACAGCGATGAATCCGGCGGAAGAAAGAAGATCAGCCAGTAACAAAAACTTTTCAGACCCTCTGTAGCTCAAAAGCCCGTGAAGCGTAACAACAATTCCTTTCGGCTCATGCGCTTCCGGTCGATGAATTTCAACGGGAATTACATTGTCAAGCCATAACCTATCAACAGAGGACATTTTCAACCTTTCTCTTTATCGCGTATAGCATCACTTCCAGAGTACCTTCCGGTCCTGAAAGTCTCACGGCTTTTTCCTTGAATTTGAATCTTTTGACCAGTTCCTGAAAGAAAAGGGGAGTCTTAAGATCTTTGTTTTTAGCCAGAATCACAGTTCCATTAGGTGCGAGGGCATTATCTAGAAAATCGACAAGAATACCGTAAGTCTTGCGGTCATAAACGACTTCAGAACCAATTATCATGTCGTAGGGTTCACCCGCAAAAGGCATTCTCCAGTCGATACGAATGACAGGAACATTCCTGCAGCCGTTTAGTAGCGCATTGGCACGGCAAAAAAGTAGAGCATCTTCTTCGATATCACTTATCGTAACATCATGACCGCACATGGCTGCGAAAACGCCAACAAATCCCAGGCCCGCACCAATTTCAAGTATTCTCTGACCAGGAATCACTGGCTGCTTTCCCATGAAGTAAGCCAGAACAAAGCTGGGTTCCCAGAGTTTTGCCCACCATGGAAGGTGCATTAAATGATACAGCACATCCTGCTCTGAGCCATTCCCCGAATCGTTCTTCTGATCATGCTCTTTTTCAATCTGTGACACAACATACTCTTCAAGGTTCTTAATTTGCAAAAGCTTCAATTTTTTGCCGTTTATCTTCACTGGCTCAATTTCTACCCTGTACTTGCTTTCAATACGATCCATCACCTCATCTAAAGACATGCTCATAAAAGTTTCAACCATCGCGTATTCTCCCTCCAAACCTTTAAAAAGTTAACTCTCACATCTTTCCACATATCGTTTAAACAAACCATTTTCCCACGGCCACTATATTTGCTAAAACAATCTCCGAGTTCATATTTTAAACACTATATAAAATGAGCTGGAAGATCAAAAAAAGACTGCAAAAGAGATTAGCCAAGGAAAAAGGGAGCATCGTTAAAGATTGGGGCGGAAAGACCTGCGTCGCCTTGGCTTTCCCCAATCGTTACCATCTGGCGATGTCCAACTTAGGTTTCCTATCAGTTTACGGAATGTTCAACCGCAGAAGTGATGTAGTTTGCGAAAGGGTTTTTTATCCTGATCCCGATGAGAAGCTTTTGATCCACAAAAGGCCAGGATCACTGCTGTCTCTGGAAAGTCAGCGACCGGTGAGAGATTTCGATTTTTTGTTTTTCTCTGTGCCATTCGAGTCTGATTACACAAACGTGCTGGAAATCATGCAGATGGCCAATATTCCGCTTCGATCCGATCAACGGGACCACAGCCATCCGCTGGTGGCCTTTGGGGGGGTTACGTCCTTTTTGAACCCTGAAGTGCTCGCCCCTTTTATGGACTTCGTCTTTGTTGGAGAAGGTGAAAATTTTTGGGACTCTTTCTGGGATTTCGTGAAGGAGTATCCACCTTACGGGGATAGAGCGGAATGGTTGAAGGTCTTGGCTAAAACCATTCCGGGAATTTATGTTCCCTCCTTCTATCGTGATTCTTACTACGATGATGGAACGCTTAGGTCTGTAGAACCTGTTTTTGCTGATTTGCCTGAAAAGATAGTTGTGCAAAAAGCAGATTTTAGATCCTGTAATCCACCACATTCGGTAATACGAACCGGCGATACAGAGTTCAGCGACTTTCATCTTGTAGAAATAGGCCGGGGATGTGCTAGAGGTTGCCGTTTTTGCGCGGCGGGTTACATATATCGGCCACCTCGATTTCACGACGCAAAAAAGATACTGGAAACCCGTGCAATCGAAGATGATGACAAGGGGCGATGGGGGCTGGTCAGTGCTGCTGTCGGAGATCACCCTCAAATAGATACTATTTGCCAAACCCTTAGTGAACATTCCTGCGAGGTTTCCTTTTCTTCCCTCAGAGCAGACACCCTGAAAAGCTCGGTCATGGAAGCATTAATGGCCGGAAACCATCAGGCCGTCGCCATAGCCCCAGAAGCAGGATCCGAACGGCTGCGCCGTGTCATCAACAAACACCTAACCGAAGCTCAGCTCTGTGAAGCCGTAGCAGAACTAACAAAACATGGTATTAAACACTTAAAACTCTACTTCATGGTGGGTCTTCCCACCGAAACAGATGATGACATAAAAGCGATAGTTACTCTGGTAAAACAATTAAAGCACGAAATGGTAAAAGTTGCCAAGGGACTGGGTAATTTGGGAGAAATTATTGTAAATGTAAATTCCTTTGTGCCCAAGCCGTTCACCCCGTTTCAATGGGTGCCTTTTGACGAAGTGGAAAGTCTCAAAAGCAAAATCCGTTTTCTTAAAAGAAGCTTCTCCGGGGTTTCCAACGTTCGATTTTACGCCGACGTCCCGAAGTGGAGCTATGTCCAGGCACTCCTGGCCAGAGGGGATAGGCGTGTTGGACGGTTCTTAGAAAAAGTGGTTCTGGAACAAAAAGGTTGGTTCACCGTAATGAAAGAGGTACCATGGAATGCGGATTTCTGGGTTTATCGACAGCGCAAACCTGATGAGCTTTTCCCATGGGAAATTATTGATCACGGCATAAAAAAGACTTTCCTGTGGTCTGAGTTAAATGCTGCTCTTGATGCAATAGAAACGCCCGGCTGTCCTGCAAAAAATGGATGTATCCTGTGCGGGGTATGTCAGAAATATTCAGATCTGCTGGGCACGATCACCGAAAATGATTAAATTGAAATTTGCAATTCTATCAAAGAGGGGGGATAGCCTACATGTTTGCATCAGACACAGATTACTACAAAATCCTGGGCGTTCGTCCTGATGCCACGAAAGACGAAATAAAAAAAGCTTACAGACGCCTTGCCTTACAATATCACCCCGACCGTAACCCCGGTGATCCCCAAGCCGAAGAAATGTTCAAAAAAATCAGTGAAGCCTACGCTGTCCTGATAGATCCGGAAAAGCGTGCACAATATGATCGCTACCGTATGTACGGAAGCACAAAAACCGCCAATGGAACCTACGGTGGTAGATTTTACTACAATCAGGAAGAGCTGTTTCGCACAATGTTCCGGAATCAGGAAACCGTTGATATGTTCAGGGAGTTACAGAAAGAGCTGGCTCGTATGGGCATAAGGTTCGATGAAAAGTTCTTTAACCGTATCTTTTTCGGAGGACGCACGATTCTTTTCGGCGGGTTCATTTTTGGTCCCTTCGGCTATGGTTCCGCGCGCAACAGGGGAAACTCGACAGCGAATCAGTACGAGAGGATCGACCTGGATCAATGGGAAAAATCTCTTGGCGACGAGGGAATTCTAAAAAAGGGACTGAAAGCCATAGGCAAGCTGGCAACAAAAGCAGGCAAGGCCATAGCTGAGAAAGCCGGAATCGCACTCCCGGCACCTGTTTCAAAAACACAAAGAAAAATAGAAGAATCTGCCGAGGAACAGGGAGCACTTACTCTGGAACTGGCCATACCCTCTACGGTTGCTGAAAGCGGAGGTGAAATCACAGTCATGTTGCCTCATTTTGAAGTCAAAAAAATTGTATCGGTCAAAATTCCGCCGGGAGTACGGGAAGGAACCAGAATAAGACTCAAGAACATGGGTTATCAAATCAGCAACAATGTAAGGGGAAACCTTTATTTGAAAGTGAGGATAACCAGAGTGTAGGGGCGCACGGCCGTACGCCCCTACTGTGTTCCAGAGCCATCCGTTCGACGGCGTTTTCGGTTAATCCATGCGTATTTACACCCACGATTCCCATTCCAAATCATCCCCAACAGACCAAATTGTTCAATTTCCCCGGACGTTACACGATGTAGGGGCACGGCATGCCGCGCCCCTTCGCCCTCCGGGCAGGGACAACGCATGCGTCGCCACTACAACTTTTTTGACCGGACAAATCGTTGTATTGCTTCGGCAATGTATTTATCATCTCCAGGAAGAATGGTACGAAGGTCCATAAGAATCCTGTCGTTGTCAATTCTTACGATGATCGGGGGATTGCAATTTCTCAGGAATTCTTCCAGCTCAACGACCGAACCGTTCGCAAGTCTCAGCGATACTGCCCAGGAGGGGAGTTCTGCATCTGGCGAAGCCCCACCGCCCACACGGGAGATGCACCTTTCCACATCTACGTTAATATCCTGCCCATAAGGTCCGGGTAGGATAGCTCTAATTTTGGAAGCTAGCTCCTCAGCATCCCTTTTAAGGCTGTCCGAAGTTCTGGCAATCATGCTAAGAGTTGGAACCTGTTCCAAAGCCACCGGCTCTTCCAGATAAAGCTTCAAGGTGGCTTCAAGAGCCGCTAGGGTCAATTTGTCCACCCTGAGTGCTCGCGTAAGAGGATTTTTTTTACATCGCTCGACAATTTCTTTTCGACCGATGATGATTCCAGCTTGAGGCCCACCAAGCAGTTTGTCGCCACTAAAGGTAAGAACATCAACACCCGCTGCAAGCTCAGCTTTTACGATGGGTTCGTTCTTTATTCCGTAAGGAGAAAGGTCAACAAAGCTGCCACTTCCCATATCTTCCAGACAATAAAGTCCCCTTAAGTGAGCCAGCTCTGCCAGCTCGGCTGATGATACCTCTTTTGAAAATCCAACGATACGATAGTTGCTCTTGTGAACCTTCAGCAAAGCGACCGTATCCCTAGAGATAGCATTGGCGTAATCACTGAGGTGAGTTCTGTTCGTGCAACCTACTTCTCGCAGAATTGCCCCACTTGCAGCCATAACTTCAGGAATGCGAAAAGAGCCGCCTATTTCCACAAGTTCACCTCGGGATACAATTACTTCTCTTTGCTTCGCCACCGTATTGAGAACCAGTAAAACTGCTCCTGCATTGTTGTTCACTACCAGCGCTGCTTCCGCGCCTGTAAGATCTCTAAGCAAACCCTCGGCATGGACATATCTAGATCCCCTTGTACCCTTCTCCAGGTCATACTCCAAATTATTGTAGCGCCTAACGATGGCGACTATTCTTTCCACAGCGCTATCTGGAAGTAACGACCGTCCGAGGTTCGTGTGCACGATGACGCCAGTGGCGTTTACGACAGGCTTGAGAGTCCAGCCCATCTTCTTGCTAACAAGCATCTGCACTTCGTCAGCCAGTGCTTCAACTGTGAGATCATTTTCCGATACAACTTCGCCATTGAGAATGCACCTTCTCCTGACGTCAATCACTTCCCTTGTCGCTCGAAGAAGTATGTTCTTCGGATAGCGTTCCTTCAAACGGGCAACCTTTTCATGGCGAAGCAGCTTGTCAACAGCGGGAAGCTTTCTTAGCATATCTTTGCTGCTGTGGCATGTCATAATCGAAACACCCCAACCTCTTTACTTCTCAAACCCACGTTTGTTTTTTATAAGAAATGCCTACTAATCCACCATAAAATTTATACGTATGGAGAGTAAAGCTCTATGACAAAACCCACAGAATTTTTAGCCACGGGGAAAAAGAGCGCAACAGAAATCTTGAAAACACTAACAAAGCACAAAGCCTTAATTCTCCAGCAAACTCATCCATCTGCTATGGCATACCTCCTCTGGTATTTCTTTACAAAAGAAAGAAAACACTACCTTCTTGTCGTTCCAAACGAAAGAGAAATGGAGCGATTTCACGAAATGCTGTCTTTTTTCTCCGGATTGGAAACCAAGCAAAAACTAGGAGATCCTCTCCATGACCGATTGCTTACCTTTCCCCCAAAATTTTTGCACAGCGGACTATGGTCGGATAAAGCTCAGTATTCAGCCCAAAGAATAAAAGTTCTGACACGATCAATCTGGAACGAAGATCCCTTTTTGTTAATAGCACCCGTTCAGTCTCTGTTGGAAAAGACAACCCCTCGTGATGTGCTTTTTTCATCGACCATTCACGTAAGAACGGGTGACAATTTACCCGATAATCTGGGAGAGCTTCTCAATTCGTGGGGCTACACGGAGGTTGCCCTCGTGGAAGAACCGGGAGATTGGAGCCGAAGAGGTGACGTGATAGACTGTTACATACCCCTCTATTCCATGCCGGTCAGGTTTGAAACATGGGGAACAGAAGTCGAATCGATTCGCTTTTTTCACCCGGCGACTCAAAGATCCATTGCCAAGGTTGAGGAAATCTTTCTAGTGCCGGCGGGAGAAATTGTTTACACGCAGGAAACGAAGGAACGAGCAAAGGTAAGACTTCTGGAAGACGCAAAGGAAGAATTGGTAGATCCAGCACAAATACCCCAGTGGCTCAGACACATTAGCGATGGCACATGCTCTGATGAGGATAAACTAATAGGCGTTTTTTACGAAGAACCTGAAACACTCATGGACTACATGCCCAGCGATACAACGGTGATTTGGTGGGATGCGGACACTGCCGCCGAAACCCTGCAAGATTACTTTCAATCCATGCGGGAAAAAGAGTCAACTTTGAGAAATGATAAAACACGATGGTTTCAACCTTTGGAACGCTGGGTCATAACACCACGCAAGCTCCGCGAAAAAACCGTCAGGTACCATCAGATCTGGTGTGATGTTCTGTCCGGGGGTCACGACATAGGACCATCAGAATCTAAGGATATCCCTACATTCGTCATGGGAGCCTTTGGGCTGGATGGCCTAAAGAGCGAACTCTTCTTGAACATGAACAAGGGACGTCTCTTGGAACCGCTTGCGGAGCGTATTCGAAGCTGGCGTGAAGATGGCATCAGGGTGATAATGGTCTGCACTACGCAATCGAGGGCTCAGCGCATAGCCGATCTTCTGGAAGATTACGGACTTCCGGTAAGGCTCACCGATACTGCCTTTGGAAATAATCCTCTTTACAGCACGGAAATGGTGGTCACTCATGGCTCATTATCCAGCGGTTTCTGCTGGCCTGCGGAATACCTGGCGATCCTTAGCGAGGAAGAACTATTTGGAAAGAAGCACAGAAAGCGATCGTTTCTACCAGTAAAATCCGAAGCAATAAGCTCATTTCAGGATTTGAAAGAGGGAGACTACGTAGTTCATGTAGATCACGGCATTGGAATCTACAGGGGCCTGGTACATTTGACTTCCGGTTCATATGAAGGAGATTTCCTACTCATCGAATACATGGACGAAGACAGGCTCTATGTGCCCGTGCACAATCTGCACAAGGTGCAAAAATACATCGGGGTTAAGGAGGAACCTCCAAGAATTGACAGACTTGGAGGAAGACACTGGGAAAGAGTTCGCAGCAAAGCAAAGGAAGCCGCCGAAAAAGTGGCAAAAGAGTTACTCCAAATATACGCCCTTCGCCAACTCAAACAAGGTTATGCCTTTTCTCCACCGGATAAGCTCTATTACGAGTTTGAAGCCGCCTTTCCTTTCGATGAAACCCCGGATCAAATGAAGGCCATTGAAGAAGTTCTGCAGGATATGATGTCACCTCGTCCTATGGATCGGCTGGTGTGTGGAGACGTGGGATACGGGAAAACGGAAGTAGCCCTCAGGGCGGCATTCAAGGCTGTTATGGACGGAAAGCAAGTAGCGGTGCTTGTTCCGACCACGGTTCTTGCTGAACAACATTACAGAACTTTTAGTGAACGATTCGGGCCATTTCCCATCAAGGTGGAACTCCTGAGCCGTTTCAAGAGCAGAAAGGAACAAACAGAAGTTCTACAAGGCCTCAAGAACGGGGACGTTGACATAGTCATTGGGACTCACAGGCTGTTACAAAAAGACGTTACTTTTCGGGATTTGGGTTTATTGATTATAGATGAAGAACACCGGTTCGGGGTTCGGCACAAGGAAAGATTGAAAGCACTGAAGGTATCGGTGGATGTCCTCACCCTTTCGGCTACCCCCATTCCAAGAACTCTTCATATGGCGCTTTCTGGAATCAAAGACCTTTCAGTTATCGAAACTCCCCCGGAAGACAGAAAGGCAGTAAAAACCTTCGTAATGGATTTTGACACGAATGCTATCAGGGACGCAATACGAAGGGAAATAAACCGAGGAGGACAGGTCTTTTTTGTTCACAACCATGTTCAGTCAATACATTCGATGGCAGATTTAATACGCTCACTTGTGCCTGAAGCTAGCATCGCCGTCGCCCACGGGCAGATGAAGGAAAGAGAGCTCGAAAAGGTTATGCTGGCCTTTGTACGAGGTCAAATCGATGTGCTGGTTTGCACAACAATTATAGAGTCAGGCCTGGATATACCCAGAGCCAATACCATAATCATAAACCGAGCGGACAGGTTTGGACTTGCTCAGATGTATCAGCTGAGGGGCAGAGTAGGCCGATCAGATGTTCAAGCCTATGCCTACCTTATAGTACCGGGTGAACACCTGATAAGCAAAGACGCTAGGAAACGACTCAGAGCACTATTGAACTTCAGCGAATTGGGCAGCGGATTTCGAATTGCAATGAACGACCTTCAAATTAGGGGCGGAGGTACAATTCTCGGCTCGGCGCAGTCCGGACATATCGCAGCCGTCGGTTATGAGCTTTACCTTGAGCTGGTCCAGGAAATGATACAGAGACTGAGAGGAGATACTTATGAAGGAGAGTTTGATCCCGAAATAAAACTGGACATTCCTGCTTTTTTGCCAGATCAATATATACTGGATACAACTCAAAGGCTCGTAGCTTACAAAAAACTATCATCTGCTCGAAATGAAGAAAAAATAGCAGGAATTCTGAAGGAATGGAGAGACCGCTACGGAAACCTCCCGTCCGAAGCAAAAAACCTCGTGGCTCTTGCACAGATTCGATTGTTAATGCGAAAAAACCGGATACTTAAGATTGAAGAAGATAAAAGCTGGTTGAGGCTCTCTTTTGCTAGTTCGGCAGAGGAAATTAATTTTCACGAATGGGTAATCAACAACTCCAACATACAGTGCAATTTTCATCCTGAAGGTGGCGTGGTCCTTAACATTGACCGAAAAGAAACACTCCACGAACTGGTGACCCTCAGGAGATTATTGCAGGCATACTCTATGCGTGATAACAGTCAAGCTAACAGCCTAGCAGGAGGAACCGGATAATGATAACAAACAGGCGATTTAAGGTCCTTATATGTTTCATCGCAGCCATTGCTCTGTCCTGTACAAAGGTCGGCGCTGAAGTTTTAGACAAAATAGTTGCTGTTGTGAATGACGACATAATTCTCTACAGTGAATTGAGAAAGGAAGTGCAACGGTTTATGCAAACAAGGGGTGAGGAAGTTCCTCTTCCTGAATCTGTTATAGAACGTCAGGTGCTAGAACGCATGATTCAGGAAAAACTGGTAGATCAGGAAATGAAGCGGTTAAAGATTTCGGTGAGCGATTCGGCGGTTGAATCGGCCATTGAAAAAATCAAACAGGACAATGGATGGACGGACGAACAGTTTCAGTATATCCTGCAACAAAGAAATATGACCTACGATGAGTTTAAAGAGGAAATGCGCAAAGAATTGGAAAGGAATCTTTTGATAGAACGAGTATTTCAGTCAAAGACGGTCATAACAGACGAGCAAATAGATGAATATCTGAATGAAAACCAGAATAACGAACCTACTGTGCGAGTCAATCTGTCTGTAATTTTTATCCCTAAAGATCAGGCGACTGACAAATCGCCAGAGGAGATTTTGGAAGAAATAAGGAAAGGTGCCGATTTCTACGAGATGGCCAGGAAGTATTCCAGGGGGCCTGCAGCATCAGAAGGAGGTAAGCTCGGATGGATTGAGCTCGGTGAACTTGCCGAACCGCTTCAAAAGGTGCTGATTACCATGAAACCGAGACAAGTATCTCCTGTCGTTCCTCTTGAAGCTGGTTACTTCATAGTGAAACTCGAATCAATTGAACGGCAAAAGATCGGGGCAGAAATCTCTCCAGCCGAGCGTGAGAAGATCCGGCGCTTTCTTTTCAAAAGGGAAGTTAATAGAAAATTCAGGGAATGGTTAAACGGCTTGATGAAACGCTCTTACATCAGGGTTTCCCTCTAGGCATGACAGATTCAGGGATGAAAAACACTCCGAAAGACATCGGAAATCTGCTAAAGGACCTGAGGGAAAAACAGGGACTGAGTTTGGAAGAACTGTCTAGGGCTACGAACATCTCACAGGATATGCTCAATGCCTTAGAAAGCGGGTGCTGGGAACGGTTCGGAACACGGTTTCTCGTCAAAAGTTTTGTTAAGTCATACTGTAGGGCATTAAACACTTCCTGTAGCAATTTATTGAAAGTCATTGATGAGATTGCAGAAACATACAGATGTGATGAGCACTACAGGGCTATATTTGCTCGGCAAAGGCCAGGGAAAAGAAACATAGCCAAGATTTTATTTTACACTGTCATTATTTGTATTTGCCTAGCTCTGGCTATCGGCAGTGTGTACACTTACCGGTTGAAAAGCAAAAAAAGACAGCCACCTCCCGACCTAGTATCTCAGCCGGAAGTAAAAATACCAGAAAACATTGTGTTGCAAAAAAAACCTACCCGAACGATTGCTTTAGCCCCACTAGAAAGAAAGCTTTCTACCGGCAGAGGCCCGCATAACACCCTGTCGGAATCAGGCCCCGCCACCATTCCTATGAACCTTCCAGAGGCTGGGTCTAAAACCTTAAGGCCTAAACATCACGATCTTGTTATAAAGGCTATCGAAAAAGCGTGGGTCAAGGTCTGGCCGGATAACAACCAACCCATAAGTAAGCTGCTTAAACGAGGCGAGGAACTTAAGGTAACAGTTGAAAAATCAGCGAAAATTATCACCGGTAATGCCGGAGGCACACAGCTAGTCTGGGATGGAACTGTTCTGCCACCACCAGGTAAGCGTGGACAGGTTGTAAGACTGACTCTTCCAATGAAGACCGAAAAAAAACCGGTCCCATGACGGAAATCTTGGATAACGTGCTCGTCCTTGATGTCAAGGATGTGAGCGAATCTGACCAAATCGTGATATTCCTAAAAAAACCGGGCATTAAACTTGCCGGATTTGCTAAGGGTGCCAGAAAAAGTCATAAAAGATTTGTAAACACTCTACAACCTCTTAATTACATCACCCTGAAGTACAAAACCACACCCTCAGGATCGTGGTTGCAGGAGTCGAAGCTAATACGCCCTTACATAGTTGGTAGGGAAAATTACGAACTGCTCGGTACAAAACACGTTATCAGAGAAGCACTGCTAAAACTGCTACCAGAAAATGACCGGTATGAAGGTCTTTTCGATCTCGTAATATCGTGCCTCACAGTACTGGATAAAAAGAAGAAGCTAGAACCTGCGGGGATTCTCTGTATATTTCTTGTGCGTTATATGTCTCTCCTTGGATATATGCCCCCGTTTGATAAATGCTCAATATGTGGAAAAGAGCTTGAAAAAACCGAACGTTGGGTATGGCAACTCGTTCCCATCCGCACTACATGTGCCATTCATCGCCTTTCGGGGTCTCTGAAGTGGGAATGGGACCTTGAGATATTGAAAATCCTCCAAAACATTCCCCAATGGCCTGTTGACAAGCTGTGGAACATCAAAATAACGAGGAGCAAACAGAGAACCTTACTGCATAATCTTTCCACGTGGTTCGAGGTGACAGCACACAAAAAACTACGCAGCCTGTTGTGGCTTCAAAGAACAATGGAAAATGTGAATAGCCAAAATTCCGGTAGCTAAGAAAGCATCCGATGCGGAAAGTGATTGCTGTAGCGACATGCAAATAGTTTATTGAAACCATCATCGAACAGGAAGCACTTCCCACATGCCTGCATAGTGAGGTACGTACCGAATAAGGTGAAAGCGAGGGGACGATTTCGGAGCAAAAAGAAGTCTGAAAAAAGTCGATTGTTCCAGATTATTATCAACCAAAAACGATCCCAACTTGCCCAACACCAGAGTGTAACCAGAAGGCTTTTCAAAGCTTTTGACAAGAAAAAGACTCGGTTCTGGTTTGATAGCATAGGTCATGATGTGTTTTAGAGGAAAAGATTTACCGCGAATGTTCAAAAGGCCATTATTTCTGTCAATGGGTAGATTAGACGGAAGCACCATGCCAACCACATGCTTTCCGCTCTGGGTAGCAAAATTCCACGTGCCATAGTAATACCACCAGTATGCAGTGCCCAGCATCTCGAAGGGGAGATAAAGGTAAACTCTGCCAGCAGGGAAAAGCCTGCGGAGCCAGGGTGGTTGAGAATTTACGCCGTACTTTTTTAATAAATCCGAAAGCTCGGAAGGAGATTGGAATGCATCAGCAAGAAAATTCATAGCCTTTTCAGTGGAACCAAAAGTCTTTGCAACAGACCAGAAAAAATGAGGCCCGTTAAGGGCAAAACATCTGATCCAGCTAGCCGATAGATCATCATTTCCGGCAGTAAGTGGAAAGGCAGCGAGAAAAATGCGCAATCCATCTTGAGAACCACCGTCAACAAAAGCCCTCTTTTCGGAATAATATTCAAGAAAGTACCCGTAATCCCACCAACTCCACATGAGCTCACTCGAACCGCTACTATTCCTTACCGATGAAGCCACCCACGCATGATAAGACAGATTTCTTGGAGGAATAAACGTATTCCAAGCCCTATCTCCTACCATGCACAGACACAGCACAACGGCGGCGATCAGGCTACTTCTCCTCCATAAGTCTCCTTTCCGTTGCGGAAGAAAATCCACAACCTTGCAAATGAAAAAACCCAGCCCAAGCGCAAATAGCGGCGTCAGGAAAATGAGAAAGCGCCGAGAAAAAAGACTGGCCCCGGCCAGAAGAAAAGGAACGCCGAGAAAAGCAAACCTAGAAAATCTGGTCATTACGAGCCACCCAAGTCCCACCAGGAATGCAACCAACATGACCGCGTTTCCAGCGATTTTACCAACCAGTCCCTTGTAACCAATAGGAATCAGTTCGCTAATGGAAGATGCAACGGAAGGCAAGCTTGATTTTCCCCTGTGAGTGACAAGCTCAACGTACCCCATTACGTGACCGATCCACCCGCTTCGTGGTATGATCGAGAAATAAGTCAGCAAAAGGGTTGTCACCCCGATTGCCACTACGACAAGAATGCCAATTTTAAGGTATTTTTCAAACCTTGAGGATGGAACAAAAAAAACACTAACGGCGTAGGTTATAAACAGGAGCGGAAATAGGAGATATCTTGCCGGCAACCACCAGCAGTAAAAAAGAGAACTAAGTATTACAGCAAGCACGGCAAAGGCCGATCGGCTCTGCCATCTCTTATCCACGCAGAAGCGAAATAAGCAGTAGGGAATTATGTAAACGAAAAAAGGTATAAGTGAGTCCGTATCGAACCTGCCAAAACATGTCCTGGTATACCAATAAAAGACTACGCTCCCTATAAGTCCGCTTACAACGAAAAGCCTCATGTCCAGAAGAGCGATGCCCCACCCAAGGTATACTAGGACCATGAGAGAACTCATAAATACCGGCATGTAAAAGGCTACCATTTCGAGGGGAACCCCTGTGAAACGAGATACTCCAGCGGCTACTAGAGACAACAAAGAAAAAGGATATGGCTTTTTACTTATGGGGCTCAGTAAATCGCGCCCACCGAAATCTCCTTTCAGGTAATCATCTGCTAAACGCAGGTAGTAATAAGCATCTTGGGTGGTCATCAAAGGGTGGGAAGGTGCGGCGTAAAAAAGCTTCTGGCCCTTTTGCCATTCAGAAAGATGTACCAACCGAACCGAAAAATTCACACAGAGCACAAGGAGTATGCCCAGGATAACCTTTAAAACTCTTCCGGTTTTTCGTCCTTCTCCACCTTTTCCTTCAACCACTGGAGTTCTCCCTTAAGTAAAGACACCTCCTGAACCAGCTTTCTAATGGCACATTTCTGCCGGGTCCTTTCAATATCCATCAACAGTGATTTGGCAAAAAGAACCACAATGGCCATTACAATTACTATTACCGGTGGATAGCCTACCTTGAGCCTCACGGCTATGTAATCGGACAATTCAGGATAGACACCAAAAGCGAGAGCCGACAGTGCAATAAGAATCCACCAAAAGCTGTAAAAGGGGTGCAAGTAATCTCGGCGAATAAGAAAAAATATAAAACCAGCAAGACACAATCCGGAAATAGCTGTTATTACATTATAAAGGGCCAATCACTTCACTCCTTTATACGGGCATTGATGATTCTCGTTTTACCCAGTGCCAGCGTTCCCGTATACAACAGATAACTACCCACAACAAACCAGGAACTGAAAAGCCTGGATTTCCCCGACACTCTTCTTTCCATCCTGACGGGTACCTCGGCAACTTTTAAGCCATTTTCAATTAACAGCAGGAGCACGCCCAGATCCTGATACTCTATGCCGGCCACCTTCTCGTCAACCAGCAGTTCAATGGCTCTTTTCCCATACACCCTCATACCCGATGTTACATCAATGAAAGACACTCCTGCCACTTTTCTAAAAAATCGAACTGCCAGCAACCGTGCAACACTGAGCCGATCGGGGTAAACTCCCACTGCAACATCAGCAAAGCCGTCCTCAACGGGCCTTAGCAGGTCTTCAAGAAACTCGGGTATGTGCTGTCCATCGGCGTCCATAGTTATTGCCACGTCGTATCCCCGGTAATGAGCATATCTAAGCCCTGTTTGAATTGCCCCCCACACACCGAGGGGATAAACAAGGGTAACAACGTGAGCCCCCGCAGACCGGGCCACAGCCTCTGTTGAATCGGTGCTACCGTCATTCACAACCAACACCGAAAAGTTTTGTCTTCGAACTTCAGCTACAACCTGCCCTATTGTTTCTTCTTCGTTTCTGGCGGGTATGATGACCATCACCCTGGCTGATTTAGATTGCTTCATACACGCTACCTATTTCTTCTGAAACCCTGGCTATATGAAAACATCTATTAAAGCGCTTACGACCGTTCCGACCAAAGAAGTTTCTTACATCCTCATGAACATCCAGCTCATTAACGGCCGCTCCAATGGCTTCAGCACTGCCCGGTGGTACACATAGTCCCGTAACCCCATTTTCATTGACCCATGATACTCCAGAACCAGGTATTGATGTGGTCAGAAGCGGTTTAGCAAAATACATGGCTTCAAGGAGCACAAGACCAAAGGCTTCTGTACGTTCAATAGACGGTAAACAGAAAATATCGCAGCCATTCAACAAAGTATTTAGCTGACCGATGCCGAGCTTGCCTGTGAAAAAAACTCGACCTCGAAGATTTAATCTGTCTCTTAGCTTCATAAGATTCCTTCGCAAGGGCCCATCACCCGCTATGACCACGAAAAAATTATTGCTGTAAGTCACGGACTTTATCAGATATTGGAATCCCTTGTAGTAGGAAAATCGGCCCACCGTAAAAACCATTAACCTACCGTTCCTACTGTGTATTGCAGGAAAAGGGGAAAATTGTTCAAGCCTGGCTGGATCAACGCCCAAGGGGACAATAACGCATTTATCCCTAAAGGGCTTTAGAGTAGCACTTGACTCAAGATAAGGTGGCGAAGTAGCGATAACAACCTTCGCTTTCCTGAGCAGAGCTGTTTCCCAAGGTTTGTAAAAACGATATAGCATCGCAAGTTTTCTGTCGTGCTTAGATGGCACAACATCCGAATGCCAATGAATAACCAAGGAAGCTCGATGGGCAAAAGCCAAGAAGCAAAAAGCAGATGCATTTGGAAGGTGGAGGTGAACTAAATCAGGTTTCCAGGTCTTCATGATTTTGTAAGCCATCACCGGGAAAGAAGGCGCAACAGGAACGTAGGCAAAACTTCCCAAAGTGGCAAGTCGAATCAAAGAAAATCCTTCCGCTGTCCGGCTGATTTGGGTGCGCCTAAGTACCCTGTGATCATGCGCAAGCACACAGATTTCGATGCCGGACCTGACCTGCCATTTAACAAGGTCAGAAAGGAAATTTTCAATCCCGCCGATTGCAGGAGGAAAAAACTTTCCAACATGAAGAACTTTCATATCATTAGAACCTGACGTGCAGACATACCTTGTTATCACTATGGGCGTGTCGCAAACTCGCGACACGCCTTCCAAAACAGAATGGTTATTCAGCTCAAGACATCTTTAGCAGTACTTTCCAACACATGCCCACACATCATCTGCCAGCCCAATCGACCGTGTCGCTTCAAACAACTTAACAGCTTCTTCATAAGCATGAGCAGTAATTCGCTCCTTATATTCCTTGCCAATAGCATTCAACTTAGCCGCAAACTCACCATTGGCCTTTTTGATGTTTCCTCCAACATTACCGGTTTTCTTGGCCCATTCCCAGATTTCCTGCCACAATTCATCGGGAATGCCCCTATATGGCCTTTTTATATACCCCTTGTCCTCGGTCGTAAGGGCATTTCCATTTTGATTCATGGCAAACCCGAAAGAAATATTCTGCCAGAAGGTGCCCACATTCCCTTTACGGATACCGTAATTAATGAAAGACGAAATCTTTTCTAGTGAAGTTCCCGTGATGCCATGCTGTGCTATGTCAACCGACCAGGGCTGAATCGCTTTCCATATCTCCAGCGTTAGGTCAAGCTGGATTCCTTCTTGGGCTGTTCCAAAATAGGTTCCGTGAATTGAACCATTGTTCACGGCAAGAAGGTCTGGATGAATACCCCTTGCAACTAGCTCACCGATGAACCATTCTGCCTCGTCCGGCCTGGTAAACCCTTCGGCACTCCCACTTTTGGCGCCTATTTCTCCCAGTTCAACCTCAAGACAAAAACCCGCCTCCACTATGGGTTTTGCCAGTTCCGACGTAGCCTTCAGGTTAAGCTCATTTTCCATGTGCGACGCATCAATGGCAAAAGAGGTAAAACCTGCCTCCATCTCTTCTGCAATCAGCTTCCTGACGTTATCTACTTCGTTCGGATTCTTCACCGTAATATGATCCCCGTGAATGGCAAAGGGCACTTCCGTGTTTCCCAGCCTCTCGTTCTCCCTGACGATAAACTCAACAAAAGTAGCCGGCGTAAATTCCGTGTAGCTCAACTCTGATTTGGCTATCTCGTACATAACCGGCGCCTTCGTTGCCATAGAAGCCCTAATTATGCCTTCTACCGGTAAGCGACACCGTATGTTGGTCGCCATCACCATAGCACCATTTTTCCGGGCCGCTTCGATCAATGCCTTCCCATTTACCAGAGGAACTATACTGTTGGGAAATCTTTTCCGAACATTAGCAGGTCTGGTGTCTTTCGTCATTGCCATTTCCACTTCTCCTTTTCATAATTTTTTGTTCATATTTTTTTACTTCTATCTCAGAAAACACATTTTTCTAAAAGGAACTTCATACCTCCTTTTCCAACGTTGTATCATTGAGTATAGTCAATCGCCTTCTAAGGATTTTTTTAAGATAGCATACTTTGAACTAATGGCGGACAGGATAAATGCGAAGCAAAGATCATTTCCAGCCCAGGTTGCGAAACCGTCGCGTATTTTACGCATTGAAACGCGCAAAAGAAAAACTTCGTACGGATATTCTGAGTGGGCGTAATCCCGACGAACATGGTTTTCGGCAAGCAGCGGAGAGACTGCGGGGAACCTTTGTTTACCGGGGAGCCAGGGTAATCTATGTGTCAATTCATCCTTTTACCGAACAAATACGATTCAACGCCCTTATGGACAATAAGGTGCTGGTTCTTCCAGATGCTCAACTGCAAAAAGGCTTTTTTCTCCTGGATCCAGCTTCCATACACCCCAGAAACAGATTAAAGTCCGTACGTCCTTCGGGAATACGGAAGTTCGGCAAACAGATAGACTTTGTGAAAAAACGCAATCCTTTTATCCAACTTGCCATTACGGAAGTCCTGACAGCATGTACGGAAACTGGAGCACTCGTTGGCGACGGCTCGGGCCATTTCGACTTGCAAACGGCGGTCTTGAATTTTCTTGGATGGTTTTCTCCTGGCTGGAGTGTTATCGCAGTAACTGATCACCTGCCACGGCTTACCGCCGGAACCATTCCGATGAAAGAAAATGACCGATGGGCAAACCTCGTAGCTGTACCTGAAAGAGTTTTTTACACCACCATTCCGGACACACCCGAGCCCACCTTAATAGGAGAAATCCTGGACAGAAAAAGAATTCGCAGAAGCGATCTGCTTTTTCACATATTTTCAAAGCGAGCAAAGAATAATCCTAAACCTCTTTGATAATCGGTGATTTCGAGCCCGGATATCCAAGCGATGCCAGGTATCTTACCTGCTCCCAGCAGTCAGTTTGATGCATTTCGTTAAGTCTTGCAGTGTCAATACTCTCAAAACTGGCCGCATCAATGGAAAGGGCCGATACACCGGCAAATATTCCCACATCTGGTCCTATCATCTCGGCCTGCATAGGACCGCAATCGCAAAGAGAACTCACCGTTACAACGAAATTCACGAAGCCAACTTTGCCGGCTTTAAAAGTGCTTAGAACAGCCTTCGCCGCAATAGCAAGCCCCTTGCACAATCGCTCCTTGTTTTCCAGGATAATAACACCTTCTGGACAGGCACTACTGCAAATGGGACACCTCATACAATTGGGATCATCTATAACAACATGACCATCTTCAATGCGGGGAAAACCAAACCGACAAGCCTTCACACATGATTCACAGGCCTGGCATTTTTCGATTTCAAGCCTCATATCAACGAGTCTATGCTGAGCTAATTTTGATTTCTTAGACACGCCACCCATTCCGAGATTCTTTATAGCCCCGCCCGCACCGGCAAGAGGATGTCCTTTCACATGGCTCACAACAATCATGGCGTCGGCTTCGTAAAGAGCGCCGGCCACTTCAATTTCCGGTATCAGAGGGTCACCCGTTTGCACCGGGAAAACATACCCGCCCTTCAGCCCATCTGCTGACATGAACCTGCCAAAGCCAAAGCCGTTAGCAATTGCAGTGTCTTCATGATCGTATCCGTTCCATCGCCTTTCCCTGTAATAAGTGGTGGTATCCGTTATGAAGGGTTTCCCACCCTTATCCACTATCATCTCCATTAACCGTTTTACAAAAAAGGGTCGAATATAGTTGGGGTTGCCCAGTTCGCCCACATGAAGCTTAATGGCAACCAGATCACCGCGATCAATCACATCCAGCAAATGAGCCTTTTTGACAAGTTTTTCGAATCTGGTGAGCATATTAGCATAGGGCCGCCATTTTGCAAAAAATACCCTTTCCTCACTCATAATTTCCTCCATCCTGAGGTTCTGTTGGTTTTAACCATATTACTTGTTCACCATCACGGATCCAGCCCAGCTTTTGTCTTACAACAAATTCCCGAAATTCGCGGTCGTTACGAAAACGCTCTATCCGTTCGTAAATCTCCCGGTTTTCACGCATCAGTCTTTCTATTTGCATCCTGATCCGATTAACTTCCGCTCGCCCTTTGAGGTACGCTTTCATTCCAGAAGGAGCATAAAAAATTCCGTAAAACAGCAGGACAAAGGTTACAGCGTAGAAGATCCACAGCAGTCTGGAAAACGACATTACTCTAACCCCTCGCAAGCTCGGGAATCTTAACGGACGGGAAAAGCTTTGGATCGGTGTGAGGAATAAAAAGGGCCCCACGAAACTCATGCATTAACTCAACGTTAACATTGAGTTCAATATATGTAATCATGTCACATATGGCATCAATCTCATTCATAACTGTCCGATCCAGAAGGAGACAGGCGGCTCCTTTCCCAGATGTGTTCCCCAAAGGTACAAACCTATTCAGAGGAAGATCCGGCAGCATTCCTATACGTATTGCCATTGCGGGATTTATATGATTTCCGAATGTTCCGGCTACGTAGATTTTCTCCACATCGCTTACATCAAGCCCTACCTTTCTGCAAATCACGTTCAGTATTGTGAACATTGCCGCTTTGGACTTGAGAAGGATTCCAATATCAATGTCTGTAACGACAAGATCCCTGTCATCACCGGTTTCATTTGCAAAAGCAACCACAAAAGCGGTGCCATCCTCCGTGTCAACGATTCTGTTCGTCCTTTTCTTCAATTTGGTGTTAATCTTTCCCTGGATAGTCAGGAGACCAGCCTGAAACATTTCCGCAATAAGGTCTATAAGACCCGACCCACATATTCCTATTGGCTTCTCATCACCAATGACATGGTAGGTAAGTTCCAAAGTTTCGGGGTCGATACGCACCATGTCTATGGCACCAGGTGCAGCCATCATTCCTCGTTCGACCACTCCTCCCTCTAGGGCAGGCCCCGCCGCTCCCGCACAGGCTATCATCCAGTCCCTGTTACCAAGTACAACTTCTGCATTGGTGCCAACATCTATGAGCATTGACACTTCATCTCTTCTGTGCATCCCGGAAGCTATTATCCCCGCTATGATATCCCCTCCAAAGTAAGAACCGACATTTGGAAAAACATATAGGAAGGCTCTTTCATTGGCCCACAGCCCGAAATCGGATGCCCTGAAGAGTGGAAACCTGTTCACCACCGGAATGTACGGTTCTTTACATATATTTGACGGATCCAGACATGTAAAAAAATGACTCATCGTCGTGTTACCCGCAACGGAAAGAGCAACTACGGAACCACGGTCCATGCCCAGTTCATCTAGATTTGAGCGCAACGTATCGTTAAAACAGCCAATCAGGAGAGAATGCAATTCTCTGAGTTTATCGGCCGTTCTCGCATACACAATTCTGGTCAGAATATCTTCTCCATATGGGATCTGCGGATTGGGAACCGAAGTGGTTTTCAATATCTCACCGTTCAACAAGTCAACGAGGTAAAGCGCTATTCGGGTTGTCCCAAGATCAAAGGCTGCACCTATTGCAGGCCTATTAAAATCAAGAGGGAAGATATCAAGCACTTCCCAGCTATGCCTCCTGAAGGCAAGCCTCACCTTTCCCCTGTAATCACAAGCCCTGACTGCGTAAGCAAGCTCTCCCAAACGCTTCGTCGCTACATCAATTGGCCAGAAACCTTTCTTCTTTAAAAACCTAGTAAGCCTGTCCCAATCGGCCGTGTTATCATCCAGTGATGGTTTTTCCAGATCAAATTCGATCTGCTTAACCACAGGGTCAATCTTTAACCATTCAGGAACCAAATAAGACATCTTTTTAATCCTCTAGCCATTCTATAGGACGGCAACCCATTACATTCACCATAAATTCAAGCAACCCCGGTACCAAAAACTGAGAAAGCCTGAAGGGCAAAAGTTTGTCAAGGGACAACAACATCTGAGAAACCATTACTGATTGTTCGATATTTACAATCTGTCTACGCCAGGTCTCTTGCTGATCAGGGCGACAGAACCTTGGAGGGCTAAAACTGTAATGAGAACGACAGACTATGGGACGGTACCTGTACAGCTCACAAATGCCCGCATCGTTGTTCAAAAAAGGACAAGGACATTTCTTAGCAAAATACTCCCCAAGAATTTTGTTCTGACAGTCCAATCCGTGATTTGCTCCACCCGTTGCAAAATGCGAACTTCTATCTAGTAACCTCGCAAGGTAAAGATTCCCTGGACTTTGCCTCCAGATACCCTCGTACAGATATAAATACTCAACAAAAGACATTCCCCCCGGCATCTGAAAACAACACCAACTACACCCTGGCTTGCAAAAAGGTTCAATCCCATGTTCCCTTTTTAACCTTGCCAGATAAAGCTTGTTCAGCTCGTCCAGCAACGAAAAGAATTTATCAAGCAAACGAAATATACCAACAGGTAACGAACCCTCGTTTAGAAATCCATCAAGATAGCGCTCAAAATACTGGCGGACCTCTGCTAAAATCATAACCATCCTATCATGAATGGTTTCCGCCTGTTTCCTCAATGAAGAAGTACTTGAGCCCATGAAAAGCTCCCGCAATGGGCTGACTAGGAAGCCCACCGCCCTGATCGAATATAGCTACAATGGGTCACCATCCAAAACGATACCTCCAAAAATCAAAACCTCCTGAATAATACAACACAAAAGCTTTACTCGCTACGCTTTTGCCATTTATTGATCAGATGTTCACAAAGCAACGCGATTATTTTTTCAAACACCTCCTCCAATCCGCTTGACAGTGTTGTTTTTTTCCGTAAGTTATTGTGCTTGTGATGGTTTGATAAGGAAGGATGTAGCTTTTCCGGCAAATGGCGCCGATCCAACCATTTCCAACAGTAAGGTCCTGAATGGAATTCAATTGAGTCAGATGGATTTTAGGGTGGAGAGTTCAATCCTGTAAACTTCAAGGAGTGGAGTGGGCGCAATGAAAGAACTCAAAAAATTGGTGGAGGTCATAGCTCGTGCACTGGCTGAACATCCGGATAAGGTGGATGTGCGGGAAATTGAGGGACAAAACACCTGCGTGATTGAGCTACGAGCAGCCAAGGAAGACCTCGGGAAGATCATTGGACGGGAAGGCAGAAATGCTCATGCCATAAGAACTATACTCAACGCCGCAGCGACAAAGCTTAGGAAACGCGCCGTTCTTGAAATCATAGAGTAAGGTTCCGTCAAAAGACATGCCGGACAATCCTGAACATGTTCCTGAATGCTTCGGAAAAAGGGAGAAGGTGTGTTCTAGGAACGAGGATGGTTTTATTGAACCTAATGTCGAGTGTGTAAGGTGTAAGATGCTTAAGAGATGCCTCAGGAAGGCACTGGAAGAAGATGGCGTACTGGACCCACCGCTTCAGGAAACACCCATCGTCCGGAAAACCAGAGCTTTTCTGAGTCGGTGGTCTAGGCTTAAAAGAGAAAAGGGTCGAAGGGGGAGGTGAGATTGGTTATATAGGCTTTTTCCATCGAGGTGCACTTGGCGATTTTATTGTTAGCTGTCCGATTATTCAGGCTTTTTCCGAGAGTGAAGGAAAGAAGAAGGTATATTTTTGCACAAGGCAGGAATATCTTGGGTTTATAAAGAATAGTAGCTTTTTTGGAACCTTTTGTAGGCATGATGATCCCACTTTTTTACCATTTTTTGATAACTCCGCATCCTTAGAGGCCATAATTCCTGACTTTTGCTTGAAAAGCGACCCGATACTTATTTTTGGACAGAAAAGCCTTATTTCTTTTGCAAACCGGTTGAAAAAACGTATTAAGCTGGCAAGGTGCTTTTGGATACAGTCCTTTCCTGACCCTTCAACTAAATGGAACCGACCTGTGAGGGAATTCATACTCTCCCAGTTTCGAAAACTCGGCTACGATCTGAAAATAAAGCCCTTCAGAACCACCCTGGACGACAAAGCTATAGATAAAGCGAGCCAAATATTGGGAAAAGCCGTAGAACCACCGATTTTCATTCATCCTGGCAGCGGGGGCATTCACAAGGTCTGGCCTTTGAAAAACTGGCATGCCCTCCTGGCTTTTTTACGCGGATCCTTCCCCGAAATCCCCGTGGTAATTTCCCTAGGTCCTGCGGAAGAAAAACTCGTAACTCCCATAAAATCTCTGACCGAGCGTTACGGAATAAAGATTTTGCCCCAGGTGGATCTTGAGACCCTTGCCGCCTGCATATCCCTATCAAGACTGTACATTGGCTGTGATTCCGGCGTTACTCATCTGGCGGCAACCACTGGAACGCCCGTGATAGCAATCTTCGGCCCCACCAACCCATCTGTATGGGCACCTTATGCTGAAAACGTGACAACTATAAGAAGCAGTTGGACCCGGGAAGAGGTACTCAGCTTCACTGAGGCACCCATGGCCCAACTTCCTGCAGAAATAGTTGAAACACTTACATCCATAATATCTCAGCGAGAATTTCTTGGATAACCACACATCTTAATCGACAAACCCCAATCCGGGTAAAATCAACGACACCTTCCCAAATAAAACCTGCTGAAGATGTTCGTTTTTGAGCAGATCTTTCCCGGCACCAGTCAGTGTAATGTGGCCGTTTTCAATCAAAAACGCCCAGTCAGCTGCGCTGAGCAAGCGACGAACATGCTGTCCTGCCACTAGTAAAGTGATCCCGTCTTCCCTCAGGATATGGAAGGCCTCACAAAATCTGTCAGTAGCCTTCGGACTTAAGCCCAAAAATGGATCATCTAGCAGGAGCAACCGACTATTGGCCATCAACCCTCGACCAATTGTCACCATTCTCTGCTCTCCTCCACTAAGCGCTGAGGCATTAACTAATCGCTTGTCCTTTAATTCGGGGAAAACAGAATAAACATAATCCAATCTGCCACTCAGGTTTTCCCGGTGCAGATAAGCTCCTACTTCCAGGTTTTCTTCCACGGACATGTGTGGGAAAATACTGGTCCCCTCCGGCACATACACTATCCCAAGCCGGACAATATCGCACACACCCAATTTTTCCACATGTCTACCAAGGAAAATAATTTCTCCCTCAACAGGCCTTATCAGCCCACTTATCGCTTTAAGAATGGATGTCTTCCCTGCTCCGTTAGGACCCACCAGGGCAACGATCTGTCCCATCGTAACACTAAAGGTAACCTCAAAAATTACAGGCCTGCGTCCGTAACAAACACTCAACTTTCTTACATACAGAACAGGATCACCTTTTCCCATTATCTCAAATTCCCAAATAAGCAGAAACAACTGCCGGATGCTCCAGTACTTTTTTGACGGCTCCTTCGGCTACAACCCGCCCCTTATCCACCGCAACTAGCCTATCGGAGACTCTGACGGTTACGTTTAAAAAATGGTCTATGATGAGAAGGGTTAGTCCACGAGAGCGAAGGCTTTCTATAAGGGCAAGGGCTTCGTCTATAGCCTGAGGACTGAGGCCGGCAGCAAATTCGTCAAGCAACAGCAATGAAGGATCTGTCGCTAATGCCCTGGCAACCTCAAGCCTTCTCTGCTCCGAAAGCGTTAATAAACAAGCCGGAGTGTTTGCCTTATGGTGAATGCCCACCATTTTGAGGTGTTCCATTGCACGGTCTCGTACCCAGGGATCACCAAATTTGTTCACCTTTGTTGATGGTTTTCCAAAAATTAAGGCGGCAATAACATTTTCCACTGCCGTCATTCCCGAAAAAGGTCGAGCAATTTGAAAAGTCCTGGCAATGCCAAGGTGGCATCTTCGGTCCGGCGTTAAAGTGGTAATATCTCGTCCTTGAAAATACATCCTGCCGGCGCTTGGCTTTAGAAAGCCAGTAATGACATCAAAAAGTGTACTCTTCCCTGCCCCGTTCGGTCCAATTATACTCACAATTTCTTTATTACACACGGTAAAGGAAACATCGCTCAATACTACTCGTCCCTTACGGAGGGCATCAATCCCGTCTAACCTGAGGCATTCTGTGGAATTCGAGCCAGCCATGCGCATATCCCATTGGGCATGAAAGACACAGTAATAACAATGGCAAACCCATACACGGCTTGGTGAGTGGATGGCAAAAATGGTGACAACAAAATTTGATCGACACTGTAAAGCAGAAATGCCCCTATCAAGGGACCCATTGTGGTAAATCTACCACCGAGAAAGCTAAAAACCAGCGGCATCGCCGAAATGTGAAGATTAAAAACCATAGATGGCTCTAAGTAGGTGACTCTGTGAACAAAAATTGCTCCGCACAGTCCCGTAATAAAGGCACTCACAAAAAGACTTACCATTCTCACTCTGGGGGGATTCACCCCAATGGCATAAGCTGCCAATTCATCTTCCCGAACTGTTCGCAATTGCAGTCCCCAGCATGTTTTGAGTGCCGCCCAGTGTATCAAAAAAGCAATTATTACTAACACCATTGTTACCAGATAAAATTCCGAGGTCCCGGAAAACAAAACAACAATATTCGTTAATCCAGAAGATCCCATTGTTAAGGAATCCCAGTTATCAACCACAACCCTTACTATTTCTGCAGCTGCAAATGTGGCAAGTGTATAAGCCCCCCCGCGAAGTTGCTCAAAGAAAAGATGCCACACTACTGCGCAACCAAGAGCGATGGTCCCGCCAACCAACAAAATTATCCAGGAACCAACCTTGAAATAATAAGCAAAAAGAGCAGATCCATAGGCACCCAAACCGAAAAAAGCAGCGTGACCCAGCGAGACGACACCACTGAGTGCGTGAATATTCCAGGCGAAGGCTACTGATGCAAATAGAAAGGCCATGGCAATTACTGAGATCACGTCTTCACGCCCTTGAAATTTCCACATGAACAGCAAAGATAATCCGATTATCAAAACCACACCCAGTGTCGCTTTTGCCACCTCTTGCTTCATTATTCCTTAAAAACCTCCACCACTTTTCACAAGAAACATATTGTCTATTAAACAGAATTCTCTCGACTGCGAGCTTCGCGAAAAATCAGGATAACAACAAGCACCATGGCACTAACAAATTCCCGCCATTGGGATCCTAGGAAATAAGCCGTGGTAGTCTCCGCCACACCCAACAACCATCCACCAGCAAGCAAAATCCTTATCCTTCCCATACCCGCAAAGAGGGTTAGTATAATGGCTTCAATGGTTGGTTCAATGCCGGCTGCAGGATGGAGGTACGATACCCGTGCGTAGAGAGGCCCAGCTATGCCAATTGCTATGCCACCTAGCACCATACCCAGCAGTTGCATGCGAGGTATCGGAATCCCGGCCATCTGAGCAGCGAATCTATCCTGTATTGTTGCCCTAAGGGCTTTGCCAATAAAAGTTTTTCTAAAAAGAATATATAAACCGCCAATAGCACCCAGAGAAAGGGTGATCAAATAAAGTTGAACTGAACTGATAAATACATGACCTCCCAATAAACTAAAGTACCTCGATTTGTGAAATATGATCCGGTAATTCGCAGAAAAAGCGCCAAGATAGCAATTCTGCAATATCAAGGCTATGCCGAAAGTTATGATGAGTGAGTGAAGCTCACTCAATCGCCGTTGATGCAAAACGAAAGATACCACAACCATCAAAGAAACAACCGAAATAGCTATTGCAATGGGTAGTGTTTCCCACAGCCCCATACTGAGTTTCTGCTCAAGCACGTAAGCCACGTACCCGGCGAGTATTATCAACTCACCATGAGCAAGATTCAAAATATGGGTGACACTAAACACAAGTGCAAAACCTAAAGCCAGAAGAATGTAAAAACTACCCAGGCTGAAAGATTGAATAAACAACTGTACGAACTGTTCCATTCAATTCTCGGCATCAGAATGTTCGTGATGGACCGGAACAATTTTGCCTCTTCGGATTTGAACAACCATCTGCTTGTACCAGCGGGGATCACCCTTTTCGTCAAATTCTACAGATCCCATAGGCGTCAACAACTTTGTTTTTCTGATAAAATTCGCAAGGTCAGGCCCAGAGAAAACTCCACCCTGTTCAAAAGCCTTGCGAACGGCTTCCAGCACAACCCTGGCAGATACATAGCCATGCATTGACGTGCTTGTGGGTATCCTGCCGAACTTTTTTTTATACAATTCTACAAATCTTCGGGATTCTTCCTCCGTCCCAGGGTAGGCGAATCCCGGCAGCCAGGCAGTAAGCCCGTAAAGCCCTTCGGCCATATTTTTCATTTCCTTAATGAAGCTTTCATAAGCAACACCCCACGGGCCAATGTAACCTTTAACGGGTATCTCCATCTCACGCATTTGACGAACCAAAACGAGATGGTCAGCAAAAAACACCGCAGAAATGATAAACTCCGCTCCCCGAGCCTTGCATTTCAGCAGAAAAGGCGAAAAATCTGGTTGTCCAGCCCTTGCTTTTTCTTCCACAACAACATCTACTCCTGAAACTCTCAGCTTCTTTTCCACAGTGCGAGCAAACTCCGATGCCCCCGGTGTCGATGCATGCAAGATTGCAACTTTACGAAGGTTTTTCCATTTTAATAGAAATTCAATAACCGGCTGAGTTACACCATTCATGCAAGAAACGCGAAAAAAATAGGGATTTTTTCCCTGAGTGAGCCTACTCTGCAAACTGGCAGAAGCAACATAGGGAACACGATTTCTCTTGGCCACAACGGAGACCGGACCAACAAGGCTGTCCACATACCCTCCGATTAATGCCACCACCTTTTCCTTTAATATAAGCTGCTCTGCCTGGTTCATTGCAACATCAGGAGCGCTATGATCATCGCGTCTTTCTAACTCTACAACCATACCGCTATTACCATTCTGTTCATTGAACTCATCAATCGCTATCTGAATCCCTTCGTCAATCTCTATGCCGTGTTTGGCTAGCTTCCCTGTGAGTGGGTTTATAGCTCCAATTTTTATGACTCCAGCTGCAACTCGACTTTGAAACGAAAGCCCGAGAAACATCAAAAAGGCAGCAAAAAAAATCAGAAAACGGTTCATTACCACCTCCCGATGACACAATACCTCAGGTCAGACTTCAATCTGATAGCCCACAGGGGCAAAGTCAAACGCATTCGGGAACTCACAAGCGAGCCTGGCAGCAGGTTTCTGGCCTGTGCAGTGACTTACTGCGAGCTTTTCAATGGAGAAGCTTTTAAGAGCTTCTACTGTGGCATCTAACTGTTCTTTGCTGGAAAAACCAAGATGCGTGCCGCCAAGGACAGCGTAAATTTTATCTTTACCGGTGCGGTCAGTTACATGATTTAAAATGTTTATGATGCCGGCATGTGCGCACCCCAGTATCACTATAAGGCCCTTTGGGGTGTCCAGTACAAGCGAGTAATCGTCTTTAAAAGGATCGGGTACAAAATTATTGTCCTTCTTGACAGCAAACTTGGGATCGCCAGTTTCAAAATCGGTCTTCCTCGGAACCTCGCCGGTTACAAACACCCCAGGTGCAACCTCGGACCAATCAGTAACCCAATCAAAACGTGCTCCCCTGCTTCTCACGTAAGACTCAGGCCAGGGAATACCTATAGAAACAGGCCTTTCCTCACCTCCCACCGGCATGAAACGAAATCGCTCGGTTAGAATATCCGGATGGGCTACTATTCGACAGGGACCATGTACACCCAGAAAGTCCAGTAGTCCCCCTGTGTGATCATAATGCCCATGACTGAAAACCACTAAGTCCACACGTTTTAAATCCGTCCGAAGGCGTAAACTATTATGAACAAGCGCAAACCCCTGCCCTGTGTCAAAAAGGATAACTTTGTCCGGAGTTTCCACAAAAACGGACAGTCCATGTTCGCCCAAAACTCCGGGGCGTACTACCGAATTTTCACAAACTACCGTAATTCTCCAAGCCATTTTTTGCACCTCCTGGGCAAAACAAAAACAAAGATGACCCCACCACATCCTCTTGTTTCTATAACACCCCGTGTTGTGGAGTCATCTTCCCAATTTTCTCGTACCATACGGCGCCGTTACAACGGCACCGCGCATCAATCATCCTAATTGCTGCTACTGCCGCAATTTCCTCCTCAGTAGCTTGCCGGTTGGAGTTCTTGGCAGGGATTCCATGAACTCAATCACCCTGGGCAATTTATAAATAGCGATATGTTCCCTGCAGAAATTCAATATCTTCTCCTTCATCTCTTCCGATGGTTCATAACCCGGCTTCAAAACGATACAAGCCTTCGTTATCTGGCCTTTTTCCGGATCGGGAATACCCACAACTCCAACATCGGCAACAGCTTCGTACTTGGCTATGACTTCCTCAACCTCGGCCGGACTGATGCGGTAACCAGAACTCTTGATCATGTCATCCTCACGAGCCACGAAGAAGAGATAACCATTTTTGTCCTGATAAACAGCATCGCCAAGCAGGTTCCAGCCGTCCTTCACTCCCTTTTGCTGAGATTTCAGCAGCCTTTCGTCGTCAGCATAGGGCTTCCAGTACACTGTACCCGTGGGGCCCTTGACACAAAAACTTCCAACCTCATCCGGTTTTGCCTCATTACCTTCAGGCGTGATGACCTTGACCTCAAAGCCGGGCAGCGGCTTGCCAATGGATCCCGGCACCGGCTCATCACCCATGGCGTTTGAGGTGACCAGATGGAGCATTTCGGTTCCACCAAGCCCTTCCCATATGGGCTTGCCTGTGAGTTCCAACCAGGCTTTGAACGTCTCTACGCCCAAAGCATCACCACCGGATGTAAACATCCTGACCTTACTGAGGTCGTAATTTTTAAATTCGGGAAACTTCATAAGGGCACGATAAGCTGTAGGCAAACCTGTGGCAACAGTAATCCCATGCTTTTCAAATAAATCAAGCATGTCCTTCGGCGAGAACTTGGGCAGCAAACTTATTGCAGAACCCCTGGCAAAGGGAATCAAACCAAATGTACCAAAACCGGCGGCAAAGGAAACCGGAGCGGAACCCCCGAGGACATCTTCAGGTGTAAGTTTCCATACATATTTACCAACAAGGTGAGACTCTATGTAGATCTCTCGAACAAAATGGACACAACCTTTTGGAGGCCCCGTAGTACCCGAAGTATAAAGGATGACACCGATGTCGTCCTTGTTCACCATTACAGGATCACAGACATCAGACTGCGACTCCATCATCTTCTCATAGGATTTGTAACCCTTGGATTCAACTTCCGCAGGATCCCCACCCACAACGATTATCTGAGTATCCTGAGCAAAGTTATCTTTTGCCTTGTCAACTTCTCCTATTAGAGGCTGATTAACAATGAACGCTTTCATCTCTGCGTTGTTGGCAACAAAGGCTACCTCCTCTTTGGACCATAAAGGAGAAGTAGGAACCGGAATAGCTCCTATCTTGAAAAGTCCGTAAATTGCCACGATCGCTTGCGGCATATTGACCACACGCAGGCCCACACGATCTTGAGCTTCAATACCGAGCTCTTTCAGAGCATTGGCGAACTTATTAACCATTTTCTGAAGCTCGCCATACTTTACTTTCTGATCCATAAAGTAGATAGCACCATTGTCACCTCGGCCTTCTTCTATGTGCCTATCCAAAAATTCCTTGGCAATGTTTAACTGCTCAGGCATGTCTTTGAATTCTTCGGGCATAGTGTATTCAGGCCACATATCTCTCGGCGGGAGATAATTCTCGGGAATCTTTCCCATCTGTTTCCCTCCTCTTCAAATTCAAACCTTCTCAAATTCAATCATCCTAACGAAACGCCGAAAACACTAGCATCCTAACTAACTTTTGAGCGACTCACCCCCTTTCCGTGCTTCAGTACAAACAACGTGAAGTCCCGCGTTTTCAAGCGCACCTGAAATGCGGGACATGTCTCCCTGCTTCAAATAAAGGGAGTACTTTCCTTCTTGAGAAGAATAGAGACTCTGAATTTTGCCTCCATTATCTTCCACAATGGACACAACTTTGGCCAACTCGACATCTTTCCCATCTTCCGGAAAAATCAAATCTAAACGACTGGCAAACCTAGTAATTCCCAAAAGCTCCATAGAAGCCTTCAGCACATCAACAACCGTGATAACCCCCACCACCTGACTATCATCTACCACCGGAAGACCGCCTATCTTCTTTTCAATCATCAGCCGAGCAGCATCTTCCACATAATCATCAGGCCTGATCGTAAGCGGTTTTCGCACCATTACGTCAGCTACAGATATTTCTTCCAGCATCGACGCAATGAGAACACCTCTTACATCCGAGTCCGTAATCCAGCCCACAAATTCCCCTGAATCGCTAAACACGGGAAGATGACGGATTGAATGCTCCTTCATAAGCTGCAAGGCATCCTGAATGAAAGCACTTTCTCTAATCGAAACAACATTCTTTGACATGCAGTCTTTGACTAACATGAGAAATCAATCCCGAATGCTTGGTCGTGAAACCTATTTCAAAAACACCAAATCAGCCGCGACAGCTTGGGAAATCAGGAAGAACCCGGATCGTCGAAACCTCAGGATCTTAAAGAGATGCCCTCATGGAAACAACATGAGAAATGCCTCACAGATACCTAATAGACCAAAACGTGCTCTATTGCAAGCATAAAGTGCACATGTACTTTTAATAACGTTATTACCTCTTTTGCAAGATGTTAAGAACCTCTTCAAGTTCCCTATCGATCGTATCCAGTTTCTTAACAACAAGACTTTTCTCTTCTCTGCCAAGTCCAGACATGGATTCATAGGTGTAATGATGAACCTCTAAAAATTTTCGGGCCAGTTCGTACACATAGTGATCTAGCCTCTTCTCGGGCTACCTGACCCAAGTTTGTCAAAATTCTTTGTAAGGTATTGATATTATTAGAAGTAGGTTCCTTTTTCAACACTACAAATTCTACTTATCTAACTTTTACAATAACCTACCCTGAATCCGTGAAAAAAGCATAGCGAAATATTGGCTCACCTCTTGTTCTTCCACTAAAAATTATATGGTCAGAAAACTCACCCCCTGGGTGAATTTCCGTTCGTGCAATATTGTCTTAAAAAACAAGAGGTTGAGGCACATTTACCGCATTTTTCTCACGGATTCAGGATAACTTACCTAAAAATTTTTATTATATCACTTAGCCCTTCTAAAATTCTCCAATTAAGTTTATAAATTGGCCATCATCCGCTGGTCAAGGTTTTTTATTAGGACGGGAACAAACCTAACCCAGTAAGAACAAACTCTAATCAGCATGGAAAACTATTGAGCGAACATAACACCTGTTTCTACAGAGAGATGGGGTCTATTTGTGGGGAGGTGACTTCTACGTTCACTTCATTGAAAACTTGTAGTGAAAACCTGTAGTGCAGAAATAAAAGAATTTACCAAACAATATCAATAATTTATGTGTTGCGGTTGTTTAAAATGACAAACTTGGGCTGAAAACATAGACATTCATGCACACGAAGGGGTGTATCTTTAAGCTTGTTATACAGGTCTCTGTAATCTGGTTTGGCTAACTTGTTCTTTATGAGGTGAGGTGTCCAAGTAATTTACCTGAGGTGATGTCCTATTTTTTCCTGTAAAAAGGGTGGCCAAAATTGTAATTAGTGTAACTGGCAAAAACCAAACTAAAAAGGAGGCCACCCATGAAGAGGATACCAGCGAGTCAAAAGATGCGCAAG
>Ga0190313_1000252_pt1 | contig 34042 bp, 36 predicted proteins | sample 4870071011_MG_FD_169989 | JGI IMG/M metagenome (GOLD analysis project Ga0190313, IMG submission 169989) | Hydrothermal vent sediment bacterial communities from Southern Trench, Guaymas Basin, Mexico - 4870-07-10-11_MG | ecosystem: Environmental > Aquatic > Marine > Hydrothermal vents > Sediment ... | reverse complement strand
GGCTCTTCTGTCAAGCAGTTTCAATAGCCTATCAATGGCATATACATTACCCTGTTTTACTTCGGAATTGATGGCCTTTATTGCTTCATCAATTCTTGATAACTCTAAATATATAATATTTTCAAATGGTTCTACAATATTATGAATTTCGATGTGTTCGGCAATCAATCGTTTGATTCTTTCAAAACTATATCTGGTGTTTTTCTCTTCAAAAAGCCTATTTCTGATATCACTATAACTAAGACCAGCAATACGTAAAGAATAAAGGTATTCTCTTCTGGTCTCTTCTGAATCATTTAAATGTGGTTTTTTGAGAAATGGCATTAGTCTTGAACCCTTATTCTATTAGTAAAATCATACTCATAAACTGAACCGTCATCTAAAGTCAACGTGAAAGTTAAATTGTAATATCCATTACCTTCAGTGGGATAAGATAGTTTTATCATTACAGTATCATCAGCCACTGTCATATAAGAATCAATCAAGTCTGTTATAGTTTCACCCAATTTAGTGCAAATCACAGTGGCAGATTGAACCTGTCTTCCGTAGGGTATGGCTCCCCTTTGTTCAATACTTTCTGCTGGTGCAAAATGGAACCCATACAAATTTTTGATTGTATTGGTTTGTATTTTTATATGGTCATTACCTTTGAAGTCCATTGGTTTTTCCTATGTTAAATATTATTAAGAAATTACTTTCATCTTTATATAGTAAAATATTTTATTTTAAAATAAATATTTTGAAAATAAACCAATTTGTTGGTATCAACAAAATGGCTCCACCCAATAAAAAAGGGGGGTATCAAATTAATGATAACCCCCTTACATAAATGCTTTTAACATCCTTTCATTACTTATTTAGTGTTTTTTTACTCAATCTATTCAGTTTAAGTGCTTTTAATTCGGCCATTTTTTTGTCAACAATCTCACTATGAAAATGTTCTTGCTTAAATTCTTTTAATATCACATCAATTAGTTTGTTAAATACATATTGTTTTGTATTATTATATGTCATTTGTTATCTCCTTTATATGTAATTAATCAATGGATTTCTTGGTAATTTTACTAATTCAATTAGTTCATCCTCACTCAATTCAGATAATATAACTGTTTTTATTTTACTGGTTTCTAAATATATATTTATTAGTTTTTCGGTTAAATAATCCAATGTTTCATTCTTGTTATCGCTACGTAAAAAGGCTGCCCTGATTCTTCTATCTAAAATTTCTTCTGCTGGTTTTCTTTCATCAAACTGTTGTTTTGTGTTCATTTATTTATGCTCCTTTTGTTGTCGTTTTATTTTTTCTGATAAACTTTCGTCTTGTTTTTCTTGTTTTTCTGGTTTTCTTTTTGATTTTCTTTTTGGTTTTGCTTCAGTTTCTTCCTGTTCAAATACTGGTCTACCACCAGATATATTACAATCATCCATCCATCGCTCATATTCGGAATAATCATAATATTTCATTGATGCTATATCAAAATAGATTGTGCTTATGGTGTCCATATCATATTGAAATGTTCTATTTCTTAATTTTTCAAATTTCAAATGTATTTCATGTTGAAAATTCTGTATTTCTGGTTCTCTTCCTAAAATGAAAGAACAATCACTTGTTTGTGCTATACCCACTGATTCCGCAGCATTTGAAAGATTTATTTCTGTCAATGGTTTATTAATACTACCTCTATTTAACTGGCAAGCTGTTATTATCGGCAAATCAAATTCAATGGCAACACCCCTTAGTTCTTCGATTGCAGCTTTGCCATTCTGATATAATTGCCCATCACCATTACCAGCATTTGGTTCAAGCTTACCGAAGTAATCAACATATACACAATCCAAGATTTTATTTTCTTTAGAAAGGGTTTCAATAACTTCTTTTATTTGGCTTGTTATAAAATTACTATTCATTTTCTTTTCAAAAAAAGTTTTAAGTAAAAACTTACCACTGAAAGGTTCTAATTTGGGTTTGTTTTCATTCACATAATCAATAACAGCCTGTTGTGTCCCAGGGATTGAGGTGTCAAGTGGTATATTTGACCTGATTGAATTAAACCGTTTGATACAATCATCCTCAATTACTTCTAAACTGAAAAATAATATATTCTTGCCATTTAATACTTGTCTGGTGGCAAAATTAAACATCAACTGGCTCTTTCCAACACCAGTCCCAGCAAAAATAACAGTGATGGTTTTATTTTCAAAACCAACTATTGCATCATCTATGATGGGAAAATATGATGGTATACATTTATTAGATATTGAATCATATGCCTTTATAATAGCTTCTTCATCCCAAAAAACATCCTTAAAACTAAAATCAACAGAATTTTCATTTTGTCTTATGGTGTAGGCACTCAAATCATCAGAAAGTAAATGATGATTATTATTTTCAATATTATTTTTTACTTTTATAGTTAATTTTTCATCATTATCAGCCTTTTCAAAGCCTTTCATGATGTCAATAACTCTATCATGACCAGCATCACCCATTTTTGTTTTAAAAATCTTATCCTCAAAAAATGTAGTTTCATCAACTGTTAATTCACCCAACAATTTTAAGTCATCTATAGAGGGGATTGATTTACTCTTTTTATGATATGATTGCAATTTTGTATACAACCCAGAAACCACATCATCCTTTGAAAAAGAATCACCATCAATATATTTTAAAAAACTGGTGCATTTTTCTGTTTTCTCAAGAATAGTTTTTATGAAAAACTTTTCTTTATCCATATAATATCTCCTTTTTTATTTCAAAACCTGTTTTAATATTATTTAATATAAAATTTTCAGTTATTTTTTTATTTGCTTTTATTTTCAATTCATTCAAATCTTTAATGTGCTTGTGTTCATCAGGCATTGTGTAATAATACACTATATCATCAATAAAAACCAGCCTATTTATTGTTTTTATTAAACTATTTTTACCGGGAGCATCATTATCTAACACTATCACTATCTTAGATGGTTTAAATTTTAATAATTTTTTAATAAACTCTTTACTGATAGAAGCCCCTAAACAGCTTGTAGCAGCACCTTCAAAAGACATGGCATCAATCAATCCTTCGGTAATAACAATCAACCCACCACTCTGAAATGATTCAGCATAAGGAAGTATACCCTTCTTATCAACAAAAGGGTTCTTATATTTTGGTTCAACATCATTTGAAAGTGCTCTGGCTTGGAAGTATACAAGCTTACCCTTTTCAAACACTGGCAAAATGATTCTATTTTTATATTTTCCCTTATAAGCAATATAAATTTCATTACCTATCAATTTTCTGTCAATCAGAAAATGGATTAACTTTCTGTAATACTTTTTTTGTATGATACCCAGGTCAACAGAATCAATGCACAAGCAATCTTCTTTTAAAAAGGTATCATTGATATTACCTTTTTTAACAACAGGCTGTTTTCTTTTTAAAATGATTGTATTCTGGGTTTCAAGTGCATTTTTAGCAGTTTTGAAATTACATGAAGAAAGATGCATATACAACCCATAGATATTACCTTTCACAAGGCACCCTGCCCTCCAACAACCATATAACCATATATTTTCATTGGGCAGATAGTTAAGCGCAAAAGATAACCTATGACTATGCTTTGTTGAACCACCACAAAAAGGACATCTTGACATATATCCACTATGGGTTTTGTTAACAAGACTACAATATGAATGCATCATCCCATCTATTATATTTGGGTCAAAATTCAAATAGCTCACCTCCTTTTTAATATTATATACTTGCATAACCCATACCAGCTTACTTTAAAACTGGAAAATATTTCATTGTATCGTAATAACAACCCATCATAATAGACCTTAACTTGACTTCATGTTTTTTTTGAACCACTATAGAATCATGAAAAGGTATGGCAAAAATCCCCTCTTTCATGAGTAGTTCAAGTGCGTTTTTCATGATTTTACTATCTAAATTCTGTAGTTTACTTCCCCCATTACAAAACAACTCATGTTTGATATCATTGTATTTTGTTTTCATCTGTGATATAATAACCTTTTTCCAGTCATCACCGAATCTCTTTTCAAAAGGATTTACTATTTTATCAGTTTCTTTTTTATGTTTGTTTTTCTTATAAAAATATTGATGTAGTGCATTTTCTGTTAATAATTCACTTTTGCAATTCAAAGCAAATTGAAAAAACATTTTCCAGTGATTTCTGTCTTCTGGTCTGTCAATCAAATACAAATCACCCAATGGATTGATACCGTTCAAATGATATAACATTCTGGGATGCATGTTTTGATAATCTATTTCAATTGTTTTTTCACCATTGATAAGAATGTTTTGCCGTTGGTTGTTTTGGTTATTTTCAGATTGATAAGCACCATAGAATCTACCACCTTTAGACCAGCTTGAATTGTTAAACACTCTATGTAGTCTTATTGTTTTATGTCTCCATTGAAACATGTTTTGAACATGTGATATTTTTGCTTTTTTCATAAATTTGTTGAACTTATCTAAAAACCTTATCATTGGTTTAACAATTTCAGATGATTTTAATATTTTCATATCATTTTTGTCATTATCTCTCAAAATTACAGGTTCTTTTATCAATGATTTCAATGGTTTAGTATATTCCACTGGGGTAATAAGCTTGGGTAAAGGTGTTTTTTCAAATAGTTTAATTAATTTGTCTGTAGGGTAATAATTTGAAAAACAGGTGAACTTTTTATTTGCAGTTATTTTATTGTTATATCCAACATACATTTTGATGTATTTTAAATCATTTAAAATATCAAATACTGGTATCATTTGATTGAATTTAAAACCCTTTTCATAAAGTGGTGTTGGTTTTGTCTTTTTCTTTGTTTTTGATGCCAATATTTCTTTGTTATAAGCTTGAGTTGACCTTTTTATAAAAACACCAAATTCTGTTTTAAATACATGTGTTTTTAAGGCTGATAGAATAACCGCAGTGATACCTGAAATATAAATCAATTTATTTTTTGCATTCACAGCATTACTTGAGTTAAGATAAATTTTCTGTGTCTTCTTATAATTTTCAAATTCAACAAAAAAATTATTAAAAATAGTTTCAAGCAAATTATCAAATTCTGGTGTTGAGGTATTGATAACATAATTTGTTATTGTATTTTTATCAATTACCCGAGAACAATCATCCTTATCAAAGTATTGCTTATCACCATTGATATCAAAATATTGTAAATAAGTTATCATGTTAATATATCTCCTTTTTGTTTTCTTAATATTATATAGTATAATAATTATTTAAATCAATATAAGTCATAAGTCATTGATATCATTAAGAATACTTATAAGTATATACTCTTAATCTCTATTTAACTATTATAGCAGATAGAAACAATAAAATATATTTTAAATAAAAATAAAATAAATCATTACTTTTCTGGTGGAGTATGCCTTGTTGATTTCTATCAAAAAGTAGATACATTTGATTAATTTACTATATCAGATATGGTGATAATAACAAAACATTGAAATTCTATGTAGCTCTTTCTATTATTAATAAGAATACTCTTATAGTTATTATGGTATTATAGTATTATAGACTTATTGTCATACACACTCCCCCAAGGAGGGTGTGTTAATGATAGTTATAAGATATAATAGTTATTATGGTATTATACCCTTAATCCCTTAATACATTATAGTGCAGTGTGTGGAGGTGCCCCCTTAATCCCCCACACACTGCCTTATTACTTTTAATTACTTTAGTGGTTAGTCCTTTAATAATATAAGGATAGTTATAATAGTTATAATACACACATGGGGGATAAAGGGGGTCTCCATGTGTGTTAATAAAGTAATAAAGGACTTATAGTCTCTTATTATTATTTATATTGTTATTGTTATATCCATCAATTCTCATTTGATATAACTGATTTAACATTTCACATATATTTGTAAAGAATTCTAATCTTAATTGATGTATATTCATCAATTTCTTAATTGAAATTAATTCCCCATCTTGTGCCAAGTATCCTTCTTTGATAGCAGTTATTGTCTTTATTCCTTTGCTTTGATAAAATATAAGCTTCTCCCCACTTTTTTTATCATGGATGATGTTTATTTGTGAAAGTTCATAGTTATTATTTGCTCTTAGCATATTAAAATCCAGTGTGTGTTTAATAATTTTTTTTAACTCTGTTTCTAATAAAATATTGTCTATATCATATTTTATATACAGTTCTGATATTGTTTCATTCATCTGATATCCCCTTTGTTTATATGGTATATCTTAATTGACAACCATAAAAAGCATTATAACATATAGCATTTTGAAAATCAAGTAATATTCAATCTTTTTAAGGTGTTTATGATATAGATTGAATTCTTTTTTTAAACAAAAAAAAGGGATACCATTTCTGATACCCCCTTTTTTTTTAATATAGTGTTTATCTAACATCTTTTTTTAGTAGCTTCATATATCATCCTATCCTTTGAGTCTGTAATATTCTTGGCTACTTCTGGGTCATCATCTACATTCTGGCAAAATTCTAATGCAAATTTTGATACTTTTATCTTTTTTCTCATTTCTGGCCTGTTTTTGATATACCAGCAGTAGTAGTAAGCATCCTTTGAACCTGTAATATATGCTCTAACTGGTGCTTCATCATGGGATTTGCATTGCTTCATTGCCCAAAATCCCTTTGTTTGACCCATCAAATCTCCTTTTAAGAACTCTTTGAAATATCTGAAATGCTTTGACTCATTTAATTTCTTAAAACATTTCTTACAAGTTACGTCTGCTTTTATTTCTGTAAAGACAATCTTTTTTCCTTTGGTATTACAAAGTATTTTATCATTTTCTTTAAAGTGTCTAACCATGTTATTATCCCCTTTGTTGTTTGATTGATTTAAAAGCAGTATACCATTTTCATCATATAGAGTCAAACTATTTTACCATATTTTGATAATCTTTTTTTTAATACATCTGAATGTTTCTTTTGAATTTCATTACATGTCAAGTTTATACTGATGCCCTGGGCACTTACTTGTTTTAACAATACTTCTGCCATGTTTCCTGTGCCTGCTGTGGGCTCAAGTATTTTATCCCCTTGTTTGATTGGTATAAATTTCAATAGTTCTTCTGTAATACAATCTGGTGTAAATATATCTTGAAATGGTTTTTTCTCTTTAACTTTCTTTGGAGTTGGTGAAAGTTTCTTCAAACATTTCTTACAAGTTACGTCTACTTTTATTTCTGTAAATACAATCTTTTTTGCTTTTGTATTACAAAGTATTTTGTCATCTGTTTTATAATGTCTGACCATGTTGTTATCCCCTTTGTTGTTTGATTGTTTAAAGGCAGTATACCATTTTCATCATATAGGGTCAAGCATTTATTTAAATAAAATCTACAATACCTAAAACAGGTAATATTAATAAACATTTTTCAAGATAACCATCCATTATACTTGCAGAGGATTCTGATATTTCAACATTATTGTTTACTACATTCATAACAGTTGAATTGTCATTATTAACTAATTGAACCAGATTTTCCTTGAGATATTTTAATTCTGAATGTGTAAAATTCTCATATTTTGAAACAAATGCAGTAATATTATTCCAAGAATCCTCATTTAAAAGAACATTATCTAAATGATTTGATATATTTTCAGATTCCCCTATATAAATTGTTTTTTTATTTGTTTCTGGGTCAATACCTGTTAAAATATACACTCCTTGTTTGTTGAATTCATCTTTTGATATTTCTGACCTTGGTGCTGCTATGGCCTTACCAGACCAGTTAGTTATCTCGGCTATACGTAAACCATTATGTTTTCCTTGAGCTAAAAATAAGTTAACTGATACTGCTTCCATGTTGTTATCCCCTTTGTTGTTTGATTGTTTAAAAGCATTATACCATAAGGCAGATTTGATTGCAAACTATTTTCTTAATCCTGGGATAATATATTCTTGATCGTTCTCATTCCAAAACAAGTATTTATTTTCAACAACAAAAGCTAACCCTTTTAATATTTGGTCTCTTTCTGTATCTGTATCAAAGAAGTAAAATTTATCAGTGGGCACTGCCTTATATCCTTTATTATCAACATATATTTCCAATTTATTGCTAACAATGATTTTCTTACCTTGTGTTGCTTTCTGGCATTTTTTAGTAGTTGTTCTTTTTTCTCCGGTAAAAACATCTATAAAATTAAATACCCCAACTTTTTTCATTTGTTTTTTTAATTGTTTTTTATTTTTCATTTTGATATCCCCTTTTGTTGTTGGTTGTGTTTGATTTGATTTAAAAGCATTATAACATATGGTGTTTTTGAAGTCAAATAGTATTTTTCTTTTTTTCTCTTCTTGCTTCTCTTCTTCATCAATTTCATCCATTAATAATTCTGTGCATTTTAAATATCCTGGCTTCCAAGTATATTCAACTGAAAAACAATCAGCTTCCTCTGTATACTCTACTTTGTCTGGATGTTCTTCATCAGAATCAAAATGAACCAACAGGCCATCTCCTATCAAATCAGCAACTACATCCCAGTAATAATATCCTCCTTCTTCTTCACTTATTTCTAATCTTGCTTTCATGATGTTGTTGTAGTAAGCTATTTCTTTGTTTGGCATTTTGTTATCCCCTTTGTTGTTTGATTGTTTAAAAGCATTATACCATATGGTGTTTTTGATTGCAAGCTTTATTTCATATATTTGTTAATTTTTTTAGAAAGAAAGATATATAGATATGAACTCAATTGAATAAAAGCATTATAACATAAGGCATTTTGATATGCAAGCACTATTTTAAATTAATTTTATCTAATCATATCAATAACTTATAGATATATCCATTCTAAGGGGTTCTATTTGAATTGTATGTCATGATATGGGAAAGAAAAGATAGTTTAACTGGGTGTGATTGTGTGTGTTGAGCACACCCATCATACGTTTGAGGGAGAATAAAATGGCTAAGGGGAAAGGAAAGGGTAGTGGGTTTGAAAGGGATATTGCAAAATATTTAACAAAATGGGTATCAGGCAAGGAGAAGCCTTATATGTATTGGAGAAGTCCATCTTCTGGGGGTATTGGTGGGATACAGAACCCAGATATTACTGGTGATATTGTTGCTTTGAAAGGGGAAAGTGAATTTTTAACAGACCTGTTTTCGATTGAGATTAAGTGTGGGTATCCATCATTCAATTTTTTTAAGTTTTTTAAAAAGAACTCTAAATCAAATGAACTTTTGAAATTTTGGGAACAATGCAAGGATGATGCTTTGAAAGGGGGTAAGGAACCTTTGTTGATTTATAAACAGGATAGACAACCAACTATAGTTGTTATTGGTTGTGATACTTTTAATATGCTATCAAACAATGTTGAGACATTAAATTATTTTATGGTTCAAACAAAGGATGAAGGGATATATGTTTTTAACATGAAAGAATTTTTTGATGCTGTAACGCCTGATGTTATAAAGAGACTTCTTGGTTTGAAACAGGCTGGTGTTTTTGTATAAATTAAAAGGTATAAATGGATTGTTATGACTTGATTTGTGATTAGTTAAAAATAAAAATGCCACTCCAAGTAAAGGACAATTCCCTTACCCAGAATGGCATCCCAGGAGATAAAACAACAGGCTGAAGCAATTTCTTACTTCATATTGATAGTATATAGTGTTTCAAGATTATTTTCAAGATTATTTTAAATAAACAATACAGTTGTTAAGGCAGTGAAAACAAGACCAACAGCAACAAAGAATGTTTTCTTTTCTAAAAAAGTTTTGGAATTCTCTTTAACACACTGTAATCTCACTTTCTGGCAATCTCGCAAGTTATCACTCAACCGATCAAGTTTTTTGTTAATGGTATCCAGGCTCTTTATGATAAGTTCTGTTGAAACATCCATTTCAAAAACCCCCTTAACTAAGTGTAATTGTTAAGTTTAGCGTCCATATTTGCTCAATTACTTTCAATCCCTGGTTTGACGTTTTGCGGTTAATATTGACGCCGGAGTTTGAATCAGAATTACTTAAAGAAAATTCCTGCCAACTATAATTTGCATCGTTCGCACCGAACTCACTCCTAAAAGTGATCGTCTGGTCTGTTCTTGATGGGTATCCTGACTCCATGCCTTTATAAGTTAACGTAGAACCCAACAAACCAGTATCAGTGGCCGCTGCTGCTGTAGTGCTTTCACCGACTCCAATATAAGCATTTGTATTGTTATAAGGGGTTCCACTTTCCCCGATCATTAAATCACCTACAAGTTGCAGACCCTCATTCAAACCAATATTTCCAGAAATTGTGTTTGTTTCAAAACAAACACCATTTTTAAAATCTATTTCACTTGCATATTTTTCAATCTTCCATTCTGTTTTCCAAAGTTTTAAATCTGTATTCATAATATTTTATCCTTTTTTTAATTTTTTTGTTAAAGTTATTTTTAAAAGTTGTAATAATAAATTAATCAGCACTTTATCTTTATTACTTGTTTCATTTGATCGTTCAATTGAAATTTGATCGTTCATTCCGAATTTTTCTTTCATTTAATCACCTCTAATTTTTGCACTAAAGTAGAAATCTTTGATATCCGCACTAAATATGCTTCTTATAATTATATCATCTGGGTTCAGTGATAGTAAATCATTTATACTCAAGCTATCAAACAGATTCAGCGCATTTTGAATCTCAATATCCTCTGTGTTGTATATAAAATCATTTATATTTAAACTACTAATTATATTTAGTATATCTGTGGTAGAAATTTCATCTAAAATTGAAAATATATTGTTTATTGTTGTGGTGTCAGCAAGAGAAATATTATCTAACACATTTAAAATACCACTTATACTTGTATCATCAGTCAGGTTTAAACTTTCAGAAATATGTTTGAATATAACATCAATTATAATATCAATGATATCATTGATATTGATATCATCTAACATGTTGAAAATATTACTTATATTGATATCACTTGTTAAATTCAAGGTATCTGTGATATATTTTACAATTTCTTTTATAACATTTGTGATATCAGCAAATGATATGACATCTAACACATTTAAAATGTTTGAAATTGTTGTATCTTCTGTTAAATGTAATGATTCCAGTATGTTAAAAATGTTTGAAATTGTTGTAGAATCATCAAAATTTAAGCTATCAACAAGTGATATCAGATAATTTATATCAAATAAATCAACAAGAGATATACTGTCTAACATGTTGAAAATATTACTTATATTTGTTGTATCTGTAATATTAAGTGATTCTAATACACTCATTATGGTGCTGCTGTTTATTATATCTGTTAAATGTAATGATTCCAGTATGTTAAAAATGTTATTGATAGTGATATCATCTGTTAGATTAATTTCTTCTAACATACTGAATATATTAGATAATGTTAAATTATCTGTTAGATTTAATGCATCTGTTATATATTTTACAATCTCTTTTATAACATCAACTATATCAGCAAATGATATGGCATCTAACATACTGAAAATATTTGAAATTGTTAAATTATCTGTAATATTAAGTGTGTCAAATACACTTGTAAGTCCAGTTATGTTTATTATATCTGTTAAATGTAATGATTCCAGTATGTTAAAAATGTTATTGATATTGATGGTGCTGTTTGTTGTTATGGTGTCTAACATATTGAATATATTACTAAAAGAAGAAAGGGTATCTGTTAGATTCAAAACATCAGCTACAATTTTTGCTATATTTGTTAAGATTGTATTGTCTGTTAGGTTTAATGACTCTAACATACTCATTATGTTATCAATTATTGTATCTGTGCTTGATAATATGGTATCTGGTAATGTAATCTCACTCTCTCTATAGATATAACTGGTTCCAGCATTACCACCATGTGAATCCTCGTAAGCAGCACCAATATTGATATTTGTAGACCCATTATAACCATCTGTAATTGCACAAGAATAACCAAAATAATCTGCTGAAGGTGTTCCAGGGTCAAATATTCTTTGTTTTAACACCCATGTTTCGCCTTCTAATTTATAAACATTTACAGCACCACCCTGGGAAGAACCACCAACATCCTTATCATAAGGTGTTGCGACCAAACATTTATCCCCTCTTATATGAACTGAAACACCAAAATAATTATTTTCTCTTGTGGTTGTTTCTGTGAGTGTTTGTTGATACGTCCATGTGCCATCAACCAGTTTGTAAACTAAAGCAGCACCTGCTTTTATAATACCATTTACAGTTGACCTCTTAGCACCAATAACAATGGTTTCACCATCAATACAAAACGACTCACCAAATGTCTGAATATTACTGTCAGGGTTATGGATAACCTGTTCCAGAGTCCATGTGGTTCCATTTTTTTTGAAAATATGGACATGCCCCTTATGTATACCATCCCAATAAGTGCAACCCACAGCAGCCCTTTCCCCAGAAATATCAACCCACTTTCCATACTGTCTATCTGCAACTATGTCAGTGGTGGGTAATTGTGATTGATATATGAATGATGTTCCATTATGTTTATATACTAAGGCATCACCCACAGCACCCAAACTATTAATGGTTCTGTTTTTAGCACTGATAACAACATATCCCCCATCAATAGCAACTGCATCACTTAATTTATCAGAATTCCACATTATAAGTTGTGAATATGTCCATGTTGCTCCTGTTCTTTTCCAAACAATGACACCATCAGTTGAACCATCCCAAGTTTCATAATTACAAGAAACAATATAATCACCTGATATTCTACAATATTTACCTATGACTTGATTTGCAGTTGAATAACTACTTGATAATTTTTGTTGAAAAGTCCAGTCGTGATTTTCATCTTCAACAAACACATATACAGCACCCTTATCACTTATACCATCTGTATTATGTTGATAAGCACCAACAATCATAGTGCCATTATTGATATCTACATTATACCCAAACAAATCATTTGCGTTTAAATCATTCGGAAAAACTTCTTGTTCTATTGAAAAGGTCATCAAATCACCTTATGACATCAGGTTTGCTGTTAAAACATCATTAACGGTGTATACAAAGTATTTTACTTCACTCACTCTGTTATCACTTAAAACAAAGCCTTGTATAATACCATATTTTCCTGCTTCATCAAATGACTCCACAGAACCAGTTAAAATTGTTTCATCAGATATCATTGAAGCCATTTTATCTTTTAACTTGCCTTCAAACACATTGTAATTTAAGGTATAATAAGCTTCTTCTGTCCCCAATCCTTCATCACTAACATAAAAATTTACAGAACCTTGACTCATGATATCATTTTCCGTTGTATAAGTTGATATGTTATACATTTTGATGTTCTCACTGTTATCAAATCCAGACATACAACTTGTTTTCATTTCAAATGGTTGACCAACACTGTGATATTGACTTGTAATATCAGCTATTAATTCACTTTTATTCACTATACGTCCTCCCTCGCACTAAAATATAATTGTTTCAATTTACCTTCAAACAGCATTATAAATTTACCTGTTTCATCAGTTAAATCTAAATCAGAGTTCAATATAATATCTTCTAACATACTGAATACATTAGATAAAGTTATATTCTCATTACTTGTAATACCATCCGTGATGTTTATTAATCTTTCAAATGAAGTTGTATCATTTGTATCTATATTATCTATGATATTTATGATATTTTGCAGATTAAAGTTATCGTTTAACAAAATATTTTCTAATATATTGAAATCATTTGAAATTTCTATGTTTGTATTTGTATTTAAATTATCAGATACTATGATTGACTTAAATATATTCAGAATTTCACTAATACCCAATCCATCTGACAAAGACATCAGCACACTTGTTCTTAGTTCTTCTGTAATATTAAACCCATCAACCAACTCTAAACTATTTATAATATTACATAAATCACTATAGACTATTTGTTCATCTAATACAATTTTTACTAAAACATTACTAACATCTTGAAAATCAACAACCTCAAGCACATTAATTATCTGTCCCACACCAATATTACAACCAAATGTTATTATCTCATTGATAAATTTTAAAAACCTCTTTGATATGCTTAAAACAGATGACAGTGCAATTATTTCATCAACTCTTATGATAGGTCTCAAGTGTAAATTATCTACCAACAGCATGGCATCCTGGATGTTCAGAAGCATATTCAAATCAATGTTATCATTAACACCCAAACTATCAAATAAATCACTATTTGTTAAAATATTGCAAATATGGTCATTTGAATTTATAGTATCCTGAATTTCCAGAATTGTGTTATTAACAAATGTATCGAGTAAACCAATATTATCAATTACAGTTATAAATATTTTTCTTTCAATTGTATCACTAACACCCAAGACATCCAAAATACCAAATATATTACTTATTGTAGTGTTATCAAGTAATCCAATGGTATCTAATATATTGATAATGCTATCAAAACCAATATTACTAATCAACTCAATTGAGTCATTTAGTAAAATATATCTTAACTGTTTTACTTCAGCACTAAAAGTAATTAGTTCACTTAACAAGACTTGATTGCTTGTTTGTATGGTATCAATTGCATTAATGACTTCGGAGACTATCAAAGAAATGGTAAAATTGATGCTTTCATTCAACTCAAAACCATCAAACATATTGATATAATTGGTATTTTCTATCAAATCAGTATAATTGATATTTTCACTCACATTTATTTCTTGTAAGGTATCAATAATTTCATTGAAGTTGAAACTTTCAGTAAGGCTTATATAAAAACTTTTCAACATGCTATCTGTTAAATTTAAATCATCTGTTAACAACACTTGACATAACATATTGACAATATCAGTTAAATTCAAATCATCAGTCATATCAAATATATTATTGATTCCAGTTGAGGTATCAAAATCAATTGTTTCATCTATCAAACAGAGTTTTACGAGACCATCTATATCATACTGGGTGCATGTCCCATGGTCAGAAACATCACAATCTTTAAATGCTGTTATGAATGTATTATAGTCAAATACGCATGTTGAAGTGCAACCAGTAGTCCCCTCATTGAATACTTTTTCATCACCATATGTTATTACATTTGATGAAATTGTCCCTAAAGTGTTATACCCTTCATTTGATGTATCTCTTGAATATGAAAATAAAAAATATGTTGAATCTAAGATATCAATTGATAGATTATCTATTTTGACATCAGTAAATGCTTGTTTTGATGCAAAAGAAACCACAGTCCCACTTACAGAACAAATAATACTTTTGCCATATGTATCACTATCTTTGAAACCAATCACCACATGAGTTGAATCATATGACACACAAACTATGTTATCAGTTGATGCATTGTTAAAAATATATTCAGAACCAAATGTTATTGAAGTGCCTGAAATATCACCTATTTTACATTTGCCTGTAGTATCTTTGTATGCAACAAGAAATTTTGTTTCGCTTATCATACAAACATCTACTGCAGAAACATCATTTGATGAAAATTCAGCAACAACCCCTTTATTTATAGTGTATTCAACCCTTTGACAATATATTGCTTTACCAGCACCAATATTATATGCAGAAACAAAGGCGGCAGAACCCATTGAACAAACACTTATATTATCTGTATTTACAGTGCTTATATACTGCCGCATACCACAAATCAGGTCATCATCAGTTCTTATTTGAATATTACATGATAAATAACTGGTGTTATCATCCAGCCACACACAAACACTTGAAGTGGTATCAAGAAAATCTGTTTTTATCTCACTTGTTGTTTCTAAGTTAAAAATGTATTGGTCAGCATATGTTATCACACCACTTGAAATATCAGCAACTTTACATTTTCCATATCCATCATGAGCATAGTTTATTATAAATTTGGTATCACTTTGTCTTGTTGTTTGAATATATTCTGTAGTATCTGCATTAAAAACATATTTAGTTGGTGGTAAAACACCTACAATGGTTCCCACTCTTGCTTTTCCAGTTGTTTGAGGTGAGAACCCTACTATAAAACTATCTGCATTTCTGGCTATCACACCACTACTTGAAATACTTGTTTCATCAACTACTGTTTCATCGTCAAAAGAAACACTATTACCACTAACAGTTCCTTTTAAAACAGAAACATAACCAGAACCAGCAACATCATTGAATGCAACTATGATGGTTTCAGAATCCATCATACAAAGGCTTTGAGAATTTATTGAAGTTGTTTTATAGTCATTTCTGGTTCCATATGAAATTGTATTTCCTGAAACAGTTCCAATATAACAAGAACCATACTGACTCCCTTTTCTAAATATAATTGCAATATGGTTTGAATCTAAGGCACACGTATGAATGTATTCTATATCATCACTTGAGTAAAATTCTTGTTCTGAACCATAAGAAATTGAAGTGCCTGATACTGTTCCAACAAAACTAACACCATGATATACAGACCCATCAAAGTCTTTAGCACATACAACAAAATGTGTTGTATCTAAGGCACATACACTTGAATAATGTATGTATGAATTACTAAAAGTGTATTCTGAACCATAAGAAATTGAAGTCCCTGATAATGTCCCTATAACACATTTACCAACGGAACCACTCCCCTGGTCTTTGAATGAAACAACAAACTTATCTGTATCTAACTTTATTGAATCAATTGCATTTGTGCTTGCATTGTTAAAAAATGTTTCACTACCATATGTTATTGTAGTGCCTGAAACTGTGCCACTTATTGATGTCCCCTTGTAATCCCAAGAAGCCTTATTTTGATATACTATAACAAATTTAGTGCTTGATATGCTTACAATATTAACATGTTGGACTTCATCCATACTAAACACTTGTTCGCTACCAAATGTTATAATATTATTTGCTATATCACCTACAATTGCAGTGCCATAATTTGAACCACTTATATCTCTATAAGCAATTACAATTTTGGTTTCACTTAAGGCACATACAGAAACATAACTGGTTGTATCATTGAAAGTGGTTGAATTACTTATTGTTATTGACATCTTTCACCTTTTGAATTTGTTTTTTAAGTTCATCCAGTTCTTTTTTTATTTGTTTCATTTCATTTTTAACTTTTTTGAAAGGTAAATCATTTATTTTTATTCTTCGCATAAAATCACCTTCTCTATTGGAAAATGTTCTATTGAATCTATCCTAATATTGATATTATAAGAACCATCATGTTCAAGCTCAAGCTCATCATCCCATTCAATACTACAACCATTTATCATAATATTTGAATGTTCAGGTATCTTGTTAATCGTTATCAATCCTTCTGAAATATCAAAAGAAATGGGGGAGGGTGTGCACCCTGTTATTTTGCCATCTAAAACATAAAATAGATTACCATCACCTTTTGATTCTAAAATATAACTCTCATTTTCATCTAAATGGATTTCATTTTCAAAAGAACAAGAACCATACCCATGAATCCTACCAGTATTTGTATTATATATAGTATAAACCATTGAAATATATCCTTTATTTTAAAGTTTGTAGAGTAAACATTGAACTATTTTTTAATTTTGGTATGGGTATACCCTGATGTTCTGTAAAACCATACATTGATATCTTAAAACTTGATTGCCATGGATTGTAATCAAATGCATGAAATATTGGTATTGAAACAGAAGTATATTTGTCTTGGTCATGCTCAACAAGAACCCTACCAGAAAATGTTCTACTACCCAAAGGGTCTACAATAACAATATGTGCATCAACCATATTATAACCCTCAATTACAGCTATACCTTGAACTGTGAATTTACTTGTTATGTTTTCACCCCAATGTGATGGAAAAAACCACTGTTGATACAAGTAAACCCAAGACCCTTCACCTTGTTGTTGGTTTGAATAAGGTAGAAAGATATCATTTGGTGGGACATAGTTATAACCCTGTGATTTCGTTACAGAATAATTTTCAATGTGTGCTGTTTTGATGGTTGCATCTCTTATCTGGGCTGTTTGTGTGATTATTTCACCAGTTGTTATTTTATCAGCAGTTACGCATCCAGCAGTTAGATGTTGAGTTTGAATTTGATTTGAGACTATATGGTTTGCTTCGATTGATGCTCCATGGATATGGACACCATAAATGGTATTTGCTAACACCCTGTTTCCATTGAAAGAATTTACCATAATTGAATTACCATAAATAGATTCAGTTGCTATAACACCACCATTTATAGTTGTTTGGCCTGGGGTTCCCCAATTTGAAATAGTTGATGCTGCTGTGCTACCTACATTTGTTGTATTCAAAGAAGTATTTTCTGCTGTTGCATCTGCATTTGGGTCTGTGCATTTTGCGCTCGTATAATTTGTTCCAATTGGATTTCCAGTGTAATTCAAGGCATCTAAAGAAGTATTTTCTGCTGTTGCATCTGCATTTGGGTCAGTGCATTTTGCGCTCGTATAATTTGTTCCAATTGGATTCCCCCAATAATTTAAGGCATCTAAGGCAGTGTTGCTACCTGTTACGTCAGCACCATTTGCAATTCCACTCAATTTATTACCTTCAGTTGAATTGATACCACTTAAATTTGATGGTTTATCACTTAGATTCCCATACCCATCACCACTATCAATAGTTATTGAACCTCTTATATTAAGATTACCATTTTCATATTTTAGTTTTGGGTTTGAACTACCACCTAATTTTAAAGTTGAGTTATCTAAATCAAATAATGTCCCTTGTCCAGCACCATAATTTGAACTCATTAACATACCACTTGATATAACCCCAAGGTTTGCTGAAAGGGCATCAAGTCTATCACATACAACCTGTTCTGCGATGATTTCACGTGTAAATCTAAGCTCATACAATGAAAAACTATAATTACCAGTAAACCAAATTCTACAATATCTAGCGACACTTTGTTCTGGAAAAAGGCATCTATTAATACCATTTGAACATTGAAAATAATTACTTGATGCATCACTTTGACTTGATGCTAATAACATTTTACCATCACTATCTAATGTATGGTCTGGTTCTGCTTTAAAATAAGTCCAAGGGTCTGCTTCTTCTCTTTTGATCGATACATACATTCTTACATTGCTTGAATTGACCCAAAATGTTAAATCATTTATAATATCTTCTACTGCATATGCATATTCTACATATTTATTAGTTCCACTTATACTATATGAAACACCATTTGAAAGCTTATTACCATCATATAATCTACTCAAGGTTGTTTCTGAATTTGAATCACTATCACTCATATTTATACTGGCTGATAACTCAAAACCAATATCAATGGCTTGCAATTTAAGTGGTTCCCCATTTCCAGCAGAACTTGATACACCAATACCAAAAATGTCATAAGGCACTATCTTTACATAGTATGTTTCTTCACCTTCTAAATCTACCTCGACCCAATTCGTAGTCTCACTTGAAACAGTTGCAATTTCTGTGGTGGGATTTGTATTTTTATCTAATAAAATCACATACTTATCAAGGTCATTATCTGCTGGTGCTATATTTGACCAGTTTATTTTTAACCCTTTGAAAAGATTAGTAATAATTGGGTAAGTTCCACTCATATCAGGTGCTGGGTTTGAGACGGTTAGATTTGCTGGGTCAGATAGTTTGTCATATACATCTCTCACATAAACCTTAAAATTTAAATCTCTTGAAATAACACCATCTGTCTCGTTCATCAAATATGTATAAATGAATGATTTTTGGACACATACCTCACTTCTTTGTAATACAGCACCCTTATAGACTTCAATAAAATATTCTTTAAAACGAGCTTCAAAGTCATAATCCCATACAATTTCACAATCCTTACCATCAAATTCTGTAGTCGAACCACCTAAAACAGTTAAATTACTTACAGCAGATAACTTATCAGGGTCTGCACTGATATCAATATCAGTTGTTGTAATCCATACACTCGCTTCGCTTATGGTTCTGGCTCTTACCCTATATTGATAAGAACCAGCATCAACATCCAATATTTTATAACTATTTTGTTGTGTTGAACCTTCATTTTCCCAAGCACCAGTTGAACTTTTGCTTTGTATCTCGTAATATTCAACTCTTGTATCTTCAGAATGTTCCCAACCAATAAGCATACCAAAAACATTTGATTGCCCTATCATATAGCTGTATTCTTCAGTTGATATGTTTGATGGGGGTATGATAAGTCCCTGGGATGCATCAGTATAATGATATTCGTTAAAATCAATTCCAGAATCAATATATGTATGCTTGTTTTCATCATAGACCATACCAACTATATCTAAAGTTGTATTATCATCTGCAATTGAGATACTTTGAATTTTAAATAATTTTTCATCTAAGGTAGAACTATTCAATGAAAACAGGGCGTTGGGTGTTGCTATTTCATTTATTTGAACAGGAGAAAAAACAAGTTCATTTGTTAAACCAGAACTATTTAAAACCGTGATTCTCTTGATACCACTTGAAGGGTCATTTTCATCAGTTCTACAAGGCAATTTATAAACACATGTATAACTTTTACCAGCCTCGAGATTGATTTCCCTGTCAAGAGTTAGGCTGGTTGTTGTTCCAGTGATACATTTACCCTGTAATTCTTTCAGAGTGTTAAAATCATCATTTATAATGACTATATCACCAACCGTAAGTTGCATTTGACTAAAACTTGCCTTAAAAGAGACCCTTTCGTATTCTTGTAATTGGGTGTATAAAATATATCTACCATGTCTTATGGCCTGACTTCTTGAAGTGCAACCATATGCAACTGAAGTGGTTTCATTCCAACCGTATTTCAAAACACCCTCACTTGATTCAACAACTTCAATGGCTGTTTTGTAATTATCTGTTGGGTCATTCCATTGAACGTTAACAGAAGTAAATCTGTCTTTTATTTGAGTCCCAGCATAGTTAAATTCCCCATTTATAACATCACTATTTGTAATTATTTGGCAAACATCTTGAGGATAATCAAGTAATAAACTGGCTTGTCCATTGATATCACAAACCTTACATCTCATACAATCAGCAATAAAAGAGAGGGCTTTTAGGGCATCTTCTGTCGTATTCAACAACATATTACATCTAAACCTGGGTTCCATTCCATTCCAACCATCAGAAACAGACCCATCACAATATTGCGATATGTTATAAAAAGTCCAGATATCAATGTCTTCAAGTGATATACCACATCCATATCTATCATTTGTTAAAATATCCAAATATATCCAAACTGGGTTGTCTACCCATCCTTTTGAAAATGTGATACCATCCCAATTCCCAGTATAACTTCTTAAAAAAGGGTCATAATTATTAGGATAATTTACCAGTATTCCCTTTATCTCAAAATCTCTTTTGGGCAATTTGTCCCCAAATTGTTGGGCCGAAAAGGATAAACTCATAACAGCACTATCACAATACAGAATTTTTTCATTTATGATTGTTTCATAATATTGAAAAAAACTATCATTTGCTATTTTACTTGATTGGCTATCACCTGTAAGCCTTTTTAGTTTTAGTGTCCATGGGCCGGGAGATATTGAGGATAAATTGTTGATTCTGGTTGTTCTTTGATATTGACTTGTGCATTTACCATCTATTATGATATCAGTTACGTGTATGTCATTGATATAAACTCTGGTTTCAACCCTTGAACCCAGTAAATTACCTTTGTTATCTTGTTCGATCATACGAGGGCATCTAATTGTGACGCAAATATCATCAACATCTAAATTTGTAATACTTCTTGAAACGGGAATGTCAAATAATAGTTGTTGATTTACAGAATACATGGTGGGTGCACTATCAGAAAATCCGGCTGGGAATGTATCACCAGAACCCCCTGTTTTCATTGTATGTTCTACACCAGAAAAATTACCATCATTCAAAGAAACACCATTAAAAAAAATAGAATTATTTCCGTCTGCTAAACCCTCAATTTCACCTTCAGATAATAAATCCAAAACAATGGCTTGGCTATTACTTATAAGGCTGTTTGAATCCTCTCTCGGTTTACCAGTTGACATTATATCACCTCTTCATTTCTTATTGAACTACCAATAACTGTTGAACCCACTCTAAATTGTCCATAGACTAAGGGCACCGGACCACCTTGTTCAATTGAATTGACCGTATTTTTGAAAAAGAAGCTCCCTTTTGTTTCCTCATCTTCTGACGAATCATTCATATCTAAGGAAGGCATATTCCTAAGCGTATAAACAGTCATAGCAGTAGAGATTACCATACAAATTATAAACATCCAGGATATGGGGTCTAAACCACTACCCTCAATCTTTTCAACAAAATGTATGGTTTGTGGGGTTGACCATTTTTCATTAACTTCTGAATACTCAACAATATCAGACCCTTCAAGTGTATCACCTTGAAATATATCAAATGGATGGTTGTTTAAATATGAAAACAATCTACCATGATTGTATCTTAAATCTTGAATGATTGAAAATATTGAATTTCCAGCAAGTAGAATCTCTTGTTTCCCCTCAGATGATAAATTGCCATGTAAAAAAATTTTGTTTCTATCTCTCATATCTCACTATCCTTTTGATATATGGTCTGTATTTATTCAAATCAACCTCACATGAAAGTTTGTCATATGGGTGATGAATCATTTTATTATTACCAATATATAGACCCAAATGATTCATAAATTCACTTCTAACAGCAAAACATATCACATCACCTGCATTCATATCATCTATTTCAACCCAATGTTTTTTATTCATAGAATTTTCAATAAGGTTTTCATCAGTCTCCCACCACCCTAACTCCCTTGAATAATTGGATAATTTGATTTTCATTTTTTGTTTGTAATAATCTCTCACTAAAGAATAACAGTCAAACAATCCATGGATGAAAGGTCTTTTTAGTAAAGGGTATGTTTTGTTTGTATAATAAATTTGTTTTGTATCAATAAAACAAATGCATAAGGGGGTTTGAGTTCTTTTTGATAGTTCCATATCTGCTTTTGAAAGATGTCTATGGTTTATATGAGAATGAAATATATACTTGATATTATTGTAATATTTAATATAAATTCTACCATCTATTTTAAAATTGGATTCTGGGGTGTCAGATATATTTTTACAAGGGATAAAAGTGCCATTTGAAAGGATAAGACCACAACTCTCTTTTGTTGTATCAGCAAATGCATGTTGAAGAATCTTTGTTTCAATGTTCATATGGTATCCTTATCTGTTTCTTGCGACCATTGGACAAGCCCAGGTGGGTAAACTATCAGAATTATTAGGGTATCGCAACCTACAATCAGATAACTTACGAGCACAATAATCATTTTCAATTGTAGTAATATTACCATCTTTATCAAAATAATTTGAACCATTGTAAGGGCAATTCCCATATACAAAGGAACCATTTTGAAACACTCTATAAGTTCTATTGCAATAATCTCTTATAATTTTTCTTTTCGGTAGTTGTAAACCCTCAATATCAACCATATTTCTCAATTCAAATTGTATGATTTCTTTGTTTTGCAATTTTTTTGAATTGATAATATATCTTCGTTTTGGAAAAACAGCAGAATTATCAGCTTCTGGTTGTCCGTCCACATACTTATATAGGGTTTGAAAAACTTCAACTGTCGCTCCAATCAGGTCATTATAAAGTTCAATTTCAGAAGCGATGGTATTGTTTACATTTGATAAGGATATCAGAGGTCTGGGTAAAACACCAACTGCGCTTTGTTGCTCACCTTCTATTTGAAGTGGTATGGGGATATATGTATTATTATTGAAAACAAGGGCTGAGCCATCATCGATATATTCGCAAAAATGCCATTTTGATACAGCCCCTAAAGAAGTTGCATCTATAATATAAAGTTTTATTAATTTTCCGACTGCTGGGTTTTGTATATCTTGAGATAATTTACTATTATATGTCATTTGTCTCCTTTTTTAAAATTCAAAGACTTGTTGAAAAGATGCTGTAAGGCTTGAAGTAAGTGGGTTGTCATTGTTTACAGACCAATCAGAACATATATACTTCTTTTCTGTTTTATAAGGTGCTGTCCATTCAAAAGAGATAAATCCGCTATTTAATTCAAAAAAATCAGTTAGTGTTTTGATATCAGCATTCAGTCTGTTTTTCCATGTTAAATTCCATGATTCTCTCATGGTATTGATTCCATCAGCAGCTCGCTGCTGGTAGCCATCCCCTAATTCAGCCATTAATACTCTTGGCTTAACACTTAATTGTATCCCATAATCGTATGTAATATTAGGTAGTTGCATATAACAAACCCCCGTGTCTTTTTTCTTTTAAAAGTGATTCTCTTATTTTACTTGATATCATTTGTGATATTTTCAATCCCTCATCATTTGTTTTATTTTCAACTGTGATATTATTATTTATTACAACACCACCAGAATTTTGTTTTGGCATATCAATTGGAATTGAACGGCCATTGGGTAAGGGGACAACAGCCTCATTTTGGCCTCCCTCACCTATGTTAATCAAAGAACCACCTGAAGATTTACCCACAATACCACCAGCGGCCATCATTGGTGTCTGGCTTGACATACCAGAAGAAAAACCGCCTGAACTACCAGCTAAAGAACCAGTTGCATTTGAAGCACTATTGGCAGTCCCAGAAGCACCACCCAACAAACCAGCAATCTTTTTTAATACAATAGTAACGAGCAATTCAGCACATAATTTCTGTATCATACCTAACATACTACCCACCATACTTTTGAATGCATCTTTTGCTGTAGCTGAACCATCAGCAATACTTGTAAAAAAGGTTTGTAATGGAGATGCAACATTGGATTGAAAATTTTCTTTGAAATTTTCATCAATTCCAAGACTATCTTTCATAAAATCAGGTTTTTCCCCTTCAACACCACCTATCAAAGAATCTAATTCTAATGTTTTTGGTTCTTCTTTGTATCTGTCATTAATTTCTTTTTGTTTTAAGGCATAATTCTCTTGAATTTGTAATTTATTTAACCCCAATTCATCATATTGTAATAACATTTGTTCATGATGTAATCTTAATTCTTCAAGTTCTGTTTCTTGTCTTGTATGTGTCAAACTAAAATTTTCTGCTGTTGACCTTTTTAACAATGATGATTTCTGTGCTTGTAATAACCTTTCCTGTTCTAATAAAAAGGTATTGTGCTTTTTCTTATCAGCAATTTCCTTTTTTAATGTATCTGTATTTTTAGAATCAGGTGCTTGATCGAGTGTCTTTGACTTGTAAGCCTTTGATTTCACTTCTACTTCTTTTGTAGAATTTGTTTGTATTAGTTTATCAAGTTTTTCCTGTGCTTCTTTCAGTTCTCTGTTATATTTTGTTAGTGATGTTTTGAAATGAAGTGGTTTCTTACTAAATTGATCGACCTTTTTTTGTAAATTAACAACTTCTTTTTGTGCAGCATGAATTTGTTCTGCTGTTTTGATAAAAACTGTGGGTTCTTCATCAGTTGTGAGAATTGTATTTGTCATATCTAACAATGTTTGCATACCATTTGTCATTTTTGTTAACAATGGTATAACTGGTGCCAGAGAATTTGTAAAGTTAGTAAATACAACATCCAGTTCACCAATTGCATCCTTGTAAGCAGCAGCGTTTTCTATCTGCTCTTTACTCATTTTTTTACCGAGTGCGTCAAACTGGTCTGTTAAATTTTCTAATCCAGCAGACCCATCACCCAGCATATTACCCATTTTTTGTCCAGCCAAACCAAATATTTCAAATTGAAGTGCCCCTCTCGAAGCTTTTGACTCAACAGTATTGAGCTTATCAGCCAAATATTTTAACTGGTCATCAGTTGATAACTTATTCAATTCTTTAACATTAACACCCAGCCTTTTAAAAGCAGATGCCGCTGCTCCAGTTCCCTCTTTTGCAAATGCAATTCTACGACTCATAGTTAACATTGATTTGTCAAATTCAGCAGTTGTTAATCCAGCCTGGCCAGCAGCGAATTCCAATCCCTGAATTGCATCAGTAGTCATATTCAAATTATAACTTAATTTATGTAAGCGATCACCCTCATCAATCATACCATTAAGAGTGTTTTTAAGAATCATAAATCCACCAACAGCAGCACCAATCCCCAACATCGGTCCAATCATACCTTTGAAAGAACTTGTCAAATTGCTCATTCCACTTGAACTTTTATTAGCCGAACGACCAATATCTTCAACTTTTCTATCTACTTTTTTCAATGTAGAGATTGACCCTTTTGAATCAATCTCTAACTGCATTTCAATATTATTTTTTGCCATTTTGAATCCTTAAGATTTCGCTTAGATAATATACTATTTTCTCTAAAAAGAAAGGGTCTGTTATTTCTGTGTTTTCTTGAACCAATCGAATACCATCAGCACTAATACCATTGAAAGTTAACAATATGTTTATGAATTTATTAACAATATCAATAAGATATAGATTATTTGATAGTGGTTTTGGCATCTTACAATTCTTACAATCTGGTGTTGAAACTATTTTTTTACATTGCTCACATGTCAAAGTATCACTACTAAAATACCATTTTGCTAACTCACTTAAGTTTTTTTTTCAATAATATTATTTTGACTCAATGTATTTAAAATCTCAAATACAAAATTACGAATCTCTTCAGAATAATCAAACAAATATTTTTTATTTTCATCAGTGCACTCAAAATTTTTATCATTTTCATCAGTAAGCCCTTTCCAATCTATAATAGAATTACCGAAAGCATCAAATAAAGTATTACTATTTTCCATGGTTGAAAAATTGCATGGTTTCAAACTAAATGATACATTATCATTAAAATCATACCAAATGGGGTTATCAACTCTTAATATTTTCATATATATCTCCTTTTAAAAGGGCATCAATCAAAAGACACCCTTGATTTTATCTATTATAAACCATCTGTTTTATGAATCGGACCAGAAAATTGATAATCAAATGATATTTTATTGATTTCTTGGGACACAACAGTGATAGACCAATTAGAAAAATAACAGGTTGCATCAGAATCAGTGGTTGTATCAGATGTGTAATAGTTAGTGGCATCAACATATAATTTGAATGTTGCATTTGAAGTTGAATTTTGAACTGCTGCTTCAATGATATCTTGTCCAGTCGTGTCATCACTTGCCTGAAACCCAGAAACTGACCCAGCAGCAGAAATGAGACCAACCCCACCAACCTTCGTATGTGTGGTTCCGAACACTTCTGCTGTTAACAAAGGTGCTTCTTGATTTAAACTCCACTCGCTTAATTCTGCTATGGTTGCACTACCAACAACAACCTTTGCATTTCTTCCTATCAAAATACTCATAATTTTATCCTTATATTTGTGGTATGTTTTGACTATACCGTATTTTTATTTCTATATCAAAATAACTTGATTCAGTCATTTCACCTTGTGCCTCAATTATATTTATAACATCAAAAGAAGTTTCGTTGCTCAAACTATAATCATTTAACAAAAAATATTCTACATCATGTATTAAGTCATAGATATCTGTTGTTGTATCAGCAAAACCGTATAACAATATTGAAATATCTCTTGTTTCGCTTGAAGAAAATGATGTTATGATGGTATCTCTAAATGCAGAAACACATAATGCAGGGTAATTGTTAATTTCAGCTTCCGTATAAACACCTCTTAAAATATCAACAAATCCACTCTTATAATTTGAATTTCCTGTTGTGATTTCAGTTTTCATTTCATCAATCAAATCAATAACTAAGGTGTTTCTGTCCATCTTGTCCCCTTATTTTTTAGTAATATATTCTTTTATTTTGTTAATAATAAATTCATTTTCTACTTCAAGTGCTGGTTTTAAAAAGGGTTTCTTGCCTAATTCATGTGTTCTACCATATGATACATTTGTTCCGATAGCACCAATGATAGTATCATTTGATGTATAAACCCTTGAATTTATTGACCTTCTCAAATTACCTGTAATAACACCTAACATCCCTGGTTTACCAAATGACTTTTTTGTTGTTGCTTCTGCTTTTAACATGCCTTGTTTCATACCTTTTAAAACCTTACTTCTTAAGATATTTGGTGATTTTAACAGATTCGGTTTGTTTGTAATCTCAATAAATCTTTTCATTATGAAATAGACCTTGTTTTATAAGCTTTCATTACTAACAAATTCTTTTTCAAAAACCCTTTTTCAACAAATGTTGTATTACCATCTTTCGAACTCTTTGATATAACATCAAAATCCAATCTATGCTTATATTTTCTACCAGTTTCTTCGATACAAACTTGAACTATTGGATGTGGTATTTCAACATAACCAGCAGAATAATTTACTAAAATATTATTTTCACCCTTAGACCAAACCCCATATTTCTTTTGGATATCTCTGTCAAAAACCATGTAATCATCACTATCAATAAGGGTTGTAGCATCTTCAACCATATAATCTGATATATAAATACTATCAATTGAAATAATTGGATAAGCACCTACAAATAAGTGGTTTGTCCCATTACCATCAATATATTGTCCATAACTTGATACCTCAAAAGTCCTATGACAAAAAAGATTGATTTCAGCAGAGACTCTTACTATCAAATCATTTAAGAGGTCTATATCAGATGGTGATAAATTCTTAATATTCAAATAATTCAATATGTTATCAATTGTACAAAGCATTCAAAACCCCTTATTTAAGATATGGGTGATATATTTAAATACCACCCATTTAATTTAAAATTTACTTATTAAGCAGCAGCAGTTGTTATTGTGCAGAAACCATTATTTGCAATACAACCATCCCATCTACTATGGCATATAAATCTTACGATATTAGAACCCATAAGAGTATAAGGATCATTTTTAATAGTCATTCCCATTCTTTTTCCTAAAAGATAATTTTTCATATTTCCAAGAACTATAAAAGGCACATCTGTTGAAGGAGCACTAACTATTTTAGGCACATCTTTAACAGGTATTTCATAAATAGTTGAAGGAATTGAACCACCTGGGGTTGCGTAGATGAGTCTGTTTGAAGCATCAGCAAGAAGTCTAATATAGTGTTTAATACCAGCATTCATATACCATTTAGCATTAACTATTTTTCTGTCATCCAATTTTGAAAGTGCCAAACTGAAATCCTCATGATCGATTGTAGTATAAGCCCCAGCAAGTTGGACATCTAAGGCAGCATTTGGTAAAACAGAATTAGTAAATGTGGTTCCGGTAAACACTTGCGCATCTAATTCCTGTCCAATGGCTTCCGCAAAATCAGCAGTTAAATAAGATACAATATCAACAGCAGAATCATCTAAAAACTCACCAGTTACGTGAGATTTAGCAGAAAGTCTTTTTGCTGTAAGAGTTCTCATAGCAAAAGTTGGCTCTGACTGGTCTGCATCACCTTGCTCAGATTCCCATGCAACAGAAAGATGTGCATTTTCAGCAGGTATTTTTAACACTTCTCGGGACATATTGATAACACTACATTCATTCATTGCAACAGAATTCAGTCTCGTAAAAGCCAGGATAGTATTTTCAAAATCTTCTGGGACTAAATAACCACCCTGTGCATCCGTAGTCTCATTAACAGTTGCCTTAATTACATCAACCATAAACTTTGCTATACGTTCTTTTTTGTCTTCATCTTTGATAGAAAGTTCCATACCCTGATTTTTAAGGTTATAACCCTTATAAAGTTCAACAGGCACTATCTTACCAGATGTATCAGAAACAGGCACTATTACCTTTTGGGCTGGTGCTGCACTTAACTTTTCAACCTGTGCTTTCAACTCTGCATTGGCTTCAAGTGATTTTGCAAGCAATTCTTCTTTTTCTGCCATCTTTTCAGTGTTAGTTTCGGTCATCATTTCTTTCATGATTCCCTTGAGTTCGTCTTTATAATCCATAATAATTTCCATCCTTTTTTATTTTTTATTTTTTATTTTCATTTTTATTTTCTAAACTGTTATAACTATTTAGTGTTATTTTCCACAAACATCACATAAACCCTTAAAATAATTTTGTTTATTTTTTTCATTTGTATCTATTTCATTTTTTAGTGCTTTCATAAACTCATTAAATTTACTATCAACATGTGATGGGATTTCAGTTTCAAATTTAGACAGGTTTTCATAATCCTTATCATTTAAGATAGATTTACCTGTTGCCAAAGCAGTGGGATTGCATCCTATACTACAAAGTGATAACTCTAATAATTCCACTGACTTATAAGTTGCTGCTGGTTCACCTTTACTGGGGTCTCCCCATACAATTGATTTGTAATCTGCCATGAAACCCACACTTGATGCACTCATAAAACCATTTTTATACAAATCAAATACTGTATCAGATAATTGGGATACCCCTTCATCAGGGAATTTTATCTTAAACATCAAATTACCCTTTGATTTCCATACCTTATCACACTTAGCAATTGGTAAATCCCATGATTGATGATTCAATAAGACAACAGGGTTTGTTTTAAAATTCTTTAAATCCCATGCAGACATCAAGATAACTTCTTTATCTCTATCCAAGGTCTCGTTTGAACCAATCATTTCTATTGTTCTGTTCTCTGTTTTTATTTTTGTATCCGTAAAATACTTTGATATTTTCATAATATTCCTTTTTATTAATCAATTAAAGGGCTTATACAACAAGTGCAATTAATAACTTCTTCTGGTGGACCGGAAGGGTCTCCGGGGAATTGTAAACCATTTGAAAAAACCTCATTTATCTTAATGATATCACCATCTTGTGCTGCATGGCTCTCTCGTGTCCCACCTACCCACTGTTTTTTTTCCACACCTTCTGTCTTATAAATATTGAAAGTTGACTGGGACATCATATTACATGATTCAGTGCGTGCTATTGTTATGCTTCTTGAAGTTGTGCAAGTATTGAAAACTTTTTGTATCCTTTCCCCTATCATATCAATACTTTCACCCTCGTTATATCCATTGTAAATTGTTTTTCTTATATCATCAAAAGTAGTATCATTACACTGTGTTATCTTGTTTGCTTTAGACTTTATAAGTTTCATATCAAGTGCTACGACAGATTCAGAACCAACAGCATTCAAAGCCATATTTTGAGCACCATCATTAATTTCAGTAAAATATGGTATAGACCCTTTTGTTAAATGTGCATCAAGTTCTTTTTTTAAGTCCTTGATTTCTTGATATATATCCATATAACTCTTATAATTTTTACTCTTATTTTTAAGAGTTTTCAATATCTTTTTCTCTTGATAATTAAATTCACTTATAATAAATTTTTTGAACTTTCTTTCATTTTTTCTTGCTTGTAATAAGTAATTTCTTCTATATTTTGATTTAGTTGATTTAGTCGTTTTTTTTTCTGGTGCTTTTTCTGGTTCAGAATAACCCATATCATCAGAAGATATTAAATTCATGGGATAATATCTATTGTTATCTACATTGTCATCAAAACCCAAGTTAAATCTCTTATTAACCTCATCCCTTGAAAACCCAATTTTCATAAGCTTATCAGCATCTGCAACCCTTTCAGACATGCTTCTTTTCAAACAATCAATTTCGGAAAAGTCAAACTTGATTTTGTTCTTATGACTTTTCAAAATGGTGTTATTGATAGTAAATTCAACCTTATGTAGTAAAGGCATAATGTTTGAAGTATAAAATAATCTATAAGCTGCATCAGCAGTTGCTCTATTGATTGTATCTAAATCATAACCAGCAACAAAATTAGGCACACCAAAAAGGGCTAATAAATCACTTCTTAAAAACTTTCTTGTTTCTAAAAAGTCCATATCTTTCTGACTAACAGATAACGTTTTCCATTCAGAACCACCCTGTAAAATCAAAGGTAGATGTTGTTTTCCAGCACCTTGATGGTTTGCAAGTATCTGTTTTTTCAGTATTTTCATGGCTTCTGGGTCATATTCGGCTTCTTTATCTAACATTATGATGCTATCAGGTTGACAACTGTTATTAAAGAAATCTCTGTTAAAAAGTTGCGCAGAATAATCAGCATCAAGTGTTAGTTTACTGGCTTCAATTGGACTACAACCTCTGTATAGATTGTATGGATGGTAGTTTTTTATCTGGGTTATTTCTTCGAGGCCTAAATTTGTTTTGTCGTTATATCTCCATCCAATCAAAACCCCAGAACCATCAACAATTTCTTTTAACAGACTTGGTGCTATGAGTTGTAAAAAAGATGGTAAGGTCTTGATGCCTACCTGCTGCCCAGTTGATTGGGGATGATATATGAAGCTTTCCCCTTTCAAATTTAGAAAAGTTGATATGCCTTCAGTTAGCGTGGCAGAATCATGAAACAAGTTGTATAGCTCATAATCTTCAACTGGTGCGCCATTCCCATCAACAAATACCAATGGTATCCCACTGGCTGTTTTTGCAATCCTATTTATTGCAGTAAAAATAACATTATGTTGCGTGTATGGTTTTGTTATATTATTCGAAGTATCATTTAGATTCATAAAAAAAATATCTTCGACTGTTTTCTTTTTTGGTTTGAAAAAATATTTCAGAAAATTTATCATAGTTCAAACACCCTTAATTTGTTTTTTTGTTTATAATATATTGTATATATATAGTATCTTAAGGCATCCATCAAATGGTCTTTAAATTTAACAGGCTCATCTTTTGATATATTATTTTTATCTAAAGCCCATGCATAATTACCAATTTCATCCAAAAGAGTTGTTGAACCTTCAGTGATATGTAAGTTATGCCTTAAAACAAAATCTATGCCATTTAAAACACTACCTTTATTTTTGTTTGCTTTTTTAATTTGAAACCCAGCTCTTTTGATTTCTAAAATCCTGTCTGGTTCAGCACTATCAGCTATAATAACTTTGTTTTTTGGGATATTCAAATCATTTAAAAGTTTTATAATATCAGAATTTGTTTTTTTATGCCAGTATCCTATCTCATGCAAATATATATCATTTTCTATTTTTGATATACCAACAAGTGCAGTAGTATCAAATCCAAAATCTATCCCATACCCTTCTATATCACATGGTAAGTCATTGATAATATTATATTTATTATAGATAATATTTTGTCTGGTTTCACCCCATTCACCTAAACAAAAAATCTTATAAAATGAAGGGTCTTGTTCTTTCAGTGCCAATAAGGTCTTTTTATAGTTGTCATCAATCCATTTGTTATCAATGTATGTAGAGGTATGATATGTGGTATCTGGTTGTTCTTGTGTATAAAAATACCTGTAAACCCAGTTTCTTTTTGATACGGGGTTGAATGCTAAAAGTATTTGAAAGTAGTCTTCAAAACAACCCCTTAATCTTAAATTGGCTTGGACATAATCAGCTTGTTTGAAATCATTGCATTCTTCAAGAAAGATACCTGTTAGACCTTGTATTGATTTTAATTTGTTTTCATCATCAAGGCCACCACAAAAAATAGAACTACCATCAGGAAATGTAAATGACATATCAGTGATGTTTTTTTTAATAAGTGGGGTTAAACACCAAGCAGAGATAATTTCTTGTATCAATGGAAATACACTTTTTCTGGCTGCTGGTGATGTTTTTCTCAAACACATGAACTTATGTATGTAGTTTTTATTCTGTGCTAACAGGCACCTCAAAATCATCTTCTGGATGCAAAAATAAGACTTGCTCGAACCAGCACCACCACGTAAAATAAGATTTCTTGACCTGTTTTTTATAAGTGGTATGAAAGCAGTATTAAATTTAGTTTTTATGTTAGTTAGATTGATTGTCGTGCTCAAATTCGTCACCACCTATTACAATAACTTTATTTGTAGTTTTCATTTCCTGTTTGATTGGCTTGTCAAGACCTAAATATTTGGCTCTTCTGTCAAGCAGTTTCAATAGCCTATCAATGGCATATACATTACCCTGTTTTACTTCGGAATTGATGGCCTTTATTGCTTCATCAATTCTTGATAACTCTAAATATATAATATTTTCAAAAGGTTCTACAATATTATGAATTTCGATGTGTTCGGCAATCAATCGTTTGATTCTTTCAAAACTATATCTGGTGTTTTTCTCTTCAAAAAGCCTATTTCTGATATCACTATAACTAAGACCAGCAATACGTAAAGAATAAAGGTATTCTCTTCTAGTCTC
>Ga0190313_1000251_pt1 | contig 34111 bp, 40 predicted proteins | sample 4870071011_MG_FD_169989 | JGI IMG/M metagenome (GOLD analysis project Ga0190313, IMG submission 169989) | Hydrothermal vent sediment bacterial communities from Southern Trench, Guaymas Basin, Mexico - 4870-07-10-11_MG | ecosystem: Environmental > Aquatic > Marine > Hydrothermal vents > Sediment ... | reverse complement strand
GTTTTCCTTAAGATTACTATCATAAACTAAAAATAAATTATTTATTTACAAAATATGTTCAAGTATTGATTTTATGGGTAATAACAAACAAAAAAGAGTTTATTTAGATACTAATGTCTTCAAGAACTATTTATCAGGGGAGAACACAATTATCCCTCATTCATACTTTGCATTTGAAACATTCAAAAAAATTAGAGATGAACAATTCATCCTTATTGTTTCAGATTGGTTAAAAGAAGAATGTAAAAAAATAGGTATTTCTTCGGAAAATTTTGAGAAAATTATTCATGAATTTAACCTAAAAACAGAAGAAGTAAAGACCAGTAAAGAGGACATAGAAAAAACTAGAAAAATATGCAGAAGCACTAATGAAACACATTATGCAGATGCCTTACATGCAGTCTTAGCTATAAAAGCCAAGACAGATTTTTTAGTTACAGGGAACATAGAACACTTTAGTATTTTCATAGATAAAATTGAAATCTTATTTCCATCTGATTTCCTTAATGTTTAGAAATTTTTTCTGCAAACTCTTCAAACACTTCTTCTCTATCAATTTCTTTTAGTTTACCTTTTAATTTTCCTTGAGAAAATCCTTTTTCATTCGAAGACAAACTCTCTTTCATTAATTCACTTAAATCCGATAATATACAATTACATTCTTCTTTAGCTGAAAGTATTTTATCTTTCATATATTCTTCTAACATTTTTCTACTGTAACCAAATTCTTTTTCAAGAGAATACATAAAATTAAAAATTGCAATTAATGACCAAATCGTTTCAAAAGCAAGTATTATTTGAGGCAGAGCATTTTTTTTGCTATTTACTAAAAATGAAGTAATAATCACAAAATCTCTTACTAAGTCAAATGTTTCTTCATCATATACCCCTTTTTTCATTGAAAAGAGAAAAGTATAAAGATCTTTTTGTAACCCTTCCAGATTTTTAATATTCCCCCCACATTCTGTTAACTTTTTTCTTATTTCTAAACTTGATTTATATAGAGAATTTTTTGAATAACAATAACTTTCTAACTCGAGTGTGTTCATTGTCTTAAATTTTTCTATAATTCTTTCTATTACACTATCAATTTTTGGTATTTGTATTTCAGGCACGTATTCTTTTTCTGGTTCATAAGTCATTAAACATACTTCTCCAAATTTATACCAACCATAAGGTACTTCTAAACCTAATTCTTTGATTGCTTCAACTGCTGTTTTATAAACCTTTGTTTTTCCAGGTTCTTTTCCAGTTACTTTAACCCATAATTCTCTTGTTTTACTAAATAGTGTATTGAAAATTTTTTCTTGTTCAGAAGATATAGGTAATCCAAAAAAAGTGTTACTTCTCTTTACTTTAATAGTAAGGTCTTCCTTTACAAAGTAAATTTTTTTACTTTTTTCATGTTCGAAATTTACAAGACCTAAATTCTCCAAAATCTTCAAGTTGTCTCTTACAGTTGTCCAATTAAGATCTATTGTTTCTGCAAGTTCATTTATAGTCATGGGTTTTTTCTTAAGTGCAGAAGAAATATCCTGAAGAATTTTGTCTTTTTTTGTCCTCTTGTCCATATTACTTAAAATAATTAAGATATATATAAATCTACCGAAAAAATTATGAATCTGTATTGAACAAATTTAATCATCAAATTTATGGTTAAATTAGCTAATGTCAATGCTCCTGAAAAGAAACAGCATTGCAAAGGTATATTTTAGAGGGAGCGTTCTACTTTTAATAGGATGCCTATGAAAAACAACTTCTCTAATTTTTGTTGGTTTAACTCTTTTAGAAGTAATTATTTTAGTAGTGCTTGCAAGTGTTTTTGATTAAGAAAAATAATTTTGAAATATTGATCACAACAATTTGTTCTTTCTTATTACCTCAAACCCCTGCAAAACAAAATATTAAAAACTCCTTAAATCGCCTTAAGCACAAAAAAATTTGCTTTTAGTTTTTAATAAAAAACACAAAAAACCGATTAAAAGTTTTAATCTTTTTTATTGTTGTTTTCGATTAAAAGTTTTAATCAAAAATGCCAAAAAATAATGCTTCTAAATAAGCGTATTTTCAGCTCAGAATATATATTCCGCAGAACGCGATTTTAACGCGTAAAAAGCAGGATTACGAACACTTTTTTCCAACCACATCATGATTACAAACAAAAAGAAACAAAATCACAACGTAGTAAATAAATGAGATTTTTAACCAAAAAAACACACAAAACTTGTTTCACAACGTTGAGTGTATTTGGGCTTTTGCGCAACATAATCCCCATTATTGGATACAAACAAATAAAACCTGAGTTAATTTTATAACGTTGAGTAGTTTAGTTTTGCTTCTAACTCGTCCTGTTTTCACCTAAGAATATATACTTTTTTAGAACACATTTTTAGCAAATTTTTAATCAAAAAAGGCTCTTTAAATCGCATAAATTTAGTAATAAAAGTTTTAATTAAAAATTAAATGTTTTAATCGTGTTTTTTTACTTCAAATAACACTTTTTTATCAATTGTTTTCTTATCAAGCAACCCCAACTGATACATTTTGTTCAATCTTGTACTTGCAGTACTTCTTGATATGCCTATTTTTTGCGCAAACTCTTCAGTTGTTAATGCCCCCTCTTTCTTTAACACCTCATATGCTTCCTGGTCTTTAAGTGAAAGTGCCTTTAATTCTTTTATTGCCAAATCAATGCTTTTTGTTCCAACACCCCTACCTTCCATGTCTTTTTTTGATTGTTCTAAAAGGGAAATTATATAGTCTAATTTTACTAATGTGTCAAGTTTAGAATTCATTTGTTCCAACACTTTAGACAATTGTCCCAACAGTTGATCATTAATTACTCTTGCCTGACTTAAAGGATGATCTTGCACAACTTTAACAATTTGTTTCCAATTCTCAATTTCATTTTCAGTAAACTTCAAATCTGAAAAAGGCTTTTTTTCAAATATTTTTTTACTTTTTTGTGTTAAGTTTCTTTTTTTCTTGTGTTGGGTTTTAGAGCGAGACTTAGCTCTTTGCCCTGTTTTTGTTTTTTGTTTTTTTCTCTTAAAAACGTCCCAAATTGCCATTTTAAGCACTTTCTATGTGTTCCAACACATCCAACACTTAAAAGAGTTGTGTTCCAACAGTTCCAACACTTGTTCCAACACATTCAACACTTGTTCCAACAGTTCCAACACTTGTTCCAACACATAACTTTCCAATTTTTTACTATAGTAAATAATTAAGTATTGTTATCCATAATATATTTTAAAGAATATATTTTAACAAAAATTTTCCAAATAAGAAAAAGTGAGAGTTGTTAAAAATGATTAAAAATAGCAAAACAAAGCCATTTAAAAGTAAATAATAATTATTAGTGAAAGAATATATATTCTTGGATTAAAATAATAGAAAAAAATTGAATTTTAAAAAAAAGTGAGAGTTGTAGATTCTAAATAAATTTTATGAATGAATGAGAAATATGTGGGAGTTTATAATTAAAAAAAATGTAATAAAAAAGTGAGAAAAACAAATAAAGAAAAAAATGAGAAATTTCAAAAAAATAAAAAGAAGAAACTAAAAAGTGAGAATTGAGTAAATTGCCTTAAAACGCAATTCAAATGAATAGAATAGCTTATATAGGATGAACAACATTCATTATTTATGAAGATTTTACCATTAGCATTTGACTCATTTGGAGTTAGAAGTATGTGCACATTAGTGAGTGTTGGAGATAAAAACATATTAATAGACCCTGGAATAATGGTAACTCCAAGAAGAGAAAATCTCCCTCCATCAGGAACAGAATTAAGAGTTTTGGATGTTTTAAAAAATAAAATAGTGAGTGTTTCAAAAGAAATTGATTTTATTGTAGTTTCTCATTACCATTATGATCATTATTATCCTTCATTTGAACAGGATTATTCAAAGATATACAGAAATAAAATAATTTTATGTAAAGATAGGCGTTCAAAATGTAATTTTGACCAAAGAAAACGTGGTAAAAAATTTGAATTAGATGTTCGTCAATTAGCAAAAGAACTAATATTCTGCGATGGTAAAGAAATGGAACGGAACGGAATAAAGTTCCGTTTTTCACCTCCAATGTGGCACGGAACTTCGGGTTCCCTTGAAGGTTATGTTCTTTTTACAGGAATTAAATGGAACAATAAAAAGTTCCTTCATTGTCCTGACACAAGAGGTCCGCTTGATGAAACAAATACAGAATACATAATTAAGTTCGACCCTGATTTTCTTATTCTTGACGGCCCAATAGTTGAAGAAAAAAGCGTTAATTATTCTACTATAAAATTTGAAAAAGCAGAACAAAATGTTATACGAATTTTAAAAGAGAGTAAAGTCAAAACAATAATTTTAGATCATAGTTCTGTTAGAAGTTTAGATTTTAAAGATAAATTAAGCAACATTTACAAAATTGCTGATAGTCTTGGAAAAAAAGTGTTGACTGCAGCAGAATTTGTTGGAAGACCGAATGTTCTATTAGAAGCTAAAAGAAAGTTATTATGGGAAAAAGAAAAAGAATTTTAACAATTTTCTTATTTTTTGTTTTTCTCTGAACCTATTCCCTCAATTTTTATTTGTGGTAAAGGAATTGGTGGTGGCAACATGATTTTTCGAGCATTGTACATTGCTTCTGTTTGTGTCATATCCATTCCTGCTGCTAAAATCATTTTTAAAATATTTGTAGGAATGTCTTTCTTTTTATCCCATGATTTTATTATGTCTTTTCTTTCTTTATCATCTGATGGAAGAAAGATTATTTCACTCAGCAGATCAATTGTGCCTAATTCTCCATCTTTTGGTTCTGCTAAAAAATAATTTACTTTGAAATTAAACTTAAATACAATTGCTTTTTCAGATGTTTTAAGATTTATTTTTCTCTCTGTTACATCAACAATCCTAAAATTCCTTTCTATCTTTCCTAATTTAACCTTAGTTAAATCTACAGGTTTCCTCTCATATTGCATTTTTAAAAAGTTTGTTCCAATGATTGGCATAACAACACCTCATTTAATTTTTATTAATTTATTTATTTAAACTTATTTATTAAAGATTAGCCTCGCCAGGATTCGAACCTGGGTCAAGAGGGCCAGAACCTCTTATGCTTGACCACTACACCACGAGGCTACACACAAGTTTTTATATTACATCCAATTATAAAATTTATTATGTTAATATATTATTCAACCAAAGATATTGCTGGAAAAAATATAAGTTATTTCCTTAACAAAATGAAAACACCAACGCATAAAATTGAAATAGAAAGTGTTTTTGTTAAATCATTGCCAAAATCAAATGCGTACATCTGTGCAAGCAGACATAGTTCAAAATCTAAGAAAAAGTTCCTAACGTTCCATGGAACAGGGAACTTTAGTTCCGATTGTTCCGTTGGAGGAAATGCTTTTGAACTTGGGATAATTGATGCAAACATGATAAAAAATGGTTTAATTTTCCTTTCAGAAAATATAAAAGAACTACCTTATGATATTAAAATGGAGGTAACGCATCATGGACCAACTCATTTTAAAGTTCCGTTAGTTTATGCAGAAGTTGGTTCAACTAAAGAAGAATGGGAGGATTTAAAAGCGTGTGAATTAGTAGCAAAAAGCATTAAGCATGTTTTAAAGCAAAAAAAATTCAAACAAGAATGCTACGTTGGGTTTGGCGGAATGCATCATGCAGAAAAATTTACGAAATTAGTTTTAAATGATGACTTACTTATAGGACATATTTGTCCAAAATATAATGCTGATAATTTAACTTCTAAAATGATTGAGCAAATGTTTCAAAAAACAGTTCCAAAACCAACAGGCGCAATTATTTACAAAAAAGGGTTGAAAGGAGAACAATATAGGAAGATAAAAGAATTGCTTGAATCCTTAAACAAAAATTACATAAAAGTGTAAAGTTGTTTAATAAATATGTTATTTCAATTAATAGCTTTTATTTCTCTTATTATTGGAATTTACATTGGTGAATATTTTTCAAATTCTATTTTTGGGATTATGGAATCAAGATTTCAGTACATAATTGATTGGCTCTTGTTTTTTACATCATATGTAATCATTTTAGACCATATTATAATTTATAAAGGAATTTCATCATTTTTTTTCAGTTTCCTTTATTTTCTCATAAGTTTTCTTTTAGTAATCATTGTTAGAGGAATAACAACAATATTTGGAATTAAAGCAAAAAAGAAAGAAGTTATTTTTGGAACAAAAAAGGAAGAAATAGTTCTTATTTCAATCATAAATAGTTTAAAAAAAGAAGGATTAAGAAAAAAAGAAATAATTAATATTCTTGTAAATGCTGGATTTAGTTCCAAAAAAATTGAAAAACTCTACAATAAATCAAGTTTAAAGAATGTTAAAAAAAATTAAAGAATTTTATTTCTTTTTTTTATTATTTCTTTCACTTTCATTATGCTGCCTGTTCTAATAAACCAATTTCTTTCATTCCCTTTTTTGATTGAATCAACAAGACCCATGTTTTGCAAACTTGAAAGTTTTTTCCTTAAACCTCTTTCTGTTATTGAAAAAGGTAAATTTCCATAAATTGTTTTTGTTGGAATAGCAAAATCCTCACTCAAAGCAGCATTTTCATGAAGAATTTTTAAAATTAAATCATCGTTCTTAGATAATTGAAAAACAGCTTGAGAAGTACGTTGAGAAACAGGTTGTCTAACTTCCTTGTACGAATTATTTACAGTTTTTTCAACATCTTTTGATAAAAGCTTTTTGTTTGATTCATCTATTTGCTTCACAACTTTATCAAGAACATACATTATGTGTTTAGTTCTCTCATCTAATTTTTTCTCAATTTCTTTTATTTTTTCAAAAGAAACAGCATTTAAGTTATAAAGGTTTGTTGTATGCGACCAATTGTTTGACAATGCTTTGTTTAATTCCAAAATTTTTTTTTCTAAATTTCTAATTCCTAAAAATCTCTTTAACATATAAGAATAAGATAAATTTCAAATATATAAGGATTTTTCCTTGTTTCACAGGATTAGAAGATTAACTGCAATTAATAAGAGTCCATTTGTCCTCTTGAATTTGATGAGGGAACAACCTTGTTAAATTATCATCCTTAAAATAAACAGCAATACTTAAATTAATAATACCTGAATCAAAAGGTTTGTCTGAAAAAGAATACTTGTAAAGTATTTTTTCCGTTTCAAGTTCCGTTAAACAATAATTTATTTTATCTTCATAATTGCTGATATTACACGGTTTTAGGCAATTTTTAAAAAAATTTAAATCAAAACTATTAGATGCATTTACAAGGCTTGAAAATGGAAAAAACAAGGATTTTGAGATATAACGAGTTTGTTCAGGAATATTCACACTTTTCCATTTATTATTTTTTTGAGTAAAATTTGCTTTTAATAAAATAGTTCCGTTTATTTCATCCAAACTAATTCCGAAGTCATTCCCATACTTCAAAAGCAGAACTTCAGTAGTTCTTTGTTTTAAATTAGAGGTATTAAAGGAACTTTGAGATAAATTCAATATTATTCCTGTTAGATTTCCAAGAAAAACTTGCTGTTCAATCTCGTTTTCAAACCTCAATCTATTAATTAAAAGTTCAAGAGAAATTTTATTATTATTAACATCTTTATTAATAAAAAAAGAGAAACTCACAGTTATGATAACAAAAGCTAAGATTAACAAAGGAGTTATAATGTAAGATTTTTTGTTAAGCATATAGTTAATTATTAAATATGCAAATGTTATAAGGTTTATCAAATGATAAAAAGCTTCTTTGAAAACGACGTGGGAAGCAAACGATTAGTTATTAATGCTAAAAGTATTCTAAACAAAAACTTAAACAATCCAATAATATTAACAGAAGTATGTGAAAGACTTTCTGAAGAAAAAGTTAATGAAATAATAATTGAAACAGAATTCAATTTAATTTTTGAAAAAAATGTAGACCTGCTTAATGATTTTGTAAGCAAAATTGACAATAAAAATGCTTTTGAAAATCCTGTGCGTTATTGCATTATAAGACAAGATGATGAGATTGTTAAAAAAACTGCGCTTTTCAAAGAAATAGAAAAAATAAAAAGAAAAGAAAAAAAAGTAAAAGAAGTAGATATATATAATACACTCTTTGTTCCAAAAGTCCTGCCAGATTTTGTTCATTCTAAACTTAAAACACTTAAAGGCGAAAGAATTGAATCATATTACATAGACAATGTGAAAATTGAGATTCTTAAAAACAGTGATGGCTATTTTTACACAATTTATCCTGAAGAATATTCCTTGCATGTTGATGAAGTAAAAACATTAGTTAAAGCTTTTGACATAATAAGTAAAAAAGAATTTGACATGGAATACAAGAATGAAAGAAAGAGAACAATGTCTAAAATAAAGAATATGATTAAAAAAGAATTCAAAAATATTGATGAAAAATTAATCAATATTCTGCTCATGTATAGCATAGGGTATGGTGTTATAGAACATTTATTTAAAGACCCAAATCTTGAAGATATTTTTATTGACTCTCCTTCTGATAAAGAAATTTATGTTAATCACGCAAAGTACGGGATTATAACAACAAACATAATTTTAAGCAAGAAAGATTTAGAAAAAATTTCAACAAAATTAAGAAGTTTGAGCGGAAGACCTTTTGATGAAGCACATCCTGTTATTGACACAACAATAGAAGAATATGATTTAAGAGTTTGCGGTATTAAAAACCCTTTAACATTTAATGGGATTGGTTTTGCATTTAGAAAACATAGAACAAACCCCTGGAATTTAATAAAATTTATAGATAATCGCATGATTAATTATGATGCCGCAGGCTTATTAGAATTCTTACTCAATTCTAATTCATCAATTTTAATAACAGGGCCAAGAGGAAGTGGGAAAACAAGCTTGCTCGGTGCTTTATTAACAGAAATTAAGAATAATAATAGATTCATAATAATTGAGGATACAAATGAAATTTTAGTAGATAAATTAAGAGAAAACGGGTTTAGAATACAGCACATAAAAACAAATCCTGAAAAAGGTTATGAATTCAGTCCAGAACAAGCACTAAGAACTGCTTTAAGATTAGGAGAGAGTGTATTAGTGATAGGAGAAGTAAGAGGTAAAGAAGCAAAAACACTTTTTGAGGCAATGCGTGTAGGAGCCACTGGCAATGTTGTTTTAGGAACAATCCATGGAAATACTGCTTATGACACATGGGATAGAATTGTAAATGATTTAGGCGTGCCAAGCACAAGCTTTAAAGCAGCAGATATTGTTATTTCCTGCGCAAACCTTAATAGGAATGGAAAAAAAATAAGAAGAGTAATTAGTATAACAGAAATAAGAAAAGAATGGCAAAATGATCCTTTTAAAGAAAAAGGATTAATAGAATTAATGAAATACGACCCAATTAAAGACGAGCTTGTTTTTACACAAGAATTAAAGAATTCAAATATAATAAACAGGCAATCTCTTCTTCAAGGAAAAAGCATTTCAGAAATAAGGAATATAATAAAAATATTAAGTAAAAAAAAGAAAATAATCAATAATGCTTTGAAAGATAAAGATGAATTAAAAGAACTTATTTCTTTAAAAAAAGAATTTGATAAATGTCTTGAAAATAATAAATTTAATTATTCAAAAGCTTTATTAGAGTTCAAAAAAATGCTTAAATCAAAAAAAACCTTGAGAAAAGCATAATACATACACAATTGTTTTTAATATCCTTTTCTATTACAGGAAGCAATAATGCATATTTAAATCCAAGATATAATCAACAAAAGCAATGAGAGTATGGAATCAACCACCAAGAATTAAGATTCTTGAAGCACTATCACTTCAAAGCAGAAATCATGTAAAAACACTTACATCTGATAGTGCCATAATAAATGGAGTAAATGTTTTTTTTAACAGAGAGCAAAACGGCATATGCATTGAAGATGAGGAAAGCATTAGAAAAGGGTATATTGGTTCTGAAGGTTTATGCTTTTTAATGAAAAAAGGAATACTCCCTTATAACAAAAAAATAGGTGAGCTCTTAAAAGACTTTAATTGGAGTTATTATTCATATAATAATTATGCAGAAGGGGAAAAAGCAGCAAAAAAAATCTTATTTGAAAAAGGCATTGATGAAAAATTAATAGACGCGTACATAGACAGGATTAATTCATTAATTCGTAAACACTCTTTTAGAATAATTTACCCAGAAAAAAAACAATCAAAATTGCTTGCTTTCGAATAATTTTTTGGAAAAATATTAAATCAACAAATTATGCATAAATTTTAAAAGTGATTATTCCTTGAATTTTATCAAAGGGGTTGTAACTCAGTGGGAGAGTGCACGGCTGAAGACCGTGATGTCCTGGGTTCGAGTCCCAGCAACCCCATTTAATCATTTTTTTAATTTATAAAATTCAATTTTTGAATCATTATCCAATCTATAAACAGAATTCATAAGATATAGGTAATGAAGCTCTTCTCTTTTTAAGGATTCAACAAAAAAATTATTTAATCCTCTTTTGGAAAAAACAATTCTATTTTTTTCATCCACGCACACGCCTGCATGAATAGGATTAAAAAACCCCATGTATTTAGTGCTTATTAAAAAAATGTTTCCTTGTTCAAAATCATTTGTTTTTTCTAAAATTTTTATTTCTTCCATAAAATTTGTTTCATCCATATAAAAAAGCTTTTCAGATAATCCAAGATAAAAAAGCACAAACCCATAACAATTAAAATCACGCATATTTTTCCTACATGAAATATCTACTTTTTCTTTAAGCAAAGGATTATCATTTAATAAGATTTCAAGACAATTACTGCCAAGAACATCTTTAACAAAATCTGAAATAATGATATCAGTTTTGTTTTTAGATTGCAAAAGTTTTGTTTTCATAAAATTAAAAGCACAAATTTTATCTTATAAATTTTTTTATCTCTAAAAAGTAATTACAATTTTTAGTTAAAATAGTTTCTTGAAATTCTTATGAATTTTTAAAAAATCATAAGTTAATTAAATAAGATATTCATATAATATAGTTATGACGCGAATTATTGCTGTAATAAGCGGGAAAGGAGGGGTTGGTAAAACAACAAGTGTAAGCAATATTGGCGCTGCTTTAACAGATTTTGGTAGAAAAGTAATATTAGTGGATGGGAATATAACAACTCCTAATTTAAATATTCATCTTGGACTGCCGAAAACAAAATACTCTCTGAATGATGTTCTGCGCGGTAAAATATCAATTAAAGAAGCATTATACACTGATGAAAGCGGGATTAAAGTTCTTCCTTCTGGAATAGGTTTCAGCGAATTAAAAAAGAAGTTTAAAAAAAGTTTGAGAGATGAGATTATTGATTTAGTTGGAGAAGCAGACATAATATTAATTGATAGTCCAGCAGGTTTGGATAATAATGCTGAGAGCGCGATTGCTGCTGCAACAGAAGTGCTTATTGTTGTTAATCCAAACCTTCCAAGTGTTACTGATGCTCTTAAAGCAAGTTTGCTTGCAAAAGAATATGGCGTTAGAGTAATAGGTTTTATTATAACAAGATACGAAGGAACAGAAGAGGAACTTCCTATTGAGAATATAAGAGAATTTCTTGGAATGGAACTTATTGGTATTGTTCCGGAATCGCGTTTTGTAAAAAAAAGTTTAAGAGAGCATGAACCTGTTGTTTTTAAGTATCCTGAATGCGAGGCAAGCACGCAATACAAAAAAATTGCAGCTGAGATTATTGGAGAAAAGTATGAAAGGTTTAAAGAACGCAAAAGCATTTTTAAACGAATTTTAGATTGGTTCAAATCATGAAATTAATTCTTTCTGTTGGAGGGTCCTTAATAAGTAAAAAAGATGGAATAGACCATGCTTTTGTCAAATCTCTTGTTAAAAAACTTGTTGAACTAAAAAAAAATTATGACATAATTGCTTTTGTTGGCGGAGGGAGTTTAGCAAGAGAATACATTAAATCAGCAAAAAAAATTGGCGTAAAAGAAAATAAAAAATTAGATATGATAGGAATAAAAGTCACGCAATTAAATGCAGAATTAATAAGAACTTCTTTAGGAAAACATGCTTTTCCAAAAGTTGTTTCAAATCCTGAAAAAATAATAACTTCTAAAAAAATAATAATATGTTCTGGTTGGAAACCTGGGTGGAGCACTGATTATGATGCTGTTATTGCTGCAAAAAAACAGAATGTGCGTAGAGTAATTAATTTGACAAATATAGACTACGTATATGATAAGGACCCGAATAAATATCAAAATGCAAAACCTATGAAAAACATGATGTGGGATGATATGCTTAAGATTATTTCTAAATTTAAATGGAAGCCTGGCTTAAATTTGCCTTTTGACCCAAGAGCAAGCATTTTTGCACAGAAAAATAGAATAGAAGTAATAATAATAAATGGGAAAAAATTAAATGAACTTCAAAAATATTTAAATGGAAAAGATTTTAGAGGCACAAGAATATATTAAATAATTAGGTGTTTTTTATTGAAAACAAAAAAAATTTTTGATTTAATTGATTCAAAAGCAAAGTCAGGGTTATTCATCATGGTTTTATTAATCCTACTTGTTTTTTGGAGTTTAAATCTTGATATAAAAAAAATCAGCTTGCAAATAATTATTGGAGAATTATTCAGTATTCTTAGCATAAAATTGATTAAAAAAATTGTAAAAAAAAAGAGAAAAATTAAAACAAAACATTCAAAAGATTACGCGTTCCCAAGCAGTCATACAAGCAGCATTTTTCTATTAGCAATAATTATGTGTTATTGGACCCCGCTTCTTGGCTTTTTTATCTTACCATTTGCTTTTTTCATAGCATATTCAAGAATTAAGTTAGGCGTTCATGATTTAATTGATGTTGTTGGTGGAGCAATCTACGGGATTTTAGTTGGAATTTGCATGTTAAGGATTTTCTGAGGGAAAAAGATGAATAAAAAAAATATTTTATCAAAACAATTTAAGGATTATTTCAAAGAATTACTTCAAAAAGAAGCGAAAGAATTCTTTGAATGGAGTTTAAAACCATTAAACTCATGTATAAGGATTAACACATTAAAAATAAATGAAAAAGAAATTATTGAAAGATTAGAAAAAAAAGGATGGGTATTCAATAAAATTGGTTTTGTTCCGAATGGTTATAAAGTAATAGAAAAACCGAATCCCATAGGGAAATCGCTTGAACACCTTTTAGGATACTTTTATGTGCAGGAAAGCGCAAGCATGATACCTCCTATTGTTTTAAATCCTGAAAAACACTCAATTGTTCTTGATATTGCAGCAGCACCAGGGAGCAAAACAACTTCTATTGCTCAAATAATGAAAAACACTGGAATCATTGTTGCTAATGAACCTGAAATGAACAGACTTAGAGTATTAAGAAGCAATATTCAAAGAATGGGAGTTATTAATACTATCATAACTCGAATGGATGGAAGGAGTTTTCGCAAAATACCTCAAAAATTTAACTATGTTCTTTTAGATGCTCCTTGCAGTGCAAGCGGAACTGTAAGAAGGAACTTGCATATACCTAAAATGTGGAGTTTAAAAGCAGTTGAAAAATTAAGCAAGCTTCAAAAACAATTAATTCTAAGCAGTTTTGATAGTTTGGAACAGAACGGAACTCTTGTATACAGCACTTGTTCTGTTACTGTTGAAGAAAACGAAGAAGTGATTGATTTCTTATTAGAAAAAAGGAGAACTGCAAAAATTGAAAAAATAAATCTAAAATTAAAAAAACACGAACCAATACTTGAATGGAAAAAAAAAGAATTTCATAAAAGCATTAAAAACGCATTAAGAATACTCCCGCAAGATAATGATAGTGAAGGTTTTTTTGTATGTAAAATAAAAAGAGTGGAATAAAATGGCAATAATCATGTCCAGAAATGAAAAAAAAGAATTAATAAATTATTTAAAAGAAAGATATTCTCTTGAAGACTTTAAATTTAATTTTGATTTCTTGCGAAGCGGAAAAGAAAAAGTATGGATAATCCCCCCTGAATTTAATAAAATAAATCTTGACAAGATGCGAATCGAGTTTGTCGGCTCCTATTTTGGAAGCTATGATGATAAATATTTTAGATTAAGCGTTGAAGCATGTCAATTAATCGGGCCTTTTGCAAAAAAGAATTTTGTTGAATTAGATGAAGAAAATTTGAATAAATGGATTCACGGGAAAAACATATTAGAGTTTAATTCAATAAACCTAACAAAAGGGTATGTATTAATAAAAAACAAAAAAGATTTCTATGGAAGCGGAAAATTTACAGGAAACATTATATTAAATATGCTTGCAAAAAATAGAAGAATTAAAGATTAAGTTCTTTCTTTTCTCAATGCGTGCGCTTTTTTAAGCAAATCAATTTCTAATTTCTCAGGATAATGCACTCCTTCTAAAATTATTTCTCCTTCTTGTGTTTTAATTCTCACTTTTCCAATTTTCAATAATCTCTCTAATTTATTTTGTGTTATTTTTATTTCTTTTATATCAATAATAGGGATTTTCCTTATTTTTTTACCTTGCCTAACATAAACATTTATTGGAAGAACAAAATATTTTTTCTGCAACCATTCATAAATTAAAACAAGAAAAAGCGTGAAATTGAATGCAACAAAAAAAGCAAATAGAAACGGTCTGTAAAATTCAATAACATTAATGTTTGAAAATGCAATAAGTGTTAAAAGAAATGTGAAAATAAAAAGCATGAGCAAGCTAAAAAACATTGCTTTTTCATAAAACCAAATTAGGATAACTCTTTTTTTTGGTTTGAATTCTTTATAAGGCATAATATATTTTATTCTACACAATTATTTATTATTTTATTATTTTTAATTCCCGTCTTCCACAATCCCCTTCGGTTCTGGAAGAACCCTCTTAAGAATAGAAAAAATAAACAATATAAAGAAAAAAACAAGCAACATGCTTGTGAAATTACTTAAATTCAAATCAACAATTCCAAAAATATATGGTGAGAAAACAATAATGAAGAAACTTATCAAAACTTGTTTTCCAATTAAAACTGCAATTTTTTTACCAAGATATGCATTAATCCATACAGAAATCCCATAAATTATGAATAAAACAGAAACAAAGAGTTTAAAATCATTTGCTTGCGAGGGAGTATCTATTAAATATTTAAGCCAATTAGCACTTGCCCAAATCATAGCAAAACCATTAGTAAATGCGTTTGCATAACTTGTTTTTTCTCTTTCAACAAAAAATTCTGCTTGTATCCATGAAACATAAACAGGAAGAAGCGTCCAAAAAACATCAAAATCACTTAAAGGCGCTAAAAATATATCTTTTGCATTAATTAAAACAGTTACTAAAAAAAACTTAATTGCTTCTAAATCAAAATTAAACAATAAATTTATATCAAACATATGCAAATTAATAAACAAATTTAATTAATAAAGATAGTCAAACAAGCGCCCTTGTAGCTCAGTGGTAGAGCACTGCCCTCGTAATCCTACAAGAAAGGCAGGGGTCGTGAGTTCGAATCTCACCAAGGGCTTACTGCAATTTATATTGAGAATTCAAAATATAATTTATGGTTTCTTTTGTTATGCTCGCCATCTTCTTATAGTATTTTGAATTCCCAGGCAATTCGCTTTCTTTTGCTTTTTTTTGAAAATACTCTTTTACAAAATTTCCTTTTTCTTCAATAATTTTTAATTCCTCCTCTGAATGCTTATTAGGCCATTTCCAATAAAGAAAGGCATTAAAACCATCCAATAAGTTTATTAAAAAAGAATTCACTTGTTTGTCATTTTCATCAACTTCCCTTAAAAGAGACACTAAATTAAAAATTTCATTCTGCCAATCAATTGCATGACTCATTAATTCCTCGTTTTTAACCCTATATAATCTCATAAAATATTCACAAAAATTGCTTTTTTTAAATATTTATTATATTCTTTACAATATTCAAAATAAATTCATCTAACGCATAATCAATAAGCAAATTCAAAAGATTTTTTTCTTTTTTCACTAATTTCTCATCCCCACTCATCATTTTTATTCTTTCTTTGTCAAATTCTCTCTTCACTAAAAACAAACATACTTCCTTTATTTGCAGAAGATTTAAGCATAATTCTTTATATGATCAATAAAAAATATTTTATTAAAAAGACTTCTAAAAAAGTTTTTTTTGATAAAAACTCCTAACACCTTCTTCATATTTCAAAACCAATTTATTTGCTTCATAAAACCTCCATCCATTATTTATAAATTTCACAGCAATAATTGGCTTTGCACCTGCTCTTCTTGAAAAAATCTTCAAGTTTTCAAGCTGTTCCCTCCTTATTCTTATAAATTTATTTTTAGTGCACTTGCATTCAATAGCATAATTCTTACCTTCAAAAGAAGCAAACAAATCAGGGTTTGGAAGAGTTGTTGAACCGCTTCCTGCTGCTCTTACAACTGCAAATCCTTGATTCCATAATTTATGCATTAATTCTCTTTCAGCATTCGTGCCTTTTCTCTTCATATTTTTTTGAAAATCAAATTACAATAATAAACTTAGTGTTAAAGATTATTAATTAAAAAAAATAAGAATAAGAATTTAACCCGTGGTTGACAAGTACAGGAATGAAAGTATAAAGTATAAAAGGTAAACGCCGTAAACTGTTAATATATAAGGTGCTAACCTGTATTTAAGTTTCAAAAGTTTAATGCCTGCTACCACGCAATAAATATCCGACCCTATTATTAAAAGAGTTATTAATATTGTTAGAATATTTGATTCAACGACAAACGATAAGAACATCATAGAAAAAACGAAAATCCCTGAAATCAAGATCACTTTATCCTTGTAATCCTCCACTTCACTCCTAGTTACTTTTGCTTTCATTGTCTTGTTTTGCTTTGTTTTCCTTACCATAAGAAAATATTATGCACATTACCTTTATTTACTTTATTAATTTTTTAAAAAAATTAAAAATATTATTCTTTATAAGTTAAGTTTTTAATAATTCTTTTTTCTTGTTATTTATTAATGAAAAACTTAATTAAAGAACAAAAAAAAGTTTGGAACACCATTGCTCCTGAATGGAATGAATTCAAAAAAAAGAGTTCAAAATTATCAGAAAAATTCCTTTCAAAACAATCAGGAAAAATAATAGATATTGGTGCAGGTTCTGGAAGGCATTTAAAAAAAATCAAAAATGGTAAAATGTATTTAGTTGATTTTTCAGAAAAAATGATTGAACTTGCTAAAAAAAATGCGGAAAAGAAAAAAATTAAAGCAGAATTCTGTGTTGCTGACATGACTTGTCTTCCGTATAAAGATAATTTCTTTGATGGCGGAATCTGCATTTCAGCATTGCATTGCTTGAAAAAAGAAGAGCATTTAAAAGCAATTAAAGAAATGTTCCGGGTTTTAAAACCAAATGCTGAACTTCTTGTAATGGTCTGGAATAAAAATAACAAGAGATTCAAAAGAGAGAAAGAAAAAGAAAAATTAATTGGTTGGAAAAATAAAGGAAAAAGATACTATTATTTGTTTGAAGAAAAAGAAATATTCCAATTATTTGAAAGCGTTGGCTTCAAAATTATTGAAAAAAACAATTGCGAATCAATGATAAGATTTATTTCAAAAAAAAAATAAAAAATTAGTTAATACATCTATAACCAATTCATCTTCTTAAAAAATCTGTGATTAACAAGAAATGAAAACATTTTTAATAAAAGTAATTGAAAAAAGAAATATGCGTGTTGGCGTCTTATTTAGTGGCGGTAAGGATTCTTGTTTAGCAATGAATGAAGTATTAAAAAAGCATGATGTTGTATGCTTAATTAGCATTATAAGCAAGAATCCTGATAGTTTCATGTTTCACACTCCAAACATTAATTTAGTTGAATTGCAAGCAAGAGCAATGGAATTGCCGTTAATTCAAAAAACAACAAGAGGGGAAAAGGAAAAAGAGTTAAAAGAACTTGAGGAAGCAATAAGGGAAGCAAAGAATGAGTATAAGATAAAGGGAATAATAACAGGAGCAATAAAATCTGTTTATCAATCTTCAAGAATTCAAAAAATTTGCGATAAATTAAAACTAAAATGTTTTAATCCTTTGTGGCAGATGAATGAAGAAGAGGAAGTTAATTATGCAATTAAATCCGGGATTAAGTTTATTATAAGCAGGATTGCAAGTTATCCTTTGGAAAAAAGGTTTCTCGGGAGGGAGTATGATTTTGAACTATTAAAAAAATTGAAAGAGCTTCAAAAAAAATGTTATTTTAGTTTAGCAGGGGAGGGTGGTGAGTTAGAAACTTTTGTTTTTGATGCTCCTTTTTTCAAAAAAAAAGTTAAGATATTAGAATATGAAATAAGAATGGAGAATGAATACTCAGGAAATGTTGTCATAAATAAGGCAGTGTTAGTTAAGAAATAATTAGAACTCATTTTTTTGAATCATTGTTTTCTTCTGCTTAGAATTCTGAAATAACTTCTTGATTTAATTCACTCCATTCTTTTTTTGTTATGTCATATAAGAGTAAATCATATGATTTCCCTTCTCTGAAAACAAAATTCCTTTTTCTTCCTTGTTTTTTGAACCCAACTTTTTCATAAACATGTCTTGCTGGTTTATTAAACTCATAAACTCCTAAATGAATTGTTTCAAGATTTAATACTTGAAAACCGTATTGTAAAATGAATTTCATTGCTTCAGTGCCATAACCCTTCCCATGATGCTTGCTTGAATAAATCGCAATCCCGAGTTCAGCATGTCTTGAAACCTTGTTTATTTTAAAAAGAGAGATTGTGCCGATTAATTCTTTTGTTTTTTTTATCTCAATTGCGAAAGTGAAACCACTTCCTTTTTTAGCATCACTCCAAGTTTCCTTCACCCACTCCTCTTCTTGTTCTTTTGATGTTGGGAACAAAACTTGGCCAAGATTTCTTCTTATATTGTAATTATTCCAATTCTTCATTATTTCTTGAACATCCTCTGTTCTTACTTCCCTAAACCTTAATCTTTTAGTGCTGAACATTTTTTTAATCACCTACTAATCCGCTTATGATAAATTATACTTTATAAATATTTAATAAATATTTAAATCTTCAAAACTTATTTCCATTGCTACTACAGGCAGTTTAATACCAAAATTCGTGATAACTTTCGGGTGCAATTCTCCCATAACACCAATTTTCTTATTTTTATAATAAATGTCTGCTGATCTTCCTTGAATAAAAGAATCATGATTACTCTTTTTTAATTCAAACTTGAAATCAAATGTTTCAACTAAAGCGTCAAAAACTTTTTTAATACTTTCATACCCTGCTTTATCAGAAACATTAATTACTCCTAAATGCAGTTCATTCTTTGCTTTTACTTCATATTTTTCATGAGGAATTACTACCTCCCCAATATCAAATGATTTCATGGGGAAATCCCTATGCAAGTTTTGTTCAACGCATTTAAGCAATTCAGGTAAAATCCATGTTCTAAGCGAATAGTAAGGACTTTTTGCTTCAATTACTGTTGCATGAGGAGGTTGTATTCTTACATTCATTTTTTTATACTGTTCTTCTTCTGTTGTTAATGCAAAAGTATATTCCTCAAGATAACCATTTCCTATCATAAAATCCCTTAATTTTTCAATAAAAAGAGTTTCATCTCTCAGACCACCTGTCGTGCTTACAGAAGGCATTTTAGGAACAATGTTTTCAAATCCATATGCTCTTGCAATATCATCAATCACATCCACTTCATGAAGAATATCTGTTCTATAAAAAGGGGTTTTTACAATAATATCATTTTCTGTTTCGCTTAAAATTTCATAATCCATCATTTTAAGTAATCTCTTAATTTGACCGCTCGTGAGTTCTACTCCAATTAATTCCTTAACATTATTAAAAACAACACTCATTTTTTCTCCTTCAAGAAGAGGGGTTTTAATTTCTTTATTTGGTAGCACAGTAATTAATTTCTCAATTATTCCTGTTTCATGTGCAATAACTGTTGCCATTAAAGTAAGTATTTGATTTACTGTTTCAAGATTTGTTCCTGTAACTTCAATAAAAACATCTTTCGTATTTTTTGTCACCTTACCCATTATTTCTGAATTTATTATTGGAGGCATGGACAAAATTTTTCCTTCACTATCTTCAAGCACTGGATATTTACTGAATTTATTAATAAGGTGAGCGTATTTTATCCCAGTAGGATGCTTTTTCAAAATTTCATCTCCAGTAAGCTCTTCATTGAAATCAAGAGGAATGAACTTTATTTCTTTTGGAGATTTCGCCTTAAAATAAACAGGAAATTTAATGTTATCTAATGGGTAAATGCCTATTGCTGCTTTCCTTCTATTCCTGCAATAAGTTGCATGAAGTTTTTCCTGCACCCAAATAATTTCTTTTATTAAGTCATCTGTAAAATTAACATTCTTAACAATTGCACCAACAGCAAAAGGACGTATTGATGCAAGCTCTTTTGTAATTATGAACTTGTTTTTTGTTTCCTTCACTTTATATTTTATTGAGTCCAAACCAAGAAAAGGTCTTAATGCTCTTGCTAATCCTTGCGGGGACACCATATCTGCTCTATCAGGAGTAATGTCAATAATTAATTCATCCCCATTAACGCCATCAAGTTCCATCCCATATTGAAATAATTTTTCTTCAAGCTCTTCAAGAGTTATTCTTGCTCCTAACAATTTTTTTAATCTTTTAAAAGAAGTATTTAATGTTACCATTATTCACTCACCTTAAATATTGGTTTTGTTTTCTTTATATTTTCAACATCAACAAAATGCCCATAAACTTGTCTTATGTCATCAATACCATAACAAAGCATTGCTAATCTTTCAAGCCCAAGCCCCCATGCGATTACAGGTTTTGTTATTCCATGAGGAAGCAATACTTCTGGTCTAAAAACACCGGAATTTCCGATCTCAACCCATTTTTTTAGTTTAGGTAAATAAGCAAAAATCTCCATACTTGGTTCTGTATAAGGATTATATGTTGGTTTAAATCTTAATTTTTTCACACCCATCTTCTTATAAAATTCTTTAAGTACTGCTATTAGATTTGCAAGACTTAAAGGTTTATCTGCTACAATAACTCCTTCTACTTGATGAAACTCGTGAAGATGTTTAAAATCAAGCGTTTCATTTCTGAAAATTCTATCAACACTAAAAAATTTATACGGTGGTTTAAAACATTTTGAAAGCATTCTAAAAGTTGTTGCTGTTGTATGAGTTCTCAAAATAAGTTTTTCTGCTTCTTTTTTACTCCATTCACCACCCCACCCCTTACTACCTGTTTTCCACCCGTCCTCATGAACACTCTTAATTATTTTGCTTAAATCCTCAGGAATCCTTCCTTTAGAAGGGTATTTTAAAAAATAAGTGTCCATTATCTCCCTATTAGGATGATCCTGCCTCATAAAACAATTGTCAAAATTCCAAAAACAAGTTTCAACATAATCACTCTTCATTTCTTTAAAGCCCATCTCAATAAAAACTTGTTTAATTAATCCTGTCATTTCTTTAAGAAAATGCTTTTTCCCAAAAGAACTTGGATACTTTGTTCTAAGATTATAAGAGCGAAACTTTTTATTCTTCCAAGTTCCATCTAAAATCATTTTTGGTGTGAGTTTTTCTATTAAATCTTCTTTTAAATTTTTCAAAATTTTTTTGCCATTTTCATTAATTCTATATTGCCTAACAACTCTTATTTTCTTGACAACAAGACCTCTTTTCAAAAACTCCTCCACATGTTTTTCATCTTCTTTCTTTAAATAAAAGGGTTTTTTCTTATTGATTTTGTTTATGAGTTCCTCTTTTTGATTTAATTCTTTCAAAAATTTTTCATTATTTTTTTTGCATATTAATCCTTTCTCAATTTTTATACAATCATTTCTTTTTAACAAACCCATGCTTATGTTAAATTCTTGTTCTTTCAATTTACTCTTTTTTTTGTAATCCTTAATGCCTACAGGTTTTTTAAGACCATTCAAAAATATTTTTTCAGGAAACCCTTTTTTCACAACACTTATTCCTGTTTTTGTTAAAGATACCTCCTCCAAAACCTCCTCTTTTTTATCAACAAAGCCCTTCTCTTCAAGAATACTTAATGCTTTAATTAAAGAATCCTTTTTCATTCCTGTTTTTTCAGCAAGAACTTCAACAGATTGAAAGCTCTTCAAATTCTTGATTAAAGAAAGTGTCTTTCTTTCAATTGCGCTTAATTCTATTTCCATATTATTCATCTCTTACAAATTAATCTTTTTTTAATCTTATCATAACTAAAAGAATTTCTAAACCACATGATTATTTGAACCGGAACGGCAACACCAACATGTGTAAAAAAAGAAAAAAATGATTTAAAAATGTTTGGTTAATTGCAAGCAATTGTTTAAAAAAACAAATGAATATATTAAATAGCAAGAAAAATGAAAGAAAAAGAAGAAAAAATGAAAATTTTGAGCAAAGAAATTGAAAACTGCAGAAAGTGTGCATTATTTAAAACAAGAAATAATGTTGTTGTTGGAGAAGGTAATTTAAATGCAAAAATAATGTTTATTGGAGAAGCACCAGGATTTAATGAAGACATGCAAGGAAAACCTTTTGTTGGAAAAGCAGGACGCGTTCTTAATGAATTATTAAAACACATAAATCTTAAAAGAGAAAATGTTTATATCACGAGTTTATTGAAATGCAGGCCTCCAAACAATAGAAAACCCTTACCACAGGAAATTAAATATTGCAGTGAATTCCTGAATAAACAAATCTCTTTAATTAATCCAGAAATAATTTGCCCTCTTGGGAGTTATGCAATGAATTTCATTTTTAAAAAATACGGGTTGGATTCAAAAAAAATAAGCGAAGTGCATGGCAGAGTTTTTAGAATACCAACTTTGAATGGAATCTTAAAAATAATCCCATTATTCCACCCTGCTTTTGCTGTTTATTACCCTGATAAGAAAACAATTTTAATGAAAGATTTTGAAGTAATTAAAAAACTAAATAAGTAAAAAAAAAGTTTAAGAAATCATGAAATACAAATTTTTTTCAATCATGATTATCCTTCTCACCATACCTATTGCACAAGCATCAAGTATTGAAAAAAATAAAGAAACACCATATGTTTGGGAAAATATTTTCATAAGTCAAAGCGGGATTGTGCATTATTCAAAAACAATAATGTATTCTTCCAAAACTTGTTTTAACAAAACAGAGATTAAAATTCCAAAAAAAGAAAACATAACCTTGTGGGGTTTAAGTGCAATCGGAGAAAATGGAACTTCTGAAAGCAATGATTTTGAAAATCATAAAATCTTATCATATCACTTCCAAAACCCTGTATGCAATAAAAGCATTAACATAACATATAATTATTTTTTAATTCCAGGAGTGATTAAAGGAAATAATATAACAATTACTGAAATTAACATTATAAAACAAGACTATGACAAGAACACAAAAATAAAAGAATTAAATGCAAAAATAGATAGTGATTATGAATTAAATAAAAGCCTTTTTTGGATAAAACCCTATGATAATAACTGCACAAAATATTTTGAAGAAGGAAATGCTTATATTATATGCACAAATGTGTCTAATGTTGAAATAAGAACTCTTTTTTTAAACAAAGAGTTTCAAAACCATTATTTTTATTCAAACAAAAGTTTAGATGATATTCTTGCAGAAGAATTAAACCAAAAAAGGAAAACAAAAATAAGACAAATGCTTGAACCCTTTAAATACCCTTTATTTTTTATATTTTTGATAGTATTCTTATTTGGTGCAAGTAGAAAAAACAAAAACATATTTTAAATAATTTGCAAAAAAAATTTCAAAATATTTTTGTATTCTTTAAAATAAAACATGTCTGCAAGTAGTTCGAAATCCTTAACCCTCCAAAACTCTCCTGTAAATTCTCTGAAAGGAAGCACTTTAACAGGGAATAAAACAAGATTTGCTTTTGAAAAATTTGTTTTGATTAAATCAAGTTTTTTTAAATCCTTATGCAAAACATAAGCATAAATTTTAGAAGGATTTAATTCAATGACAGAATCAAGCGTAAAAGCATAAGAAATTTTTTGATTTTCAAAATAATCTCTTATATCATAAAAATTTGAACCAAAAACAAAATAATTTATTTCTTTAAAACTCCTTGCTAAAACATATTTTGTTAAAAGCCTGATTTTATCAACAAGAATATGAGAATTTTTTGATTCTTTATTCAAAATTTTTTCTTCTTTTAATTTTTTAAAGACTTTATTCACAAGTTGATGACTTACTCCTAATTTCTTGCTTATCTCTTTTTGATTAAAATTACTCCCTGAATTACCTAAAACATATTGATAAATTCTTATTGTTTTTTCATTTTTCATTATTAATCTACTAATTAGTAGATTTTATTTAAATAGTTTGTTTTAGTATGAGAACTAATTTTTTTTCTTGGGTTAGGAAGGAGGAGTTTGAGAGGATTGTTTTCTTTGTGAGGAATAATGTGAGTGTTTTTGTTAAGGGTGATTTGGGTAGTGGTAAAACTGTTTTGCTTGAAAGAGTTCGCGAGGAATTCCCTAATGCTTTATTTTTTGATAGTTTTAATTTTTGTTTGAGTGATTTGCAAAAATATTTTGGTGAGGGCAGGAAAAAGGAATTATTAAGGAAATTAGTTATGGGTGAGTTCGTAATCCTTATTGATAATGCAAGTAATTTGAGTAGGAATAGGATTAATTTCTTGGTGGACTTATTGAAGAACAACACTCTTGTCGTTGCTGGAGAAGTCATCACTGAGGAATTGAGTGTGTTCTTTGAGGTTGTCGTGCTTCACCCTTTGAATCACACTGAGATTAAGAGATTCATTAATGCTCTTGGAGTGAAGAATAATAAGATCATTGTTTTATGCAGGGGTAATCTTTTGAAAGCAAGGAGGTTGTGCGAGAAGTTCAATCTTACTGGGCGTGTTGAAGTGATTAGTGAGGGAGTGAATTTGCGCGCTCTCGCGTATTCAATGCTTAGTTTGAGGTATGCTTTCATGCTCAGTGGATTATGGGGGGCTTATAGATTAATAAGCATGATTGCTTATGCCTTGCTTAGTCTCACGAGATTCAAAAAGAAATAATTATTTTTTTATTATCTTTTTTTTGTTGCTCGCTCCACACAACATTATTTGTTTTCTTAAGCCATTCAACATACTCCTCGATGAATTCTAATCTCTGCTTAAAATTCCTTTCAATATCCTTTTTTATTTCATCAAGATTTATTCTCGGGAGTTTAACCTTTTTTCTTTGACTCACATCACTTACTTCTTAAACTTTTTCTCTACTTTAAGTTTTTTATTAAATTCTTTTAATAAATTCATGTCCAAATTTTCCCTAAATAAGTCATACAAAAATTTTGCATCTTCAATATCTTTTTTGCTTCCAAGCAATAATTTAAATGAAATCTGTAATTCAATTGATTAAGCACTCATTCTTCTAAATCTGATTTAACAAACCTTAATTCCATGTTTGGGATAAAAGAATTTTTTTTTGAAAAACGCAAAGCAATGTTTTTTGCTAAATAATCGTGAAAAGCGCTTTTCACATCTTGCACGTTTATGCAAACAAATTTCTTATTTATTTTCTTCCATAACTTTTGAAATGAGGCATAATCTATTTTTTTTAAAAGAAGATCAATGTCTTCTGAACTCCTATTCCTCCCGAAAAGAATGCTAACAAATCCTGAAACAATAACAGAACCAAGCATAATCTTTTTAGAAGTTTATTAATCTTAGGATTTCAATTTCTTCATGGTCTCTTCTAAACTTCCTTTAAATCCTTCTTCAGGCCATAATTCTTTTCCTTTCTCGTATTTAGGCAGTAAGTGAAAATGAAGGTGAAAAACGAATTGTCCTGCTACTTCACCATTATTGTTTAAAATATTCATGCCTCTCGCATTCAATTTTTTTTTAAGAATCATTGCTGTTTTCTTTAATCCTTTGAAATAATTTCCTATTTCTTCATCAGGGAGTTCGTAAATATTTTCATAATGTTTTTTTGGAATAACAAGGGTGTGGCCTTCTGTTCTTGGTGTTATATCAAGGAAACTTAAAACATAATCATCTTCATACACCTTATGACAAGGAATTTCTCCTTTAACAATCTTACAAAAAATGCAGTCCTTCATAAGAATGAATTAATTCTTTTTTATTATTAAATAATTTCTATTCTCATGCTTAATGCTTTTCTTAATTAATTGAATTTCTTTCCTGCTTTCTTGAATTCAATTTCTTGATTTATTAATTTCTTTAATGTTTCTTTTAAGTCTTTTATTTTAATCCTCACTTGTTTCATTGAATCTCTTTCTCGAATTGTTACGCTATTATCTTTTTTTGTATCATAATCTATTGTTATGCAGTAAGGCGTTCCTTTCTCATCCATCCTACGATACATTCTTCCTACACTACCCGTTTCATCATAATTAATAATAAACTCTTTTCTTAAATCATTGTATATGTTTTTAGCAATTTGAGGAAGCCCGTCTTTTCTTACTAAAGGCATTATGCTAACCTTAATGGGTGAGATATGTGATGGCAGTCTTAAAACAATTCTTTCTTCTTCTTTTTCCAAGAAAATATCAATTAATGAGAGCACGATTCTATCAGAACCGTAAGCGATTTCAAGAACATGAGGTTTTTTCTTGCCTTCAAAAACAAGTTTTTTTCCTGACATTTTTGAATGCTGTGTTAAGTCATAATCCCCTCTGTCATGAACCCCGCAAACTTCAATCCAACCATAAGTTGGTGTTAGAACCTCCACATCCCATGCATCAAGAGCGTAATGCGCTCTTTCTTTTGGATAGTGCTGCCTGAACCTTATCTTGTTTTCAGGAATCCCAAGATTTATTAAAGAAGTATAAGTGATTCCAAGACACCAAGCGTATGCTTTATTTCGTAAGTATTCCTTGTTTAAAGCGTTTTTTAAACTCATTTTCTTTGGCTTTCCTTTTTTCTGTTGTTTATAAGGCCATAATGGGAGTTTTAAATCCTTTACTTCTTCGTATTCTTTGAAATCAATTTTTTCTTCTTGAGTTAAGAATATTTGAGCTTCTGCTTGAGTGAATTCCCTTCCTCTTAGAACATTTTGTCTTGGACTTATTTCATTCCTGTATGCTTTTCCTATTTGGAAAACACGTATGGGTGTTTTTTTTCTGAAGAAATCATAATACCTTTGGAAGGGTAAGTAAGTCGTGGTTGCTGTTTCAGGCCTGCAGTAAGCTTCTTCATCCACACCAATTATTGTTTTCATCATGAGTGTTGCTTCTTCAATTCTTTGTTGAAACCTTCCTTTGCAAGAAGGACAAGTAATCTTGTGTTCTTGAATGAATTCAAGCATTTCTTTCTTAGTCATTCCTTCAGGTTTTCCTTTATTTTCTTCAATTAATTTGTCAGGCCTGAAAACTTTTTTGCACTTACTGCATTTTATTATTAAATCATTAAACCCATTGTAATGCCCGCTTGCTTCCCACACAATTTTTGGAAGAATTGTTGGGCACTCAACTTCATAAAACTTGTTTAAGATTAAATGCTTTCTTAATTCGTTTTCAACATTATTTTTAAGAAGTTTTCCTAAAGGACCGTAAGTATAGAATCCTGAAACACCTCCATAAATTTCTGGCTCAGGACCCCATATAAACCCGTTCTTCAAAATAAAGGATTGTAATTCAACTTCCTTATTCATAGAATATATTGAGTTAATAACATCTTTTAAAACTTTTGAAAAAACGATTTTATCATGCAAATCCTAAAAAAAATGAGTAAGATAAAAAAACGCTTAATCCTTTTCTTAAATTAATCCACCAGTAACATCTGTTCCGTTAAAAATGTTTAAGCCTAAATCCCCTAACTCCCCTAAACCAATATCATTAACACTCGTATCTAAATCACTTAATGCCTCATCACTCGTTAATTCTTCTTCAGTGTCAGGCAAATCACTTAAACTTCCTAAACCAATGCACTCATTTTTTTGACAAGCATAAACATCATCATTATCATCATCGCACCAATAAAAACCAGCGTTAACGCAATCTTCTTCTGTTGTATAACGCGAAGGCTTTAACGTTTTGTTCAATGAATTAGTGGATACGCAAGCCATTGAAAATAAACAAACCCCGATTAAAAACAACATTATTATTTTCTTCATTTTGATTCACCGCTTACAGCAAGTTTATTTAAAGCATCCCATTCGAGTTTGATTTGTTTAAGAGTCTCTCTTGCTTGTTTAACGTATTCATACGCTTCCTCAACACTTCCTGAGTTAAAATTATCCCTCGCATTATTTACTTGAGTATTGAGTTCATTATTTAATCCTTCTAAAGTTGTAGTATTAAGTCCTAGTTTCTGCGCTTTCTTAATTCCTTGACTTATTTTTTCTTGAAAAGACATTACCTTATCTAAAAACATGGTTATTGTTTCTTGTTTTTTTGCTTCATTCCATGCTTCATCTAATAATTCGTACTTGCCTTTTATTGTAGCAAGGAAAATCATGCAAGCATCATAATTGCCTGCTTCATAAGCGTTTTTTGCATTATCTTCCGCTACTAACAAGTCATTGTAAATTGCTTGCATTCTTGTTGTATTAATTCCTGTTGAATTAACTTGATTTTCGTAATTCTCTTTGAATTCCTGCAATTTCTCAAAAAACTTCTCTGCTTGTTTTTTCTGCAAGTCCTTCTTAAGTCGAGCATTTAATTCTTCTTGTTTTTCCTTCCAAACATCATTTAATTCATTCATGAAATTGTTTATTTCTTTCGTCATATTACCTTCTAAAACCCAAACTTCTTGCTCGTCTCCTGCTTTTCTCACTTCTTTTTTGTAATCCTCTATTTTTTTATCAAGTTCATTCATCTTATCTTTAATATCCTTTATAGCATCCTCAAATAATTGCGTGTTAATGCCTTCTGCTTTTAATTCTTCTTTCTTTTCTTCTGCTTTACTTATTTTATAATCAACAACTTTTTGAATAAGATTCCTCATCCCTTCAAACCTTTCTATTGAGTATGTAATAAGCGTGGACTTCTGTTTTCTCTCAAGAGCCATCATCTTATTTCTTAAATCAGTCATCATAGTATCTAATTTTGTTGTGAACCTCTCTAATTCAGCGCCTTTCTTTTCTGCTTGCTTGAAATCTTGACTCGCTTTTTGTTTTTCTTCATTCCTTAATTGTTGCTCGTAATTCATTACTTGTTGTATTGCTTGTTCAAGTTCTTCCCTCGTTCCTCCTTCTAATTGCATGTTAGGAGTAAGCCAATTATTTAATTCATCAAGTGGTATTCCAGCAACATTTTGTCCGTTAATAGTGAATTTGCTTAAGTACTCTTGCTTAACTTCCTCAATTAATTCATGGAAGTCCTTCTCATTAGAAGAACTCTTTTCAGGTCCTAAAAAATTATTTTGTGATTCAGCGTACGCTCCTTCTTTTAAGGAATTAATTCTTTCTCTTATCTTATTCTGGAAGGAACGCATTGTTTCATCCATTAATTCTTCCATGCCATTCTCTCCTTCAATGAGATTGCTTAATTCTTCAGCAGCAATAGAAAAAGTATCCTTATTACTCGCACAAACCTTGTTAACAGCGTTCTCAATATCCTCTCTTTTTTTCTCAATTTCAGAATAATCAAAACCCAGGTTTAAGTCAGGATCCTCATTCATTTCTTTATAATAATCAATCATTGCAGAAACAGCTGTCATCATTTGCCCTTCAATCTCTGACCTAACACTCTTGCAAAAAAATTGTATGAATTCTTGTTCTGCTCCTGCTTCAAGTATTGATGCTGGAATGCTTGTTGGCATTCTTGCTTTAGGATGTCTTCCTTCAAAATCATTGCTTAATGCTTTCTTACAATCCTCTTTTTTTGAGGGATTAGAAATCTCATCACAAAAACTAATATTATTATTCTCCCATGCTATGTGAAAAATGCATTCATCAATTTTTGTTTGAGTATTAAGAACGGGTGTTCCATCAACTCCTTTGCACTTAGCGAGTTTCTTGCAATCATCGGGAGTTCTTGGTGCACCACTTACTTCGCACTCTGCTCCTCCTTCCTCGTACCTCTCTTGAAGTGTTTTTTCAAAGCCACCTCCAACAGTTGCTAAGCAAGAATCTTTTTTAATGCCATCCTCAATTTTATCACAAAGCTCTTTATCCTTATTCTTTAAAGCAAACCTTAAATAACAATCATCTCTTTGAGAAACTTCTAAACAACCTTCAAGTGTTTCTGGATTTATGATTTTACACCCTCTTTCATCAACACTCATTCCTTCAGGAGTGTGCGAGCATTCATCTTTTATGTCAGGAACACCATCCTTGTCCTCATCTTTTAAGTACTCTTCTCCGGATTTCACAATCCCTTTCACTTCTGCTTTATTCTTTTCTTTAAACCGTATTAATGCTTTTACGCAATTCTCTTTTTCCGCAGCATTCTTAATCTCATCACAATAACTCACATCACCTTTATTCATTGCTTCCCCGAAATAACAGGAATCCCTTTCACTGCCCGTAAGGGTTTCACACGAAAACCTTTCTTCAAATTTTTTTTCGAAAACATTATTATTTGCTTGAATGTTTTCTCGTGTTCTTGTTGAAGCATTCTCGAGAATCATATTCTCTCCTTCATTTACTTGTTGATTACTCGTGATTAAACTCTTTTGATGAGTGCTCGCATTAGTGTTGTTTGAAACAGTATTTGAATTGTTTGTTGAAGTATTTGACAGAGTCTCATTTGTTTCTTGAGCTAAACTCGTTGAAAGAGAGAAAACTAAAAACAAGGCAATGAAAAAAAACATTAAGCCCTTATTCATATAATTATACTTTAATAAAATCATGTTTATTAATTTTTTTAATCTTTCAAAAGCAACCCCCCTTCCTTAACTCTCTCAAAAAAAAATTCAAACACTAAATTAGTTTAAGTTTAATCCTTGAAGTAATGAAGGCAAACAACACACAATCCAATATTTCAATACTATTTTAGTCTGATTTTAATGAACTTCGCTTTAATTTTCCTTTATTTTCTTAAGGCTTTTCTCTAGTAAAAATTTAGCGTCAGGCCATTTAATTAGTTCAAGGAATTCTTGTGGTGTTACGAGTTTTCGTTCAAAAAGAATTCCTGTTGCTGGATCTGTTCTTAATTTATTAATCTTCTTGATCTTGCAGGCTAAGCGCGCTTGATAATAATGCTCTCCTTCAATCTCGTCAGGATTTTCAGGGTAGAAGACTTCTGAGTAACCAATTAAGTGACAATCGCTTAATTCAACGCTCGCTTCTTCCATCACTTCTCTCTTAATAGTTTGTATCAAGGACTCTCCGTCCTCGGGATGCCCTCCGGGTAAGTGCCACGCCCTACCTGGTTTCCTAATAATTAATATCCTATTATCGCTTGTGAAGCAAAAACCAGTTGCTTGAGTTATAGGACCACTCAATTTCTCGTTCGGCTCACGCCAAACAGTTTTAATCTTCCTTCCCTCCCACTCACGAAAAAAAGTTTTACTCATAATAACATTTGATTAATCATTACTTTTTTAAGATAAAAGAATAAATTATTAAACTTTTTTGTTATTAGTTCTTATCAATTCATTTAATGTGTTCATTCTTGAATTAATGATTTTTCTTCATTCAATTCTTAAATAGTACTTATCACTTATTCAATCTCAATATATTCCTTACATAAGTTTTGTATGAAAAACTGTTTTGATCTGAAATCATCAACAAAGATTATTGATTTATATTTAATACGTCTTAATCTTAACCAAGCAATAACTCCTATTTTGTTCTTACTAGCAGTAATAATTATAATATCTTTTGTTTTAGGTTTATTAATAGTTGGAAGAAAGATTGTTATTAAAGGAAAGAATTTTTCAATAAACCTGTAGATGAGTAATAACTTTCCTTTAGGAGCATAAGCCATTGTTCCATCAAAATCCCAGCCAACGTACTTACATCTTTCTCTCATTTTACAATAAGCATTAAATGTTTTAGCATTATTTCAATCCTATTATAGTTCTATTCAAACTTGAGTTCTACGAATTTGATGAAGTTAAATTTCACGCATTTCAATCCTATTACAGTTCTATTCAAACTTGAATCATGCGGAGGAAGTTGAGAAACTCGGGACTTCATTTCAATCCTATTATAGTTCTATTCAAACTTTTTGAGGAAAAAAAGAGTGAAGCGGTTAAAAAAAATTTCAATCCTATTATAGTTCTATTCAAACAGAAGTTCAGGATTTTCATTGATAAGACAGTGAATGAGTTTCTATCCTATTATAGTTCTTTTCAAACAAGTGATTTTTAGTTCAGCACCGAATAATGGAACTAAATTTCAATCCTATTATAGTTCTATTCAAACTTATACTATTATCCTTCGCTTTCGCCTTCTTAAACTGTTTCAATCCTATTATAGTTCTATTCAAACACTACATACAGGAATAACTTTGGTAACAAGTGATGGAGAATTTCAATCCTATTATAGTTCTATTCAAACAATAACCAAAAAATGCTCCTATTCCGTTGTTTAATAATTTCAATCCTATTATAGTTCTATTCAAACCAGGGTTTAAGTTAGGAAATAACGAAATTGTGATTTATTTCAATCCTATTATAGTTCTATTCAAACTATGGGTTAAGTATTGGCTTGGTGGTAAGGAAAGAAATTTCAATCCTATTATAGTTCTATTCAAACTCCTGCATGCACTATGTGTAATACCCCGTCTTCCTTAATTTCAATCCTATTATAGTTCTATTCAAACTTACTGACGAGTTAAGTGATGTTGGAAGGTTGATTGGATTTCAATCCTATTATAGTTCTATTCAAACTGTTTCTTACTATTTAATTCTGTTGTGTCTGATGATTATTTCAATCCTATTATAGTTCTATTCAAACCTTATATTTTCTAAGTCATATTTCTGCAATATTATAAATTTCAATCCTATTATAGTTCTATTCAAACTTTTGGTGGTAGGATGAAGGACACGAGGAATAGAACTATTTCAATCCTATTATAGTTCTATTCAAACCTACCAATAGTTATTCTAAAAGAACCAATACCATTCAAATTTCAATCCTATTATAGTTCTATTCAAACCTCATTACTTGCGAGTGAGCGGAAGCAAATGCCTGAATTTCAATCCTATTATAGTTCTATTCAAACTTGAAAGGACATTCCTTCCAATTACCTGCCATAACGATATTTCAATCCTATTATAGTTCTATTCAAACTTGTTAAGTTAAAATTAACAAAATCAACAATATATGAATTTCAATCCTATTATAGTTCTATTCAAACTGTGAAGTTCTTTCAAAATATTCAAATAATTTTCAAAATTATTTCAATCCTATTATAGTTCTATTCAAACTATCCAAAATCAATCAAATTAAATTTCATTGGAAAAAATTTCAATCCTATTATAGTTCTATTCAAACTGGTGTAAAGATATAATAAGAAAGTATGGTTTTAAATATTTCAATCCTATTATAGTTCTATTCAAACTCTCATCAAATCAACACTGATTTAATTACAATAAATTATTTCAATCCTATTATAGTTCTATTCAAACTTTTAATAATTGATAGGACTTTTATTGGTGAGTGATATTTCAATCCTATTATAGTTCTATTCAAACTGTCTGTGGTGTCAAAATAACAATTTCATTATTACCATTTCAATCCTATTATAGTTCTATTCAAACGGTGATGGGTTATGAGCGTAGGTGCGAGAATTGTAAATTTCAATCCTATTATAGTTCTATTCAAACGCTAAAAAAGTGTTAAAGATGATTAAAAGGTGATTAAATTTCAATCCTATTATAGTTCTATTCAAACTTGGAAGCGAACGTGTATAAGAATGTTAATTATTTATTTCAATCCTATTATAGTTCTATTCAAACAATTATCAAAATAAATTCTTGCTCTCACTTCATACTTCGTATTTCAATCCTATTATAGTTCTATTCAAACCATTATTTATTTGCGTGCTTGGAGCAGTATCACAATAATTTCAATCCTATTATAGTTCTATTCAAACTTGAGGTCACGGTGCAAGTTGTTGGTGAGAAGAAGAGATTTCAATCCTATTATAGTTCTATTCAAACCCGTTAATTATAGACTATAAATC
>Ga0190313_1000250_pt1 | contig 34113 bp, 36 predicted proteins | sample 4870071011_MG_FD_169989 | JGI IMG/M metagenome (GOLD analysis project Ga0190313, IMG submission 169989) | Hydrothermal vent sediment bacterial communities from Southern Trench, Guaymas Basin, Mexico - 4870-07-10-11_MG | ecosystem: Environmental > Aquatic > Marine > Hydrothermal vents > Sediment ... | reverse complement strand
CCTCGACCACTGTGGTAGAAACCAAAACTTGAATCTCTTTTCTTTTAAATGCATGCATAATTTTTTCTTTTTCATAAGAACTCATTCTTCCATGAAGAATACCTACTTTATATTCTGAAAAAACCTCCTTCTGAAGATATTCTCCATAAGTAGTTACAGCTTTCAGATCCATTTTTTCTGATTCTTCAATAAGAGGAAGTATAACATAAGCTTGATGTCTCTTTTTAAGCTCTTCTTTAGCTTCTTCGTAGGCTTTGCGTTTATTATATTCTAAAAAGAGCTTGGTAATAATAGGTTTTCTCCCTTTAGGCATTTCATTTATTATAGAAAGATCTAAATCTCCATAAATTGTAAGAGCAAGGGTTCTTGGAATTGGGGTTGCTGTCATGACTAAGGTATCAGGAATTATACCTTTAGCTTTTTCTCGAAGAGCTGCTCTTTGAAGAACTCCGAAGCGGTGCTGTTCATCAATAATTACCAAACCAAGCTTTTTAAACTCCACTCTTTCTTGAAAAAGAGCATGAGTTCCTATTACTAAATTTATAAATCCTGTAGAAAGTCCATGATATATCTCTCTTTTTTTAGAGGGTGGTATTCCTCCTGTTAATAAAGCTGGATAAATTCCCATAATTTGGGCATACTGCCTGAAATTGTAATAATGCTGTTCTGCTAAAATCTCTGTAGGAGCCATTAAAGCTACCTGATAACCATTATCTATAGCTATTAAAATAGCAATAAAGGCAACCACTGTTTTCCCGCATCCTACATCTCCTTGAAGAAGTCTATTCATAGGAAGACTACTTGCCATATCTTTTTTAATCTCTTCTATGACTCTTTTTTGAGCAGAAGTTAATTCAAAAGGCAATTTTTTAATAAATTCTTCAACCAGTTTACTTTCTGTATTAAAAACAATACCGGTCTCTTTTTTTATCTTTCCTTTTCTTAAAGCTAAAGCTAATTCCAAGAAGAAAAACTCATCAAAAGCAAGGCTTTTATGATAAACACTTTCTTCTCTTTTTAATAAGAGTATATTTTCTGAAGGTTCTGGAAAATGCAAATTTTTAATGGCTATATTTAAAGGAACCAATTTCCTTCTTCTTAAAATTTCAATTGGTATATAGTTATTTAGATAATCTCCGTATTCTTCTACAGCATTTTTTATAACTTTTCTAAAATACTTTTCTGAAACACCTTCTATAGAAGAATACATAGGCACAATATGTCCTATTTCTATAGCTAATTTTTCTTCATCATCTTCCTCAATAAGCTCTGGATGAATTATTTCTAACTCTCTTCCAAAACGTGAAACTTCTCCAATTACATAAAAGTTTTTTCCTGGAGTTAAAATATTTCTCCAGACTCTTTCATTGAAATTGAACCATTTTAAAGTTAAAAACCCTGTTCCATCTGTAATATATGCATAAAATATCTTTCTTCTGGAAAAATAAGTAATTCCACTTTTAAGAATTTCTCCAAATACTACAACCCTCTGACCTTCTTTAAGATCTGCTATAGGAGTGACCCTTCTTCTATCCTCATAATCTCTGGGCAGAAAAAATAACAAATCTTCTATAGTGTAAATACCTTTTTTTGCCAATTTTTTAGCAATACGAGGTCCTACCCCTTTTAAAAATTGAACAGGTTGTTTAAGAATTTCCTTATATTTGAAATAGGTTTCCAGAGATAACTCTTTTTCTGAGATTTCCCAATCTTTAAAATTATTTCTGCTAAATTCCTCTAAATCTAAAGCATTTTCTGTCTGGGAAAAATTTAAAGATTTTAATAGATTAAGCATCTTAATTATTTTTTCTTTTTTCTTTTCTAAGGAACTTATCTCTAAATCAGTGCAAAGCTCTAAAAGTTTATCTTTAATATCATTTATATCCTTAGGAGCTTTACTGATAAGAAATTTTAAAGCCTTTTCAAGCCCTTTAGTTTTAGGTAAGTTTATAAAATTATTTTTAGAAACAAACTCAAGAGGTCTCAAAATCTTAGGAATCCATTCTTGAATAGTTAAATTTTTTTCTGCTTCCATATTTTATATAAGACTTTTATAAAAATTTATCACAGAATCTGCAAAAGTTTTTTTAAAAAGATTTTCAAGTATAAAAGCTTTTTCTAAATTTCCATGCTTTAAAGCTCCTTTATAAAATATTTCAAATTTCTTTTTTGCTTCAGCATAAAGCATAAGTTTTTGTTCTAATTTTAAATCTTTTTGATAGTTCTTAAAGAGTTTTATAAGAGCTAAAGTTCTATAGTAATCAAGCCCCTTCATAGCTGAAAGCTGATCAGGTCTTCCTCCACTTTTAATTACTAAATACTCTTTAATAAGACCAACTGGCATTTTTAATGAGACCCTCAACCAGAACTCGTAATCTTCACACACTGGAAATTCCTCATCAAACATTCCCACTTCTTCAAAAACTTCTTTTTTTATTAAGACAGTAGAAATAGAAACCACACAAAGTTTTATAGCTCTATCAAAAAACCATCCTTCAGCTTTTTTATGAATTTTTTTTGGATTTATTCTTTTATTTCCTTTATACCAGATTTCTTCTGTTTGAACAATTTTATAATCAGGATGCCTCTCAAAAAATTTAAGTTGTTTTTCTAATTTTTCTGGCACAAAAACATCATCACTATCAAGAAAAGCAATAAAATCTCCTTTTGCTTTTGAAATACCGATATTTCTTGTATGAGGAACTCCTGTATGAGGTTTTTTAACATATATAAGTGGATATTTACTAACTAAATAAGGGGTTTCATCTGTAGAACCATCATCAACAACAATAAGCTCTAAATCTTTAAAAGTTTGATTTAAGACACTTTCTATAGCCTTAGAAAGAATATAAGCTCTGTTATATGTAGGAATGATAACACTGATTAAAGGCTTTTTCATTAAGCATTAATTTTGTATTCTTCAACAAGTTCAGTATAATCATCAAACCAGCAAGCAGAAGGATTTCTTTTATAAACCATAATTTTTCCTGCATCTTCAGGATTAGCAGCTCTGTGGTATCTAAAAAGAATATGTTCTTTTGTTTTACCAAGGATTTCTATTTTTCCTGTTTCATGAGACATTACATATCTCACCTTAGCTGCAAGTCCAGAAACTTTAGATCTTGCAGATTCCACAATATCTATAGTATCTTCAATATTGGTTGAAAACATTCTATTTCCTACAACTGGTCTACACTGGAAAAAGTAATAAGGAGTTATTCCAGTAAAAGAAAGTTCTTCAATAAGTGTTTTTATAGTTTCTGCATTATCATTTATTCCTTTTAAAATAGGAGTCTGATTGTAAGTAATAGCTCCTGTTTTTTGCACAAGTTTAATTGCCCTTTTTGCTTCTTTGGTAAGTTCCTTAGGGTGATTAAAATGTGTCATAAGATAAAGCTTCTTATCTTTTTGAAAATTAAATTTCTCAAATACCCTAATGAGTGAAGAATCATTAATTATCCTAAAAGGATTTGTAGCTGGTATCTTTGAACCTATTCTTACTATCCTTACATGAGGAATCTCACTGAGTTCTTCCAAAATTTTTTCAAGTTTAGAAGTATTAAGAACTAATGGATCCCCTCCTGTTAAAAGGACATTATTTATTTCTGGATGCTTCCTTACATACTCTAAGTTTTTTGAAATATCAAGAGCTATTTCATCACCCTTGTTAATAAATAATCTTTTTCTAAAACAAAATCTGCAATACATTGCACATACATTAGTAGTTAAAATTACTGCTGTATCTAAATATTTATGCTCAAGACCACGAATTTTCGTATATTTTTTTTCATTAGAAGCATCAAGTTTACCCCATACAGTAAGCTCTTCTTTAGAAGGAATGGAAATTTTTCTTATAGGATCATCAGGATTTTTCCAATCAATAAGAGAAAGATAATATTCATTAGTTCTAAAAGGAAATTTTTCACTAACTTCCTTTAACTCCTCTTTTTCCTTTTCTGATAATTCCTTTATATGGTCTAATTTTATAATATAATTAATCCTTCTTTCCATGAATCACCTCCTTTTTAAATTTTTAAAAATATCGTGAGAAAAAAATTATTGAAAAAAAATTTAATTAACAAAAACAACTAAATGATTTTGGTCTAAAAATTTTAACTAATTTTAAAAATAAGTCAAATTCTATTAAATTTTATTTTTTATATTTAAAAATTAAATTCTTTTAAAAATTTTTCAATTCTTTTAATTTTTTAAAATATTTATGTGAAAATTTGAACAATAAGTCTTTTATCATCTGCTTTAAGATGCTTTTTATCTTGATATTGATATTTTATAAAAAAATTATTATTATAAACTTCATATGAATGAGCTTGAAATCAAAAAAAAGCTACTGATAATTTCATTTTTAATTTTGGGGGTTATATGTTTTGGAACAATTGGTTATATGACACTTGAAGATTTAGATTTTTTAAATGCTCTTTACATGACAGTGATTACTGTAGCAACTGTAGGTTTTAGAGAGGTAAAAGAATTAAGTGAAGTCGGAAAATTTTTTACTATACTACTTATTTTTAGTGGTTTTGGTGTTTTTACTTATGCTATGACAACAGGAGCAAAAATATTAATAGAAGGTGAAATAAAGGAGGTGTTTAAAAAAAAGAAAATGAGAAAAGAAATAGAATCTCTCAAAAATCACTATATTATATGTGGTTATGGAAGAATGGGAAGTATTCTTTGTAATGAATTTAAAGCAAATAAAGTAAAATTTGTAGTAATTGAATTAAATGAAGAAAATATTAAAGACGAAGAAGATTTACTTTATATTATAGGAGATGCTACCAAAGATGAAGTATTAAGAGAGGCTGGGATTGAAAGAGCAAAAGGAATAATTTCTGTTTTACCTTCAGATGCAGAAAATCTTTATGTAGTTCTTAGTGCAAGATTTTTAAATCCTAATCTTTTTATAGTAACCCGTGCTACAGATAAAGAAGCTCAAATAAAATTAAAAATGGCTGGAGCAGATAAAGCTATATGTCCTTATCATATCGGAGGGTTAAGAATAGCCCATACAGTTCTTAGACCAAATGTGATAGATTTCTTAGAATTTGCTACAGGCTCAGAATATAGGGATATTCAAATTGAAGAAATTATAGTTTCTGAAAATTCAAAACTTGTAAGAAAAACTTTAAAAGATGCAAATATTGGTAGAGAAATAGGAGTTATAGTGATAGGTATTAAAAGGGCTGATGGAAAGATAGAGTTTAATCCTTCTGCCAATACAATTATAGAGCCTGGAGATACCTTTATTGTGATAGGAAAAACAGAAAATCTTTCTACTCTTTCTAAAATTGCAAAAGGTGAGGCATAATTTAAGGATTAAATTGTGAAAAAAGTTTTCATAGCAGGTGGAACAGGTTTTATAGGAAATTCTATTATTCCAGCTCTTTTAAAAGAAGGCTATGAAGTTCAAGTGCTTGTAAGAAATAAAGAAAAAGCGAAAAAATTATCCTCTTCCTGTAAAGTAATTTGGGGAAATCCTGCAAAATCTGGAGAATGGCAAAAATATCTTAAAGAGACTGACATAGCTATCAATCTTGCAGGACAAAATATATTTGCCAGATGGACTAAAGCTTACAAAAAGCTAATTTTAGAAAGTAGGATAAAATCTACAGAAAATATAGTTTCTTCTTTAAAAAAATCAGCTTTACTTATAAATGCTTCTGCTGTAGGATATTACGGAGATAAAGGTAATACATTAGTTACAGAAGATAGCCCACCTGGAAATGACTTTTTAGCAAAAACTTGTATAGAGTGGGAAAAGAGAGCTTTAAAAGCTAAAGAAAAAGGTGTAAAGATAATCATTGCAAGATTAGGAGTTGTTCTTGGAACAACAGGGGGAATGCTTCCCAAAATTTTGCCAATTTTTAAATTAGGATTAGGAGGAACTCTTGGAAAAGGTAATCAGTGGGTTCCATGGATCCATATAAAAGATCTTGTTTCTGCAATTTTATTTCTAATTAAAAAAGAAAAAGAAGGAATATACAACTTTGTCTCCCCCAATCCTGTAACCAATAAAGAATTTACTAAAACCTTAGGAAAAGTATTAAAAAAACCCACACTTTTACCTGTGCCTGTTTTTATGATGAAACTTATATTTGGAGAACTGGCAAACATTATAACCTGTAGCATTAAAGCGTATCCTAAAAATCTTTTAGAACTCGGTTTTAAATTTAAATTTGAAACTATAGAAGATGCTTTAAAGGATCTAATTTAAAAAAACTATGGAAAGAAAAATATTTAAAAAAATTACCATCCTCTTTTTAGCTTTATTCATTCTGATTTCTTGTGAAACTTTAAAAAATCTTAAATCATCTCTTTATGAATTTAAGGAAAATACAGTAGAAAAAATTAAAGTCTCTTTAACCCATATTCCTTTTATAAAAAAATACATTACTTTATATCCTGCTCCAAAAGAACTTTATAATGAAACTGAAAATTTAATTAATCAACTTAAGAGATATAAAGTGGATGAGATATTTAAAAATGATTATAAAGAAGTTTTAGATGCTTGGGAAAAAGCTAAAGAACTATACCAAAGTAGATACTATAGATCAGCAGAAAAGGAGTTAAAAAAAGTAAATTCTATGGCAAAAGAGCTTCTTGAAAAGGTTAAAGCTTATAAAGAAACTTTAAAAACTGAAGCTCTACAAAAATATAAAAAAATGGAAAAAAGAGCTAAACAAATTTTAAAAAATACTAAATCTGAAGAAAAAAAGGTAAAAATAAAACTTTATTTATGGAAATTAAGAAATCTAATAGACTTGGAAGATTATAGTGAATTTGAAAAGGAATTACAAAATCCTCCCTTTTAACCAATTCGATAAAAATTTTTTATTTATTTTCCTTTCTTCAGGAGCTTTAATTGGATTTTTACCAGTTTGTCCTGGAACTTTCGGTTCTTTAGAAGGATTAATTTTTTTCTGGTTTTTAAAAGATTTTCCTTTTATTTATCAGTTATTAATAATTTCAGGAATAATTATTCTGGGGATAATAAGCTCTGATTTTACTTCTAAACTTTTAAAGAATGATGATCCTGACTTTGTTATAATAGATGAAATAGCAGGAATGTGGATAGGAGTTGCTGGAAAACACACTCTTTTAGAGTTTATCCTTGCTTTTATTATCTTTAGAATCATAGATATTCAAAAACCTTATCCTCTTAAAAAATTTGAAAAACTTCCTAATGGATGGGGAATTATGGCTGATGATATAATAGCAGGCTTTTTAACTAATATTCTTGTAATTATTCTTATTTATATTGCCAAATATCTAACTCTAATATAAGATTAAAATTTAAGGATGAAGTGTGCTTTAATTTTTATTGGAGATGAACTTATTTATGGTGCTATCAATAATACTAATAGTATTGTTGCAGGGAAAATTCTTACTTCTTATGGATTTGAGATTGGTGAAATTATTACTTTACCAGACAATATAGATGTTATTGCTGACTACCTGAAAGCTCTTACTAAGAAATATGATTTTCTGATAATTTCTGGTGGACTTGGTCCAACAGATGATGACCTTACTAATTTAGCTGTTACCAAGGCTTTTAACTTAAAACTAAGGGAGTATCCAGAATTTTTGTCTGCTATCTATTCTGCAAGGGAATATAAATTATCTCAGGAACTGGCAAAAAAAATGGCTTTACTTCCAGAAGGTGCTATTCCTCTATCTAAGGATTTTTCTTCAGCGGGTTATCTCTTGGAAATAGAAAACAAACCTCTTTTTTTTCTTCCAGGAGTTCCCCATCAATTTGACAATCTTTTGAATACTGAAGTTATTCCCAGACTTTTAAATTTAAGTGCTGAAACTAAAGAACAAATTATAAAAACTTTAAGGTTTTTTGATTTAAATGAAACTGATCTTAATCAATTTATAAATACTTTCCCAGATGAAATTTTATCTTCTATAAAAATAGGTTATTATCCAGTATTTCCAGAAGTCAAATTAATTCTGCGAGGAAAAAATGAAAAGGATCTTCATGTTTTTATAGAAAAATTAAAAGAGAAATTTGCTCCATACCTTATAAGTGAGAAAGACAAAAATTTGCCTCAAGTAATTGGCGAGCTTCTTCAAGAAAGAAAGGAAAAACTTACTACTGCTGAATCTTGCACAGGTGGTCTTTTAGCTTCTTTTATTACTTCTGTTTCTGGTAGTTCTCTTTATTTTGATAGGGGTTTTGTTACTTATAGTCCAGAAAGCAAGATTGAACTTCTGGGAGTAAATCCAGAAACCATTAAAAAATTTGATGTGGTAAGTTATGAAGTAGCAATAGAGATGGCAGAAGGAGCAAGAAAAAAGACTGGTGTTGATTATGCTTTAAGTATTACAGGATTTGCAGGACCAACTGGTGGAACACCTGAAAATCCTGTAGGAACAGTTTATATAGGATTTTCATATAAAAATAAGATTAAAGCTTTTAGATTTAGTTTTTTAGGTGAAAGAAGAGATATTCAGATTTTAGCAAGTTATACATCTCTTGATATTCTAAGGAGGTATCTCTTATATGGTGAGGGCTTTTTTAGCTATAGATTTGCCACAGGAATTAAAGAGAAATCTTTTTGAACTTAGTAAAATTGCTATTCCAGAAAGTATTAAAATAAAATGGGTTGCAGAGCCTAATTTTCATATTACATTAAAATTTTTCGGAAATGTATCTGAAAAAATACTTGAAAAACTTTTCAAAAAGTCTCAAAAAGTTGTTGAAAATTATCCAATTTTTAAACTTATATTAACAAATGTAGGATTTTTCCCTGAAAAAAAGACACCTCGAGTGGTATGGATAGGATTAAAAACTGAAGATAAAACCTTGTTTGATCTTCAAGATTCTCTGGAAAAACTTTTTAAAAAACTTAAAATAGGTGATAGCAAGGACAGGTTTCATCCTCATATAACCCTTTTTAGAGTAAAATCTCCGGGTAATTTGGAAGATTTTAAAAACTATCTGGAAAAACTTTCTGAAAAAGCTAAAACTTTAGAAGGGTTTACTTTTAAAGTAGAAGAACTCACATTTTTTAAAAGCACACTTTATCCCCAAGGACCTCTTTATGAACCTTTATATAAAATAAGATTAAAACCGTGAATAGAAAAATTAAAGCACTTCTTTTAATAATTTTTATATTAATTTTATATGAAGCTCTTTTTTCTCAAGAAAAGGCAGAAGTTAAAAAACTAAAACCAGATTATGGAGATGCTCTTGTAATAGGTTCTATTGCTGATGCAAGTATCCTTATTCCAATGATAGCAACGGATGTAATGAGTCATGAAGTTACAGAACATATTTTTTTAGGAGTTGTAAAGTATGGACCTGATCTTAAAATAATCGGTGATATTGCTGAAAGATTTGAAATATCACCTGATCAAAAAACAATCACCTTTTATCTTAAAAAGGGAGTTAAATGGGAAGATGGAGTTGAGGTTACTGCAGAGGATGTTTATTTTGGCTTTAAACTCATAACCTCTCCTGAGATTCCCTCTCCTTATGCCAGTGACTTTTTAGAAGTAAAAGATTTTAAGATTATTGATCCTTATACTTTTAAAGTAACTTATAAAAGACCTTTTGCATTAGCTTTGCCTTCCTGGGGAAATATTGTTGTCCTGCCTAAGCATATTCTTGAAGGAAAAAGCTTGGATTATTTAAGAAATGTTTTTGGTAGAAAACCTATTGGAAATGGTCCTTTTAAATTTGAGAAATGGAAAACTCAGCAAGAAATTGTTTTAAAATACAATCCCCTTTATTATAAAGGAAGACCCTATTTAAATTACATAATTTATAGAATCATTCCTGACCCTACCACTCTTTTTATGGAACTAAAATCTGGAGGGATTGATTGGATTTCTCTTACTCCTCTTCAATACTTAAAACTTCAAAGAGAAAGTAAGCTTAAAAGAAAATTCAATATTTACAAGTATTCTTCTTTCTCATTTACTTATATTGGTTATAACTTAAAACATCCACTTTTTAAAGATAAAAAAGTAAGAAAGGCTCTTTGTTATGCTATCAATAAAGAAGAAGTGGTAAAGGGAGCTCTGCTGGGACAGGGGATACCTGCTTATGGACCTTATAAACCTGATACTTGGTTTTATAACAAAAAAATTGAAAAATCATGTCCTTACAATCCTCAAAAAGCTCTTGAGCTTTTATACGAAGCAGGATTTAAAAAAGGAAAAAAAGGTATTCTTGAAAAAGATGGTAGACCTTTTGAATTTACTCTTCTTGTAAACCAAGGTAATCTTTCAAGACTTTTAGCTGCTCAAATTATTCAAAGACAACTTTCTCAAATAGGAATAAAAGTGAATATAAGGGTTATGGAATGGACTACTCTTATCCATCAGTTTATAGATACCAGAAGGTTTGAAGCAGTAATTTTAGGGTGGGCAACTGCTCCTGACCCAGATCTTTATGATATATTTCACTGCTCTAAAATAAAGTCTCCAGGACTTAATTTTGTAAGCTATTGTAATCCTGAACTTGACAAGCTTTTAGAAGAAGGAAGATATACCCTAAACAAAGAAAAAAGAAAAAAAATTTATTATAAGGTTCAGGAGATTTTAGCAGAAGACCAGCCTTACACCTTTTTATATATTCCTATGAGTTTAGAAGCTATACATAAAAGATTTCAGGGAATTAAGCCTGCAGCCATAGGGATTGGATATAATATAGAAGAGTGGTGGGTCCCCAAAAAAATGCAAAAATATTTAATACCTTAGCTTATCGCATTTCGCAAGTGCGATAAATTAGAATTATTTTAATTTGAAGATGGTTCAAATGAAAATTACAGTTGTTGGTGGAGGAAGTTGGGGAACAGCTCTTGCTAAAATTTTAGCTGAAAAAGGATTGGATATTCATCTTCTTGTTAGAAGAGAAGTAGTTTGTGAGGCTATAAATAGAGAAAAGGAAAATCCTTTTTATCTGCCAGGAATAAAACTTCCCAAAAATCTTAAAGCAACCCTTGATCCAATAATTGCTTTTAAGGATTCTAAAACTGTTTTATGGGTTATTCCTTCTTTTGCCTTAAAAGAAGTTGTTAAAAAATATAAGAAATTTGCAGAAAAAGTTCCTTATCATATTTCTGGTATAAAAGGTATAGATTTAAAAACTGAGAAGACACCTTTTATCATTTTAAAAGAGGAACTTTCTTGCGATTGTCAAATTTTTGTTTTAGGAGGTCCTTCTTTTGCTAAAGAAGTGGCAAAAGGTTTACCCACAGCAGTGGTTTTAGCAGGGGAAAGGGAAGAAGAGACAAAAAAGATGCAAGAATTACTGGCTGTTCCTTATTTTAGGGTTTATAGAAGTGATGACCCTATAGGAGTAGAAATAGCAGGTGCTTTAAAAAATGTAATTGCTATTGCTTCAGGAATAAGTGATGGTTTAGAGTTAGGACTCAATGCCAGAGCAAGTCTTATAACAAGGGGACTTATAGAAATAATTCGTTTAGGAACAAAGCTCGGAGGAAGCCTTTATACATTTTATGGACTTGCAGGAGTGGGAGACCTTGTTTTAACTTGCACAGGAACTCTTTCAAGAAATTATCAGGTTGGCTTTAGACTCGGTAAAGGAGAAAAACTTGAGGATATTTTAACAGATCTAAGGCAGGTTGCAGAAGGAGTAAAAACTGCTAAGGTAATTAAAAAATTTGCAAAAAAATTTGAAGTAGAGCTTCCTATTTGTGAAGAAGTTTACAGAGTGCTTTATAAAAACGAATCCCCAAAAACATGCTTAAAAAGATTATTATCAAGAAGCCTAAAAAAAGAGTTTGAGGATATAAGTTCAAAAAATAATGGTTAGACTAAAGTATGTTACTAATGAAGACCATAAGCTTTGATAAAAAAATATGCAGATAATGATAATTTAGAAATAAAATTTTAAAGTTTGTAAAAAGCATACTGTTTAACTTTTAAAGTTGTTTTAAAACTAAAGTTGACTTTATTTTTGGATTGCCTAATAAGACAAAAGAAACTTACCAAAATAGGAGTTGTTATTTATACTTGCGCCTTTATGTCTCTTCCTCAAACTCCTTTTGATAAGAAAAAAGATATTTCTTTTTAAAAAACCAAAAAATTGAAAAAAACTTACAAAAAATTTACAACTATTTTCAAACATATAACATAAAAAAATCATTAAATTGCATCTTTGGCAACACTTAAAAGAATTTCATAATCTCTTTCATTTTTAACAAATATTTCTATATTTCCTAATCTAACATTTTTCAATCCAGCCTCTTTAGCTACTTCATAAGCTTGAAGCATTTGATTTAAATTAGGACTTGGAAGATTTTTAAGTTTATATTCTCCAAAGAAGGCTAAAATAGTAAAGGGGATTTCATCATTTATTTGAGCTAAATGGTTAGCAATTTTTTTTATTTGGTCTCTTTCAACCCATTCTGGAATATAAAGAGACAAAACTTCTAAAGTAAAATCTCTTTTTAAGATTTCTTCTGGCAATTTTAAAATCCATTTATTTTCACATCCAGTTAATCTTTTATGCACTTCATTATCCCATGCCTTAATATCAAGCCAAAAGGCATCTATTCCTGAATCTTTAAATAAATCTAAATTTTTAGGAGTTAATCCATATCCATTAGTTTCAAATAGAATCCATAAATCTAAATTAAGTTTTTTAATATTCTCTGCTATTAAACAATACCATTCTGGATTACATGCTAAATCTCCTCCAGTAAAAGCAATTATATTTCTTGCTGGACCAAAGCCTTGGGGAGATAAAAGAATTTGATCCGGAGTTAGTTTGTTTGGACAAAGAGATGATCTTTTTCCTTGAGTTACGCAAGATCCACAATTTTTACAAAGGTCTTGAGCATGAAAAGAAGTAGCTCTTTCTTTAGGTTCTTTTACAGTGACGATTTTTGCATATTCTTGAGCTATTTTAACTATATCCTCAGGAGACATCCACTTTCCATTTTTATACTGGCTAAATTCCCAAGAATGACATTTTAAACAAGAAAAATTACAACCAGATTGGTAGATTGAAAGATAATCCTCAGGTCTTGAAAGTAAAATAGATTTAATAACTCTATATGGAGTATTACCTTCCCATTTTAAAGTCACTTTACAGGCAGTATCTTTTAAGTAATCAGAAACATAAGAATTTTCAGGTTTATAAAAAGTAAGGCAACTTCCCTGCTTGAATCCTTGTTCTACTAATCTACATTTAATATTCATATCCTCTTTTTTAAAATTTAGCTTTTCTTTTCAAACAAGCAACGAATTTAAATTTTATTTTGAGCTTTGATTTTTTAATCCACTTACTTTCAGAAAGTTATCCCTTCTTATCCTCTTTTTTTTAATAATTTTAAAGGAATAATGCTGTTCCTGTTTAAGAAATAACTAAGGAGCTATAAAACCAAGCTTAAAAGTATGTTATAAAAAGATAGCTGAAGTTAGTCGTGTTTAAATGTAAAAAATTTATTTAATATTTTGGAAAATCTATTATTAAACATTTTACTTCCTTATAATTAAACCTTTGCTAAAAAAAATCGCTATGAAATAAAGTTAAATAAGAGTAAATTTTTGCTTCTATTTTACTTACTATTAAAAGACTTCAAAAAATAAAAAGAAAAAATTATTAGTTAAAAAAATTTACTTTACTAATTATTTTAAATAAGTTACAATTAGTTTTTATAAGAAAAAAATATACAGTATAGGAAATTTAATTATGAGAAAGATTTTTTGTTTATTATTTATTTTCGTAACAATTATTTATTTTTATTTTCTTTCTTACTCAAAAAAGTATATTACTCCAGCTGAAGCAATAAATTACATTGGACAAGAAAAAACTGTATGTGGTGTTGTGGCAAGCACAAAATATGCTTTTTTCACTAAAGGACAGCCAACCTTTCTTAATCTTGATAAACCTTATCCAAATCACATTTTTACTGTTGTTATCTGGGGTAAAGATAGAGTAAAATTTAGTAAGCCCCCAGAAACTTACTATAAGGGAAAAAAAATTTGTGTTCATGGATTAATAAGTTCTTACAGAGATATTCCTCAAATCACAGTAAAAGACCCTTCGCAAATTACTTTAATTAAATGAGACTTGAAAGGTAAAATTTTACTCTTGAATTAAATTAAGATATATAGTTAAATAACCCCGGTAGGTGCTTTGGTATACGAATCTTAAGAAGTTTGTCTGTAGAATAAGTAGTTTCTACTCTTCTATAATTTGCTTGAATAATAGTCAGTGGATAAAGTTAGAGGATTAATTTCGTTTAATGGTTAATTTTGAGACAATTAATGATGAGTATCTATCCATCATACGTAACGAATTTAAGTAAAAGAAAGAAAACGATTTTTGCTGTAGATGTGCTAAGTATTACTTAACATACAGTTTCCATTAAGTTTTTGAATAACTCGACCTAAATTTACTTTGATGAGTAGATACCTTTACTTGATGAAAAGCTCAATATTGATGAATTTAAGAAATTAGAGCAGATTGTATATGCTATTTTAGATAATTTTCCTGAAGAAGTTGAGAGAATTACACAAGCAATTAAAGAAGTTACGCTAAACCATCTTGAAGATGCTGAAGATAAATTATTATTATCTGCATATATTCAGGAAATAATTGCTTGTTATTTCGGCGATAAATTAACAGAGGATTTTATAGAAATTTTAGGTGAAGAAATTAAGGAGAAAAATTTACATTAAAAAAATCCGGGAGAAAAAAATGTTGGTTTCTCTGAAAAATAAAAAATTACGAAGTAGATATAGTTTTTTAAAAACAGTTATAAGGAAGCAAAAGTTTTTACTTGAGTAAGTAAATTTTGGTATAATAATGTAGAAAGAGGCACAAACTCCTATAAGCATTTTTATAATTAACGCTTGAAGAGACTTTTAAAACGGAGGTTAAAAATTCTTATCAGTGCGGGTAAGGAATTAAAGTTTTTAGTAGAATTTTTTATTTTTTGCTCTTAAAAAACTATATAAAGATTTTTAAAAACTTAATAAAGAAGACTCTATTTTAAGAGAGAGAAAATTTTAAAGAAGTAAAAAGCAAATTTTAGATTGTAAAAAGACTTTTGCAGAACTACAAAGAATTTTTAATCTATCTTTTGATGTTCTAGGTTAAAGAGAAGAGATAGAGAGTTAGCTCTTTTAGTCGAATTTGAGAGACCGATTAAGTTAAAGTTGTGAAGTTAAAAAAAGTATATTTGGAAAATTTTTTACAAACTTTTTGAAGTATTTTATATTTTTGAAAACAAAATATATTCAGCAAGTCCATACTTAATTACTAAATTAGTCAATTTTTCCAAATCTATAAATATAATTTTTCTCTCACTTCTTAGCCTTTCTTGAATTTCTTTTTGAGCTTCAGAAGTTATTTTTTTATTCGAAATTATTAAAGTTTATCAATTTTCTTTTCTTCATTATCATCTAAATCAATAAAACGTGTATTAAATGCTTTTTCCGCCTGGCGTATTATTTCAGTGATATTTCCTTCTTTCTTTCTAACATTACTGTGAATCTTTGTAGATTTAATCTGTGCAGAATAATATTCTACGTTTTCGAAAGGCGTAATGAATTTAAAAGGATAAATATCTTTTCCAAATTCTCCAGGTCCATGAGACTGAAGTCTTACTTCTTGAAAGCCCATTTTATTAAGAAGTGGTTTTATAACTTTAGTAATTAAAGTATCTTCTTTCATACTTTCTAATTTTTGTTGAATGTGAATTTTGAACTCTGGGCGTTTATGTACTAAAAATCCAAAAATTCTATTATATAAAATTAATTTATTAATTGCTATTTCTGTTAAATAATCATGCATGGTTCCGATTAACGCCTCTGGATCCATCATCCATATATCTGTAATATCTAAGACTATTGGTGTGTTAGGAGGACACACTTCTACAAGTAATCTTAAATAAAATATTTCTCCTATATAACGATAATTACTATCCCAATCTTCCTCTATTGGTATTAATGAAGCTACTTTATAAACTTGGTAAGGAACTTTTCCATCCCAAGCTAATTTATCTGCTATAGCCTTAAGTTTTTTATTTTTTATTAAATATTTTAAATAATTAATTATAAATTTCTATATCAGAAAGAGTTACATCTATACCCAGATTTGAAAGTAATTTTTGATCTTCTATTATAATAGTTTTAATAAAATCATCTTTTATTTTTTGAAAACTTACTTCGTCATGATATTGAAATTGTGGATACTCTTTACCTCTCACACTTTCAACTATTTCTAAATAACTTTCCCAAAATTCCTCATCAGGTTCTTTTAAAAGTTCATAAATTTCTTCACAAAATTCTAATGTTAGCCCATAAAAATTCATTCTTTCTCTTACTTTTCCAGCTTTGGTAACATACATCCACTTTTGTTCACAAGTATCCTGCACCTCTACAAATTTTATTTTTTTAAATGGTAGTTTGCATTTCATAGAATTTTCTGAATTACAATATATAAAAACTCTTTTATCTGGGAATTTAAATTCCATACTCTTATTTCCAAAGGAACACTTTTTCAATAAGTCTTCTTTCTCAAAAATAAAAAGCATAGTAATAGGAACTTCGTATTTATACCTATATTCAAGAAAATCGCCAATTTTTAAATAAGCCCAGTTTCCCATAACTGCTTAATTTTTTAACGAAATATTGAATACTATAATAAATTTTTTTTCTCAAAAGGCAATAAAACTTTTGCCTCCTTGACAAATTAAAAAAGTATGTTATAATATTTATATCTACTAAATAGATAAAAGGAGATAATAAAATGTGGGATAAACTCGCAGATGTTGAAAATTGGATTAAAGAAAGATGCATTGTATTGGCTAAAAATTTAGGAAATAGACCATTTCGGCTTGAGGATGCTGAAAAGGTTTTAAAAGAAAATAACCTTGAGATTGAAAATGTAAAGGAGCTTCTTTCAGAACTTAGAAAGAAAGGATTATTGGAAGTTAAAAAAGATCCTCAAGATTTTAGAAGAAGTATTTATAGATTGCTTTTTGTTAATACAAAAAGTGAACCTACCAGAGATAAACTGATAAACTCCCTTAAAGCAGCAGCAGATTACATAAGAGGAGGCGTAGATTACAAGGTTTTAGTTATTTTTCTATTCTATAAAGCACTGAGTGATAAATGGTTTGCTCAGGTTGAGAAGCATATAAAGGAAGGATTTACAAAAACTCAGGCTTATCTTCTTGCAAACGAATTTTTTTATACACTCTATGATGAAAATGAACAGAAGCTTTTAACTTGGAATGAAGTTACAAAAAGCAGAGAAACAATTATTGAGCTTGCAAATGCTCTTACAAGAATTTCAAGACTAAATGAAAAGCTTTCTGACTTGCAAAAATTAGTTGATATTCTTGGACTGAGAGGTTTCATCAATGAGGACAATCTTCATACTATTGAAAGCATAATAGATGTTTTCAATTCTATGGACTTTTCACGAATACCCTATGATGTAATAGGTGATGCATATATGTGGATTCTAAATTACTTTGCTCCCCAGAAAGCAAAAGAAGGAGAAAACTATACACCCCAAGAAATTGTAAGGCTTGTTGTTAATCTGCTTGATATAGAAAACGGTTCAACAGTTCTTGATCCAGCTCTTGGCTCCGGAACAATGCTAATAGAATCTTGGAGATATGTGAAGGATAAAGAAAGTTCTAATTTTGAACTTATGCTTTACGGGCAGGAGAGAAATGAGATTATGGGAATTATTGCCAAGATGAACTTAATTCTACATGACATAAAGAACTACGAAATTTTTATTGGAGATAGTTTGTCCAATCCTCGCTTTCCTGCATGTGATTATGTTATTGCAAATCCACCGTGGAATCAGGATTACAATGTTGATGGTTTAAAGAAAGACCCAAAAATTAAAAAGATATATACGACTTTTGCAAGTGATGGCTTTCCACCAAAACAATCAATGGACTGGGCATGGATTCAACTTATGCTTTATTTTGCAAACAGAAAAGTTGGCATAATCCTGGACAATGGAGCTTTATTTAGAGGGGGGAGAGAAAAGAAGATAAGGGAAGAGATCGTAAGTAAAGACCTGATAGAAGCTGTTGTCCTTCTTCCTGAAAAGCTTTTTTACAATACAGGAGCTCCAGGTGTTGTGATAGTGTTAAACAAAAAGAAAACCGAAGAGAGAAAAGAAAAGATAATTTTTATCAATGCAAGCAATGAATATGAAAAACATCCAGATGTTAGAAGACTTAATAGACTTGGAGAGAAGCATATAAGAAAGATTGTTGAGGCTTATAGAGAGTTTAAAGATATTGAGGGATTTGCAAGAGTTGTAAGCTTAGAAGAGATCAAAGGAAAAGATTATAACCTGAATATTAGCCTCTATGTTTTCCCTGCGGTTGAGGAGGAGAAAATTGATCTTGTAAAAGAAATTGAAGACTTTAAAAAGATAGAAGAAAAAGAGAAAATAATAGTTGGTAGTGCTATAGAATATGTTGAGAAGATCCTTGAGGTTTGGAATGAATAAATTAAATAAAACCTTTATGAAATATAGGAGGTGATGTAAGGATGGGATATACAAAATAAGAATTAAAAGAATTCCTGCTAAAAGAAGTTGAGATAATTCAGGACATTATCAAGCGAATGGCTTTTAATTCTTTTTTGATAAAAGGGTGGACTATTATACTTGTTGCTGTAACCCTGCTACTTAAAGGTTCAAAATATCAGGTTCTGATAGCCTTTATTCCTTTGATTGTATTCTGGTTTTTAGATGCTTATTTCCTTTGGCAGGAAAGACTTTACCGAAGGCTTTATAACTGGGTTATACAAAACAGAATGCAAACAGATGAATTTCTCTTTGACATGAATGCATATAGGTTTAGGAAAGAAGAACAATCAAAACTAAGAATTATGTTTTCCCTTACTTTAGGTTGGTTTTATGGATCAATCTTTATTCTTACTTTAACCTATGCCATATATATTTTCTGCCAAAGTGGAGGAGGTTAATATGGCAAGAAAAGTATTTTTCAATTTCTACTATGAACGAGATGTATGGAGAGCAATGGTTGTAAGAAATAGCTGGGTTACAAAACCTGACAGGGAAGCAGCCGGATTTATTGATGTCGCTGAATTTGAAAAATTAAAAAGACAAGGAGACTTAGCAATAAAAAGATGGATTAATAGCCAATTAAAAGGCACTTCTGTTACTGTTGTTTTGATAGGAGCCGAAACATTTATGAGAAGATGGGTAAGATATGAAATTGTAAAGAGTTTTGATAAGAGAAATGGATCATTAGGCATTTATATTCATAAAATTAAGGATGAAGATGGTAATCGAGATTTAAAAGGAGAAAATCTTTTTGATTATGTGGGAGTTTATATAGATAAAAAAGGGAAGACTTTATATTGTGAATGGAATGGTTCTAAATGGGTTAAATTTAAAGATTATCCAAATTGTTCACTCAAATTTCCTGAAAATTACTGGACAGGCAAGATTTACACATTTCAGGTAAAACTTTATGATTGGGTTGAAGAGGATGGATATAACAATATGGGAAACTGGATAGAAGAAGCAGCAAAACGAGTTGGGAGGTAAATTATGGCTTTTTTAACTGAATCATTATTAAGAGAAAAAGCCCGGAATTTCAAAAAATATAAATCTGCTTCTTTTGAATATCTCTCAGAGAATATTTCTGAAGCAAGAATAACAGTATTTCTTTCCCATAGTCATAAAGATAAAGACCTGGCTAAAGGTTTAATTGAATTACTTGCCGAGCAAGGTATTTATATTTATGTGGATTGGAATGATTTAAATATGCCCAGAATTACAAGTGGTGAAACCACAAGAAAGATTAAAAGAAAAATAAAAGAATTACAGTTGTTTTTCTTCCTGGCAACTGAAAATGGACTAAATTCAAAATGGTGTCCTTGGGAACTTGGAGTTGCGGATTCTTTTAAGAGATGGGAGAATATATTGATAATCCCAGTTGCTGATCCTTCAAGAGAGTTTAAAGGAAATGAATATTTGCAAATTTATAAGCACTTAGAGCTCACTTTGGATGATAAGGTTTATATAGTAGATCCTGATTTTACTGAAATTGGAAAAATTTTTTTTGAATTTGAAGTAAAAAATATGAAGGTATTTCTTTGGGAGACTTCCTTAGAGGCATAAAGAGAGATAAAGTAAAATGGTAGTGGGAAATTTACAGTTTTACAGAGAGGAGAGTTTAAAGAGAGTCGAAATTAATGGGTTTAGATTTGAGATTCCGAGGGAGTGGGAGGTTATTAAGCTTATAGATGCAGCGGATTATATCAACGGGTATGCTTTTAGTTCAAAAGATTGGAAAGATGAAGGACTTCCAATAATTCGAATTCAGAATCTCAACGATCCAGAGGCTGAATTTAATTATTTTGATGGAGAAATAGATAATAGATATATTGTAGAAAACGGAGATTTGTTATTTTCATGGTCTGCAAGCATAAGTGTTTACATTTGGAAAAGAGGAAAAGCAATTTTAAATCAGCATATATTCAAAGTTGTGCCAAAGAATAATATCAATAAGTTCTATCTTTATTATGCTTTGTTTTTAGCAATAGAGCAATTAAAAAATAGAGTTCACGGGTCTACGATGAAACATTTTAAAAGAGGTGAGTTGAAAACCGCATTTATTCCCCTTCCACCCCTTTCCGAACAGCAAAAAATTGCCCGTGTTTTGATGAGTATCGACAAAGCTATTGAAGCAGTTGATAAAGCGATAGCAAAGGCTGAAAGGATTAAGAAAAGTTTAATGCAGGAGCTTTTGACGAAGGGGATTGGGCACAAGGAATTTAAGGATAAAGAAATAGGAAGAATCCCAAAGGAGTGGAAGGTTGTTAGGTTTGAGGAAATAACAAATAAAATTATTGATTCTCCTCACAAAATACCAAAGAAATCTGATCAAGGTGTACCATTTGTATCAGTAAATTATATGATAAAATTTCCAGATAGGAATTTTTATATTGATGAAAATAAAAATGGTTTAGAATACATTTCTGACGATGATCTCCAAGACTTCGTTAAAAGATTTAATCCAGAAAAAGGAGATATACTATATTCAAAATGGGGGACACCTGGTGTTGCAAAGTTGATAAATACTGAGAAGAAATTTATAGGTTCTTGCTCAGTAGCATTAATAAAACCGAGAGTTGATAGAATTGATTCATTATTTTTAGTGTATACTTTAAATAGTAATATTATCCGACGCCAAATTGTTCCACATTCAAAAACATCTACTAGGACAGAAATCCATATAGGTCATATCAAAAAACTCAAAATCCCTCTCCCACCACTTCCAGAACAGCAAAAAATTGCCCAAATCTTATCAAAGTGGGATGAACTTATAGAACTAAAAAAAGCTAAAAAAGAAAAGCTTGAAAGGATGAAGAAAAAAGTTATGAAGCTTCTTCTTACAGGAAAGCTGAGAGTAAAATGAGAATATTAACATAAATAAGAGGGAAGATATGGAAAAAGTAACAGTTGTATTTTGGGATGTCCAGCACGGCAATGCAGTTTACATTAAAACACCTAATAACAGGCATATTGTAATTGATTTAGGAATGGGTGCATATAGGGATAATAATCTTGAGTTTAGCCCTTTACTACACTTAAAGAACAAATGGAATATAAACCAATTGGATTATGTAATAATCACACACCCTCATCTGGATCATATTGATGACATTCTTAACTTTGAAAAGTTATCTCCTAAGGTTTTAAGAAAGTCACAAGTACCTAAAGAAATTGTTGAAAATTTACTAAGAGAAGCTAAAGATGAAGATAAACCAAAGTTTGAAAAATATCTTGTAATAATTGAAAATTACAAACACCCAGTTTCTCCTGAGAATGACCCTTCAAATCCGGAAAATTATGGAGGTATTGTTATTAAAAACTTTGATACTTCAGAATGTTCTCCTTCTAACATCAATAACTATAGCATAGTAACGGTTCTATCTTTTGCTGGAAAGAAAATTGTTTTTACAGGAGACAATGAGTCCTATTCCCTTAATAAACTTTTTGAAAAAGCTGATTTTAGAGAGGCAGTGAGAAATGCTGATATTCTATTAGCTCCTCATCATGGAAGAAAATCTGGTTTTCATTCAGATTTTGTAGATCTTGTAAATCCAAGGCTTACGGTCATTTCTGACGGAAGATTTTGTGATTCAAGCGCAAGTTCAAGATATAGTAAGAAAAGCAGAGGAATGGTAGTTAAAAGAAGAAGTGATGGTAAAAGGGAAAAAGGTATTGTGTAACTACACGAACGGACGGAGTAATCGTGGTTAATTTTGGATATGATGAAATAGGAAATCGCTTTATGGAGGTAACTATAGATTAATGGGTAAGAGACTAAAAGATGGAATATACAGAACAAAGCTTGCAGTATTTGTTGGAATAAACTTATTTTTTTTTAAGTATAGGAGTTAACGGAAAAGAGCTAACTTTTGATGTTGCCAAGATATGGAAAAATTTATCTTCTATAAATTTACAGGAAGGAATATTTATCTTTTCGCTATCTATTTTAGCTATTGCACTCTGTGGAATAATCCCAAGTGAATGGAAGTTTATATTAGTATATTGGAAGCCCAAGAATGCTGAACCTGCTTCAGAAGCATTTACGAAATGGATGTTTAAAGATAAAAGAATTGATGTTAAAGTTCTTCAAAAGAGGTATAAAAACTTACCTACCTCTCCAAAAGAACAAAATAGCTTGTGGTATAAAATATATAAGAAGCATCAAGAAAAGCCTTCTGTGACTGACGCACATAGTAATTTTTTGCTTATGAGAGATTTAGCTACGATAAGTTTTATTTTCATGTTCTCGTTTGGCTTATATTTCCTATATACACTAGTAAAGACAAATTATTCTTTTGTTAGTTTTATAGTCTTCTTAGTTTTTCTGAGCGAATATGTACTGGTCTCTATTTCCGCAAGGAATTATGGCATTCGTTTAGTATACAATGTCTTAGCAGAGGAAAGTTCGGAAATTAAAGCTAAGCTTTAGAGGGAAGGAAAAAGGTGCCTCTTCAAGATGAATTTTCACTCCACCAGGAAATAAAAGCCAAACTTGAAGAAGCTGGTTGGCTAAATGGAAACGAGCTTTTAAAGTTTAAAGAAAACGAGTTTGTTGAAAATTTTTATTTCCCTAAATTTCCTGAAAAGAAGGTTAAAGAAATTAACAAGGAGCTTTTCTTAAATCTAACACCATCAGAAGAAAAAGATGTTTTGGATTTTATTCATAATGAACTAAGAAATGCAACAGAAGAAAGAATCCTCAGATATATCAAATATGGCATCCCTGTTACTATAAATAACGAAACTCGTATTGTCTGGCTTATAGATTACTCAAACAGAAAAAAACACATTTTTTTACCTGCATGAGGCAAAATTCAGAGGCTCTCCTGAGAATACCAAGCCAGATTTTACTCTTTTTATCAATGGAATTCCTGTTGTTATCATAGAGGCAAAATCTGAGTCAATTCCTTATTCTCACAGCATCGCCCTTAATCAGATAAGAAGATACGAGGTTTATAGCCCAGAACTTTTTAGATTTGTCCAGTTTGGAGTTGCTTATGGAGACGAAAAATATTATAGCCCAACACTTCCAAACTGGGAAAAAAGAATTAAGGATCTTCCAGCATTTAACTGGGGTGTTGAGGAATATGAAAACGGAAAAAAGATAAGCAAGGACAATATTTTTGATCTTCTGATTCCCGGTCGGCTTTTAGAATTTCTCAAATACTTTACCTTTTTCCTAAAGCCAAAAGAAGGAGAAAACAAAAAACTGATTGCAAGACAAAACCAGTATAGAGCCACGGTAAAAGCTATAAGCAGGATAAAGGAATATATGAGCAATCTGAAAAAGAACCGTGGTTTAATCTGGCACTGGCAGGGAAGTGGAAAAACATACACCATGTTTTTTATAGCAAACTACTTCCTTGATCTTTATTACAGCACAAATCCATTAGTTTTTTTTATTGTTGACAGAGAAGACCTGGAAGACCAGCATGAGAGGATGCTTAAAGCTGTGCAGGATGAGAAGTTTAAAACACTGTTTGAAAAAGTTGAAAGCATAAAAAGACTTGGAGAGATAATTAAAGTTGCAAAAGAAAGTGAGATGTCAGCAAATATAATTACAAGAGGAGTTTACCTTACAACTATCCAGAAATTCCGAAGGAAAAAGGAAAACAGCGAAGGGTTAAATGAAGAAGATGAAGAGGCAACAAAAGAGCTTTATACACTTTTGCTTAAGCTTGGAGAAAGTTATCTAAGTTATCTAAAAAATATAAATTACGAAGAATACCTTGAACATATTCAAGATCTTGAGAATCTCGATGATAAGGCTCGAGAAAAATACCTGCTTGAGCTTGGTGGTGTTAGAAAGAAAAACATACTTTTCCTGATAGATGAAGCACACAGAAGCCAGTATGGATTGCTCAGTGCAATGAGAAAAATAAGCTTTCCTGAATCAATTGCTTTTGGTTTTACTGGCACACCGATCTTTAAAAATGAAAAGAACACATTTCTGGAATTTTCATATCCTGATCAGGGTGAATACTACCTTGATGTTTACTTTATAGAGGATTCTATCAGAGACAGGTTTACCCTTCCCATTGTATATTATGTAGTTAAGGAAGGAGAAGTAAAGGCTGAAGGAGTAAGAATAAAGTTAACTGAAGAAGAAATAGCTGGTTTTATCAAGGAATACATGAAGAAGAAGGGAAGGATTGAAGAACTTCTCGATGCAGAAATATCAAAAAAGGAGATAGAAAAGCACATAACAAAAGCAAAGGTAATTCTTCTTAATAAAAAGAGAATCGAAAAACTTGCAGAATACATAACGGAAAGGATAGAAAAAGACACCGAAAATTTCAAATACAAGGCAATGGTTGTTGCTGTTAACAGAGTTGGATGTGTAAGATACAAGAGAGCTCTTGATAAGTATTTAATCAAAAAATTTGGGGATAAAGCCAAAAGTTGGACAGAAATTGTTATGACTTATAGCTACAATGATACAGAACCAGAAATCGTAGAGTATAGAGAAGAGTTGATAAACAGAAGAAAAAATAACGATCTTAAAAGAATTAATTTTGAAATTCAAAATGATTTTTTAGAAAAAGAAAATCCTAAAATTCTTATTGTCACCGACATGCTTCTTACAGGCTTTGACGCTCCTATCCTTAAAGTTATGTATCTTGATAAACCTCTTTATGAATATAGACTTCTTCAGGCAATTGCAAGAGTTAATAGACCATATCTTGATAAGGAGTTTGGACTTATTGTTGATTCCTTTGGACTTATGGAGCATCTTGTAAAAACTATGGCAATTTACAACCTTCTTGCCGAGGAAGAGATCAGAAAAGACTTTGAAATGAATCTTATAAAATCTACTGAGCAAAAGTTCGTTGAATTTGAAAATAAATTCCGTCAGCTAAAAGAAGAACTAAAAAATCTGAAACTTAATGAAGAAGGTGTTGGAATTGACATTGAAATGGTTAAAACAAGTTTTAAGAAAGGAATCAATAAAGAGCAGATTGAAACAAGGATAAGTATGATTGCTATGTATCTTACAGAAGATAAATCATTTTCTGCTAAGATAGTCAGGGTAATTAATGACATAAAAGCTTGCTAAAGACATATTCAGCACTTGGAGCATATCCTCAAAGAGTTGTTTATGTTGAGGATATAGAGGCTCTTGCTTACATCTACTACAAACTCAGAAGAATAATGTCAGGAAGCAGAAAAAAGCCTGGAAAGGAATTCTGGAATGAACTTTTAAAATACATACATAACAGAACTGTTATTGAAGATTTTAGAGAAGTTGGAAAAGCACAGCTTAGTCCTGAGAGTCTTGAAGCTCTTATAAAAGATTTGACTGATGAAGAAGAGATAAGAAAAAAGATTATAAATGAAGTGGCAGACTTTTACTTTAACCTTAGAGCATCGCTAGTAAAAAAGCAGCATGACCCTGTTTACAGGCAGATACTTGAAAGGCTTGAAAGACTGAGGTTTGAATGGATTACAAGAGCAATTAGCACTAAAACTTTTCTTGCAAGATTGAAAGCTATTGAGGAAGAATGGAAGGAATATAAAAGGAAAATTTATGGAAAGTCAGAAACTGAAAGGATTTTAGAAACACTTTCACACTACATAGAACAAAAGACCAAAATAAAGGTTCAACTCAGCAATACAAAAGAAGTAATAAAGAGGATTTTAAGTAATGCAAAAATAAAAATGTTTACTCCTGAACATAAAAGAAAAATCAAAACAGAAATGCTCAAAGATCTTTTTCTTGCAAGGATTAACGAAAAACAAGCAAAAGAGCTTGTTGAAAAGTTAACAGAAGAATATCTTAAAGAGGAGCTGAAAAGACTGTGGAAAAGCTAAAAAGTCTTTTAAAAGAGCTTATGCAGAAGATGGGAATAAAGGAAAATGTCAGATTAAAGATTGTTCCTATGAAATATAAAATAGCTTCATTTTCATTTCATACAAATACTTTAAGGTTAAATAAAAGAATAATTTCGATTTTAAATACCGAAGAAGTAAAGTATATTCTAACTCATGAACTTGTTCATGCCAAAATTAAAAGTCTATATCATGGGAGACTTTTTCAAAAGGAATTAGAAAAATATTATAATATTGAGGAAATTCAAAAATTAGAAAAGCAAATAATTGAAAAATTATATGAAAAAATTTGCTCTATATCGTTCCCCAAAGAAATAAGCTATAAAATTTTTTAAAATTTGTAGCATATAGTAAAATCAATATGCAAATAAATAACCAAGTTAAAACAAAATATTATAAACATCACCCAATGGTAGAGAGCACAATGGTGCAAAAAGGTCTTTTAAAACCTGATTTTTTCCATTCACCGCAAAGTCTCTAATGACCTTGTTTTTGCTTCCCTCGATTTAACCAAAAAAGAAAGAAAAAAAATTTTATAGGTTCAATTAAAGAATCAGATTTTTTAATTCAAAATTTTGGAAATTGGGACCTCTTTAATGTAATGTGCATAATTTTTTAAAAATTTATTTCCAAAAAGTAAAATAGAAATAAATTATATGTTAAAGAGAAAGATTTCTAAATTTAATTATTGAAAATAAAAAAGATGAAGAAGTTTTTTAAAAAGGTGTTCTCTCGTGTAAATGAAAGTAACATTGGAAGAAACACAGTTTAAAGATTTAATTCAGCTTTTTAATAAATTTCATAAAGAAGCAGAAAAATGTTTTGAATGCAGAGCCTATCTTGCAAACTGTGTAATAGCAGCAGCTGAATTGGAGGCTATGCTTCTTGTAGTTGCTGATCTTTTTGAATCAGAAACGGAGGAAGCTATCAAAAAACTGAAATTAGAACAAAAAGATATAACAAAATTTGGTTTATATAATCTTCTACAAATTGCTTTTGAAGCAAGATGGATTCCTTTTAGTGGTGTTGAAAAACCAAGCAAAAGTGCTCTGTTAGGTGATTGGCTTCTCAATTATGTTAAAGAATTACGCAATTGGATTCATCCTGGTAAAAAGATAAGAAAATATACTGGAATGCGGATAACTAAAAAGCGTGCCGAAGTGGTTCTTAAACTTGTGGAGGAAACTCGCGAAATTTTACTCCAAAAGATTACAAGATCTATAATGGAGGAATTAAAAAAAGAAATATTGTAATTATAAACAAAAAGTATTATTTACTTTAAACTCTAAATAGCTATTTGGTTTATAAACTTTATAGCTTAAAATAATAAAGAAAAATGTTAAAAATTAACCCCAAAGCCTCTAATGTTATTATCTTTTACGCTTTGACTTAATTGAAGAAGAGAAAAAAATTTTAAAAAATTAAATATGGAATTGTTTTTTAAATACATTGTACAAACTATTATTGGAATAATTTTAACTTATTTAGGATATATATTTGGAAGAAAAAAACAAATTGATGAAATAGTTCTTAAAGAAAGAATCTCTTTGATACAGAAAATGTATTCAAAATTAGAAGAAATTCATGAAGGTTATATCCAACTATATGAATTTTGGCAAAAAAAATTTTGGACATATTGAATTTTATAAAGCAATAGAAGGGTTTAAAAAGCGTTATATATATGATGAGGAAAGAAAAATTATTGAGGAGTTAATTAAAAAAGAAAGTGAACTTCATGATTTATATAAAATCTATAGTGTTTATTAAACCTTCATTCAGAAAAAAATTAAAAAGTTATCTTGAGTTGAGTAAATTTTCATATCAACATGATGATATAGGATTTCATAATACATATTATGAAAATTTTTTTAAAAACTTACTTGAAAAACATAATCAAAGATTGAAATTATTTAAAGAATTAGAAAAAGAGCTTCATAAACTAATTTAAAAATTTACAAATGTTATATAAAAATTTTATGTTTTAAAACTTATTCACCTTTTCAGGACAGGTATTTTACTAAAACATTTAAAACAAAGTATTTCGATTTAAAAATCACAATAACAAGAATATTATGAAAGCTATATTTTTTGGGAAAACAAAGGAAATAACATAAAATCTGATTCTTCCAAAGGTATCTGGGAAATTACAAAAAAAGGAATTAAATATTGGAAAAAGAAAAGAAGTTTACTGGGGCAGTAGCTGAATTAGTAAAAAATAGGTTAGGAAAGATAAGAAATATATAAAAAATTAAGAAGAAGCTATGGAAGAAAACTTGATTTAAAATGTAAATATGCTATTATGAAAATATGAAAAAATATCATAGAACTACAATTACTATTCCTCAAGAAACTTATCAAAAATTAAAAATATTAGCTACTCTTCAAAACAAAAGTGTGAGTGCTTTTATTAGAGATTTAATACAAGAAACAATTGGTGTTAATAAAAAGAAGATAGAAACTTTCCCTTTTGGAAAATATGAGTTAGGAGTAAAAATATTGCCCGAGAAAAAAATTTATCAAACTTATTTCAGGAAAAAGATATCTTCTTGATACAAATGTTCTAATTTATAGTGTGGATAAAGCTTCTCCTTTTTATGCTAAGGCTAAGAAAGTTATAGAAATAGGCATAAAGCAAAATGTTTCGTTTGTTATTACTCATCAAAATTTACTTGAATATACAGCTGTTTTGAGGAGGGTTTATAAAAGGATAACTTTTAGAAACAAATCCTAAAAGTTATCCTTTTGATCTTTATCTTGCAGCTACAGCTTTAGATAACCAAGTATTTAGGATTATTACTGCTAATGTTAAAGATTTTGTTAATTTAGGTTTTAAAGAAGTAATTAATTTAAAAGATTATAACTAAACGTCTTTTTTTTAAAAAAGCAGTTTTTTTATCTCCCTCGGCTTAACCAAAAAAGAACGTAAAGCTTTTCACACTTCGGAGATGCGAAAAAATACCTGAGGAATCGCATAAAAGAAGTTGAATATCTGAAAAAAGAGATAAAATTAAGAAAAAAATAAAGTTGTTTTTTAAAAAATTAAAGGAGTCGGAAATTATTATTTTGAAAAAATGAAAACATTTGAAGATATAAAAAAAATTTTAGAACAACAGAAAGAATTTCTTAAAAATAAATATAAAATTAAAGAAATAGGTATTTTTGGCTCTTTTGTAAGAGGAGATATAACAGAGGATAGCGATGTAGATATTTTAGTTGAATTTGAAGAAGTTCCTTCTCTTTTTAAATTTATTGAAATAGAAAATTATCTTTCAAATATACTGGGAATAAAAGTAGATTTAGTTGAAAAAAAGTCCCTTAAACCTCGTATAGGTGAACATATCTTGAAAGAAGTTGTAATCTTATGAGAAAAATTATTGAGGATTATTTGGTAGATATCCTTACAGAGTGTAATTATCTTTTAAACAGATCTAAGGAGTTGACTTATGAAGAGTTTATTCAGGATGAAGATTTAAAAAGAGCTTTTGTAAGAAGTCTTGAAGTTATTGGAGAAGCCACTAAAAAGATTCCGCAAGAAATAAAAATGAAATATTCTCAAATTCCTTGGGGAGAAATGGCAGGAATGAGGGATAAACTAATCCATGAATATTTCGGAATCTCATATGAAATTGTTTGGGAAACTATAATGGAAGATATCCCGTTCTTAAAACGAAAAATTGAAGAAATCTTAAATGAGATAATAAAAAAAGAAATTTAAAACACAATTCGCACTTTATGAGGTGCTTCGAAAATGTAAAAAATCTCCGGGGAATTGCGTAAAAGGGATTAAATATCTGGAAAATTTGATCATTTTTTATTTTTTAATTTTTTGATTACATTTACTTATAATAAAAAGTAAGAATTTTAATTGAGAGTAAAAAATGAAACATTAGGTAAAGATTTCTTCTAAAGGGCAAGTTACTATTCTTAAAAAATTTTGTGAATTTTTAGGAACAAATCTGATTAGATTTAAGGTAATAGAAGGTAGAATTGTAATTAAACCAGTGAAAGATGTAGGTGGGATTTTTAAAAAGTATGTCAAAAAAGTTTACCTTTTAAAAAAGAGTGAGAACTTGTCTGGTAAAAAGTAGCGGATAAGTATCGTGACTTTTTCTAATACTAATGTAATCTTACACTATCTTTTAGCTGACAACGAAAAATAGTATCAAGAAGTTTATCATTTTTTGAATCTCTAAAGATTAGAAAACAAAAAGCTATTTTACTTTTTGAAGTTTTATTAGAAGCTTTTTATGTTCTTACAAAAATATACGGAATCTCTGATAAAGAAGCTGCCGAAGGATTAAAAGATCTAATTCTTTATAAAGGAGTAGTTAATAAAGATAAAGAATTGCTTTTGGAAGCTTTTGAATCGTTTATTGAAAACCATGGATTAACTCTACTTGACTGTTTCCTTTGTATAAAAGTCAAAAACAAAAAGGGAAAAGTATTAACTTTTGACGAAAAACTCAAAAAGAAGTGTTTAAACATTTTAAAACCTTATTTTTCCTTAAATCTGGAAAAAATTACGAAAAAAGAGTTGAATATTTGGGGAAAGAGAAAAAGAAGTTTATTAAATATGTTTGAAAATTACCTTACCCCTTCAGGGCAATCGCTTAACCAAAGCATTTAAAAACAATTATCCAGATTTAAAAATTACAATAGTAAGAGAATATATGGGAGTTGTATTTTTTCAAAAGCAAAGCCATAAGGAGACAACATGATTAAAAATGAAGTATTTGCTGCCTTTGAAATTTTGCTTGAAGAAATAGAAACGGTGAGAAAGTGGAAAAAAACACAGCCCAGTAGTGTAGAAACACCATAGTGCAGGAAGAACTTTTAAAAATCCAATTTCTCAAAAGCATCTCACGAAATCATAAAAGGAATTGAATATCTGAAAGAAGCAAAAAATAACTTTGATGACATCGTTTTTGACGCCCTTGGCTTAACCGAAGAAGAAAGAAAAGAAGTCTATTGGGCAGTCGCTGAATTGGTGAAGAATAGACTTGAAAAGGCGAGGAGTGTGTAGAAACTTTAAACTTAATGACTTGTCTTTAAATCAAAAACAATTAAATTAAAAGGAAATGCTTGAAAAGATATAAAAGAAGGAGGATAATTTATGCCCAAAATAGTTATAACTTTACCACATACCATAGAGGAAAATGAAGCAAAACTTTTTTTGGCAATGAAGCTTTTTGAAATAGGAAAACTCTCTCTTGAACAGGCAGCATCGTTAGCAGGATTTACTATGCGTGGTTTTATAGAAATACTTGGAAAGTTTAAGCTTCCAGTGGTAGATTATGCACCAGAAGAATTAGAAGAAGATTTAAAAAACGCTTAAAAGTAAAGGAAATGAACAAGAAAGTAATTTTAGATACTACCTGCCTTATTGCTTTAGAAAAGTTGAATTTATTTAACTTATTATCACAACTTTATAGTAAAGTTTTAGTACCTCCACAAGTTGTAAAAGAATTTTCATTAACACTACCAGATTTTATTCAAATAAGAAAAGTAAAAGATATAAAACTTCTTAAAGTGTTGATGTTGGAATTAGGAAAAGGAGAGGCAGAAGTTATTGCTTTAGCTTTAGAAGAAGGAGATTGTATTATTGTTTTAGATGATAAAAAAGCCAGAAAGATAGCGAAGGATTTAAATCTTAAAGTAACAGGAACTCTTGGTGTATTGCTAAAAGCTAAAAAGTTAGGATTAATAGAAGCAATTTATCCACTTCTTCAAGAGTTAAAAAAGAAAAATTTTTACATTTCTGAAAAATTGGAACGAAATGTTTTAAAGCTTTCTGGAGAATTAGATAATTAAAATTACGAAAAAAAAGAAAATGCTTTTGACGACATCATTTTTGATGCCCCCGGCTTAACCGAAGAAGAAAGAAAGGAAGTCTATTGGGCAGTCGCTGAATTGGTGAAGAATAGACTTGAAAAGGCGAGGAGTGTGTAAAGACAAGCTAAAACATAAGGATAGCTAAAAGATATATGTGAAAAATATTTAAAAAATATTTGCGAAATTTGTGTTTAGACAAAATGTTCTTCATAGATTTAACCTACCTCGGCAACAAATGGCTTGAGCTTAAAAAGCAAAGAATGCAAAATCTTCTCAAAATTGCTCCGCCAGATGAAGCACTTTATCGGGAAATAATGCTCTCCCTTGGCTATCCAAAAAATAAAGTAAATTTTTTAGAACTTGCTTTAATCCTACCTTATTCGGAAATAAAAAAACTTAAAGATAAACATACTATAGAAAAAGCACTTTTATACAGAGCTGGTTTTATAAATGAAAAAGACGGATTACCAGAAAATTTTGATTTTTCTTTAAGAATGGATAAATCCGTGTGGGAAACAAAGGTATAAGACCTGCCAATTTTTCCTGAGAAAAGAATAAAAGGAATAACAGAACTTTTGGAAAAGAGCATTGAAAAAGGTTTAGTAAATTTTTTTCTTGAAAAAGTTAAAACTGAGATAAAAAACAAAAATCCAAAATTTGCCCTAAAAAACATAATGGACTTTAAAGGCATAGGAAAACAAAGAAAAGAAGAAATGTTTTTTAATATAATAATGCCCTTTTTAATGGTATTTTCAGAAGATAAAAACATCCAGCAATTTTTAAATTTCATGTTTGAAACCCATCCACCTCTTCAAGATAACCGCCTTACCAAAGCATTTAAAAATAAATATCCCGATTTAAAAATCACAAATGTAAAAGAACACATGGGAGCTATATTTTTGAGAAAACAAAGGAAATAACATAAAATCCGATTCTTCCAAAGGTATCTGGGAAATTACAAAAAAAGGAATTAAATATTGGAAAAAGAAAAGAAGTTTACCGGGGTAGTAGCTGAATTAGTAAAAAATAGGTTAGGAAAGATAAGAAAATATATAAAAAATTAAGAAGAAGCTATGGGGGAGAAAACTTGATTTAAAATGTAAATATGCTATTATGAAAATATGAAAAAATATCATAGAACTACAATTACCATTCCTCAAGAAACTTATCAAAAATTAAAAATATTAGCTGCTCTTCAAAACAAAAGCGTGAGTGCTTTTATTAGAGATTTGATACAAGAAACAATTGGTGTTAAGAAGGAAACAAAAGAAGCTTTTCCTTTTGGAAAATATAAATTGGGAGTAAAGGATATTACTCGTGAAGAGATCTATCAAACTTACTTCAAGGGAAAAAAATATCTTCTTGATACAAATGTTCTAATTTATAGTGTGGATAAAGCTTCTCCTTTTTATGCTAAGGCTAAGAAAGTTATAGAAATAGGCATAAAGTAAAATGTTTCGTTTGTTATTACTCATCAAAATTTACTTGAATATACAGCTGTTTTGAGGAGGGTTTATAAAAGGATAACTTTTAAAAACAAATCCTAAAAGTTATCCTTTTGATCTTTATCTTGCAGCTACAGCTTTAGATAACCAAGTATTTAGGATTATTACTGCTAATGTTAAAGATTTATTAATTTAGGCTTTAAAGAAGTAATTAATTTAAAAGATTATAACTAAAAGTCTTTTTTCAAAAAAGCAGTTTTTTTTATCTCCCTTGGCTTAACCAAAAAAAGAACATAAAGCTTTTCACACTTGTATAATTCATCAAAAGATGAAAAATAAAAAAGATAAAAAAAGAAGGTAAGAAGTATGGGGTGGGGGAAGCAGGTTCGCACTTGGTTTTACAAAACCGATGCAAAGATTTGCTCCCCCACC
>Ga0190313_1000249_pt1 | contig 34114 bp, 32 predicted proteins | sample 4870071011_MG_FD_169989 | JGI IMG/M metagenome (GOLD analysis project Ga0190313, IMG submission 169989) | Hydrothermal vent sediment bacterial communities from Southern Trench, Guaymas Basin, Mexico - 4870-07-10-11_MG | ecosystem: Environmental > Aquatic > Marine > Hydrothermal vents > Sediment ... | reverse complement strand
CCTATTCTCAGCTCTATAGTTAGGTCTGTTCCAGTTGGCTCATCTGACGTCCATGTGACATATGTCAGATTAGAGAGATGATTTAAGTCAAAGACCTTTGAGTAATATTTCCCATGATCGCTTGCCAGTGTAAATGGAAAACTGCCTGATAGAATATCCACTCTTCCCTCATCACCATGGTAACCAGGAGATCCAATTAATAGGTCGTATTTGTTATCACTGTTAACGTCCTTAGTCAATATGGAACTTCCAAGAGATGCGCTTGTATCCCACGGAATCGTAAGAGTAACATCGGCTCCTGAGCAATATCTTTCGATACCATAAGCCTGAGCATATATTTCATTAGTGGGTTCAATGTCATAATATACAAAAGCTCTATTGATATCCTTTGCTCCTATAACAATATCAATATCTCCATTTCCTTTGAAGTCACCTATTCCTATTGCACTTCCAAATTTCTGATCTGTGGAGTTGTCAAAGGTGAATGCCATATCCGCATTCGTAGAAAATGTACATTTGCCATGTGCATCCAGTGTATCATTGAACTGGAACGTTCCTGAAGATGCTGGAGAGAAAAAGACTGCAACAGCACCTCTATCCTTCCAAGTGCCAGCAGCTGGACCATATAGATCATACCCTGGAGAAGAGATAATAAGATCGTCTTTGCCGTCTTTGTTTATATCATACAGAGCAACGTCCCAACCAAGGTAATCATACATCCTTCTACCATAGATAGTAACATTCCCTGAGCTCATGCTGAGGTTACCAGAGATGGGCCCATAGAACAATACAGCCCTACCATCATATGGATTATCATACGCTAAACCTGTTTCTACATCGTAATAAGGAGAACCTATCAAAATATCTACTTTTCCATCTCCGTTTGCATCTCCAAATGCTACTGGTCCATACCCCACATGCTCACTGGATTGATTCCCTGTTATCTTAGCTGAGTAAACATCTGTGATGTTATAGTTGCCTGAATAGCTGTTCCCATATACTAAATAATAACTACCGTTCCCTCCTGATTCATTAGATGCGCCGACCATGAAATCCATCTTTCCATCCTTGTTTATATCATAAACGAATATTCCGTAACCAAGGTTGGAATATTGTCCTCCAGATATCGTTGCATTAGCTATATACTTTATATTGTAACTACCAGGAGATAATGGACCATACACTATGAAAACCTTACCGTCACAAGATGAAGTATCACAAAGTTCTCCTATAATCAGATCATCCTTCCCATCATTGTTTATGTCTCCCAAGACCCCACTCGGACCAGTAATAACTCCATCAGTGGCTCCATATATTGTAATGTTAGCATAACCTATGCCATGATCCCATTGAGTATTCTCTATGTCAAAGAATATGTAAACCCTACCATCGTTTGAATATGATCCTGGGGAGGAGATAATAATGTCTTTTTTCCCATCGTCGTTTATGTCTCCTACAGCTAGACCTCCAGGATAACCTGCGTTTGGTAAATGACTGTCACTCCCTCCTCCAAAAAAGCCTGAATCTGTTACGTCGGCGATGCTCACCACGGATTGTTCCTTTAATGTGACTTCGTCTGATCCTGTGCTTGTATTTGTGAACGCTCCCTCTTCAAAGTCCTCTTCAGTTGCCTGAGTAACGGATGAAGTGGAAAACCCAGGCGAGCTCGTAACAGTTACCTCTGCAACACCAGAAAGCTCTATCTCTGTTGAACCTGTCCCAGAACCCCACAAAACAATCTTCCCAGACTTTGGAGGAATAGTACAAATAGCCTGCCCTCCAGGCTGGATGGTAACAGTCCCACCAAAGTCACACTCCACGCCCGCAGTAGAGTTTAACTTGCTAAGTGTCAATGGCTTGTTACCAAGGTTTGCAATAGCCACATGACCTTGATTGTCCAAAGGAATAGCAGTTATTGGGATTGGGCCCTCAGGCGTCGGTTGCTTTGTGACTAGGCCTGCGGACCAGAAATAAATGCTAACCGCGGCTATGACTGCAATAGCAATCAACAGGACGACGGAAACAATGGGGGATATTCCCTTATTATCATCTTTTTTGAGCTTTCTCTTCATATAACCACCTTTGTCCTTTAGTTTAATGATTCTTCCTGTTTATAACCATAACCGGAAATAATTATAACACAAACAAACAAAAAATTAGGCAATGATTAAGCGAATCCTATTAGAGAACTGGAGATCCCACCAAAGATCAGAACTGGTCTTTTCTAAAGGGACTAATGTCCTAGTTGGGAGAATGGGCTCTGGTAAATCTTCAGTTATGGATGCTATATGTTTTGCTTTATTTGGGACATTTCCAAACGTTCAGTCAAGGAAGGTGAAACTTGAGGATTACATAATGAATAAGCCTGAGGTGAAGAACAAAGCTAGAATAGAGCTAGATCTAGAAGTGGATGGGAAAGAGTATAGGATAATAAGAGAGATAACAAGGGGAAAAGGGACTAGCAAGGCAGAACTGTTTGAGGAAGGAAAGTTAAAAGAGGCCATAATCTCCAGAGTAAATGAAAGTGTTACAAAGATAATAGGAATGAACTACGACTTATTCTCTAAAGCAATATACTCCGAACAGAACCAGATAGACTACTTCCTTCAAATTCCTGCCGGTAAAAGAAAACAGAAAATAGATGAACTGCTTGGGATAGACAAATTTGAAGACGCTAGGAAAAACTTAGTCTCTGCACTAAACCGGGTGAAGGATAGAATCAAAGACAGAAAGAAAGAGATTGAAGGTATGAGGATAGAGGAAATAAGATCTAACATAGAAAAGATCAAATCTGAAATAGAAAATACTAAAAAGGAGATAGCCAGCCTAGAGGTAGAAGTAAAATCGATTGAAACAGAACTAGACAAAACTAGGAGGGAAAAAGATGAACTTGAAAAGAAAAGAATTGCTAGGGAAGAAAACTTGAGGAAAATTGAAAAAATGAGCGGAGAATTGGAGTTGCTAAACGCTAGGAAATCAAATATGGTAACAAAGCTAGGTAAATATATTGAAATAGATATAGCTCCAGAGCTTGAGAAAGCAGAGGCATCTCTTCAGGATATTGAGAACAACATAAAAGAAATAGACAACAGCATCAACGAGTTATCCAATATTAAACTAGACCTCGCCACAAAATTGGAGAAAACAAGAAGCTCAAAAAAGAGGAAGGAAGAGCTGGAAAAAAGACTTATTTCTCTCAAAGAAAAGATTAAAGAGAAAGAGAAATGGAATAAAGAACTTGAAAAGGCAGATAAAGAATTAGAAGAGTTGAATGACAGATTGACAAACCTCATCGGATTGATAAACAAACTTGAGGACAGGGAGCGATCTCTTTCAAAGGCTGAAGGAGTATGTCCTGTTTGTGAATCCGATCTACCTAATGAAAAAAGGGTGAAATTATTAATGGATGCCAAAGATGGAATTAAGAAAGCAAAAGGTGAAATCAAATTAGTAAGGGAAAAGATAAACGAAGGAAAAAGGAAAAAGATGGATATTGAGAGGATCATAAGAGACATTCTTGTGGCTGAGAAAGGCGTTGAGAACATTGAAAAAGAGATTAGAGAGATAAAGATTGAGAATGAAGAGCAATTGGCAAATGAAGTCAAGGAAATTGAGGATAAAATAAACAAGCTCAGAGAGGAGAAAAAGACTAAGATGGATCAGGTAAAGCTGCTTACCGAGAAGGTAAATGAGCTGAGAAAAATAGACGAAATGAAAACAGAGCTGAAAAACACTCTGGAAAAAATAGAGAAGATAAATTCTGAGATATCAAAGCTAAAAGAGAACTTGGATAAAATAAAATTTGATGAATCCGAATACGAAAGGGTAAAGGAAAAATACATAAAACTAAACTCAGATCTCTCCTCTATCAAGGCAAAACTAGCCGGGAAATTTGAAATAGTGAGGGAAAAGGAGAGGTTAATCAAAGAGTTAGAGGACAAGCTAGAATGGAGAAGGAAATTGGAGGAAGAGATAAAAATATTTGAGGATATATCAAAATCCCTAGCTATCCTGGCCACAGCGCTTGAGACAAGTCAGCTAAAACTTAGAGAGGAATTCGTAGATACTGTGAATGCTGCTTTGGCAGACATATGGCCAAGAATATACCCATATGAGGATTATCAATCTCTTAGGTTAAACGTGGCTGAAAAGGACTATGTGCTGGAACTGCAAAGGAATGATGGGGAATGGGTCAATGTTGAGGGAATAGCATCTGGTGGGGAAAGAAGTTCTGCTGCTTTGGCCTTGAGGGTGGCCTTTGCGTTGGTACTAACTCAAAAACTGAGCTGGTTAATACTAGACGAACCCACACATAATCTTGATAAAGAGGGTGTGAAAACTCTTGCATTAACTCTAAAGGACCACCTTCCAGGTCTAGTAGAACAGATATTTATAATTACGCACGACGATGAAATGGAAAGGGCTGTCTCTGGGACTCTCTATCGGTTTGAAAGAGATAAATCTGCAAACGAGCCGACTAGAGTGACGTTAATTAGCTCTGGTAGTGAGTGAGTCACTTCTTCTCCTCTCTTATGGCTGCCTGGGCTGCAGCTAGCCTGGCAACTGGAATCCTAAATGGTGAACAAGAGACATAGTCCAAACCAATTCTATGGCAAAAATCAACGCTCTTTGGTTCTCCTCCCTGTTCACCACATATACCTATTTCTATTTTTGGATTCGCCTTCTTCGCATTCTCTAGACAATGCTTCATCAAGAATCCAACCCCTTCAGTGTCTATGACCTGGAATGGATCAAACTTCAATATCCCCTTTTCAATGTACTCAGGAATAAACTTTCCTGCGTCATCTCTAGAGAACCCAAGAGTTGTTTGTGTTAAGTCATTTGTCCCAAAGCTCATAAAGTCAATTCTTTCTCCAAGCTTTCCAGCAATTATGGCGGCTCTAGGTAGCTCAATCATTGTCCCTACTTTTATCTTTAATCTGATTCCCTCTTCATTTGAAACCTTGTCAAGCTCATCAAGGATCTCTTTCTTTAGATAATCAACCTCTTCTGCAAATGCTACAAGCGGGATTTCTATCTCTGGCCTCGGATCTTTCCCTTTCTTCTTTAGCTCAGCCGTGGCTTTTGCTATTGCTCTAACCTGCATCCTATACAACTCAGGCATCGTTATTCCAAGCCTACATCCTCTATGACCAAGCATTGGATTCGCTTCTCTCAATTGCTTAACCTTTGCTGTAAGTTCTTCTAGCTTTCTTATCTCCTCTGGATCACCATGACTTAGCTTTAGTTCCACCAGTTTTACTTCTAGGTCTGTTATATCTGGTAGGAATTCATGCAAAGGTGGGTCTAAAAGTCTAATTGTAACAGGTAAACCATCCATGACTTCTAGCAATTTAACAAAGTCCTTCACTTGCCTTCTAAGCAATTTCCTTAACGCATTTCTCTTCTCTGTATCTGACGTCGCCAAAATCATCTCTTGGACTATCGGTAATCTATCTGGACCAAGGAACATGTGTTCTGTTCTACAAAGCCCAATCCCTTCAGCTCCGAATTCCCTGGCAGTTTTAGCATCTCCAGGCAAGTCTGCATTCGCCTTTACCTTTAGCCTCTTGAACCCATCTGCCCATTTGAGCAGCTGGTCCATTTCCTTTGAAACTCCAGGAGGCAAGACCTTTGCCTCTCCTAATATAACATTACCTGTAGCCCCATCTATTGTTATAATATCTCCCTTCTTGACTAGATACTCCCCAACAACAAATCTCTCATTCTCCAAGTCTATGATTATATCGTCACATCCAACCACTGCAGGCTTGCCCATTCCTCTAGCTACAACAGCCGCGTGTGATGTCATTCCACCTCTAGATGTAAGAATGCCTTTTGAAGCTATAATTCCATGAACATCATCTGGTGTTGTCTCTGGTCTAACTAAGATTACCCTTTCACCTGCATCGCCAAGTTCCTTCGCCTCATTTGAATCAAAAACAACCTTACCGACTGCTGCTCCTGGGGATGCTGGAAGTCCTTTTGCAATTATCTTTGGATTAGAGGAATAGTCAATCCTTGGGTGCAAGAGTTTTGTCAATCCTTCTGGATCCACTCTCATGACGGCTTCTTTCTTTGTTATTAGCTTCTCCTTCACCATGTCAACAGCTATCCTTATCGCTGCTTGCGGGGTTCTCTTTCCTGTTCTTGTTTGCAGTATGTACAGCTTACCCTTTTCAACCGTAAACTCTATGTCTTGCATATCCCTGTAATGCTTTTCCAGAAGTTTAGCTACTTTCTTCAACTGCCTTGCTATCTTCGGCATGACCTTTTCCAACTGACTTATGTCCTGTGGTGTCCTTATACCTGCAACTACATCCTCACCCTGCGCATTTATCAAAAACTCTCCATATATCTTCTTCTCACCTGTGGATGGGTTTCTCGTGAACAAGACGCCTGTTCCACTATCCTCCCCCATGTTACCGAATACCATTTCAACAATGTTAACAGCTGTCCCCATGTCATCTGGTATGTTGTTCGCTTTTCTGTAGACTATTGCCCTTGGATTATTCCATGATCTCCATACTGCCTCCACTGCCATCTCCAGCTGTTTCCATGGGTCTTGAGGGAATCCTGGTTTATGGAACTCCTTTACTATCTTCTTGTACTCTTTTATCAATGCCTTTAATGTATCAACATCAAGCTCATAATCATACTTCACTCCTATCTTCTTCTTGTATTTTGCAAGCGTTTCCTCAAACTCCTCGTGAGGTATATCCAAAACAACATTTCCGAACATCTGTATTAACCGCCTGTACGCATCATACGCGAACCTTGGATTATTTGTTAATTTGGCTAGTCCACCAACCACTTCATCGTTCAGACCCAAATTAAGAATTGTATCCATCATCCCAGGCATTGAGACAGGCGCTCCAGATCTAACAGAAACCAATAATGGTCTCTCTGGATCTCCAAACTTCTTCTTAGTTTTTTTCTCTAATTTTTTCATGGATTTGTATAATTGGGATTTCACATTCTTTGGCCAGTCTCCTGTTCGTATATACTCCAGGCAAGCCTTGGTTACTATGGTAAATCCTTCTGGAACTGGTAAGCCCAAATTCTTCATTTCAGCTAAATTTGCTCCTTTTCCACCTAGCAAGAATTTCAGGTCCTTACTTCCCTCTTCAAAAAAGTATATCCATTTCATATTACCACCTAAACAGAAAGCTCTTAAGATTTAGAGTTCCAGATTTAATAAGTTTATTAGTTCTTCGCTCCTGCTTCTTTTTTCGCAATCTCTCGTATGAGTTCTGCCAGAGTTGGGGTCTTTATCTCTCCTCCTTTGGCAAAATTATCCAAGACTGCTATTCCTCTTATCCTCAAATGCCCCCTCCCCTTCACGACTTGCATTGCCGCTGGAAAATTGTAATAGAGAATTAGCCTCTCGGGCCTGACTCCAGTTCCTGTTGCCTTTGCGTATTCTTCCAAGTTTCTAAATGTTCCTGCCTCTAGATCGTCTATTGCTATTCCCTCACTATCAGAAAACTTCTTCACGACTGTATCTGCACCAAAAATGTCCCTGAATATCTTTGCCACAGCTTCATCCATTGTGGTATGGATAGCTACTCCCTTTCCTGTTTTTTCCCTATAGTAACTTATTGCATTTCTCACAGCCTTTATATAATCCTCGCCCAAGACTTTCTCAAAAACTTCCTTAAACTTATCTGGATTCCTTTTAGCTACTTTTCTCCTAATTTCTTGCTTAAATTTAATAAAATCATTCCATTCTTTCTTTCCACCGTTTAACGCTTTACTCAAAAGTTCATTAAACTTTGCCTTATCTCCATTCTCAACGTATTTAAGAAGCTCCTTATCAGCTATTTTAAAGTGTTCGCCTGAGACCAGGACGCCACCAACGTCCAACTTCAGTCCTATTTTCCCAGGGGCTCCTCTCCCTCTTTCTTTTGCACCTTTCATTCCGCTCATCTCACAATGTGGTTATGGGTCTTGATTGTAGTATGTATATCTTCTCATTTTTATCTATAGCCCATTCTATATCTTGAGGGAAGTTATAATGCCTCTCTATCCTTTTTCCTATTTGAGCAATTTCAAATAAGAGCTCCCTCTTGAACCTAAATTTCTCCTTCTTTGATATTATCCTATCCTTACCTTCTATACTAACTAAATAAGAGTTTGGAGTCACCTTACCAGAAACCAGTTTCTCCCCAAGGCCTTGGACAACCTCTATTAGAATGTATTTTTTATGTATTGGATCCTTGGTAAACATAACCCCCGCATATCTGGCATCAACCATCCTTTGAATAACTACGCCTATCAAAACATCTAAATGATTTATGCCATTTTTCTCCCTATAAAATATGGCTCTGGGAGTAAACAGACTTGCCCAACACTTTTTAACTGAATCAATAACGCGCCTCTCTCCAGAAACATTCAAGTATGTATCCTGCTGACCAGCGAAACTAGCCCCAGGCATATCCTCTGCCGTGGCTGAGGATCTAACTGAAACCTTTTCAGCCTTCAACTCTCTATAATAATCAAGAATTGCCTTCTCTATTCTTTGGGGCATTTCATAACTTAGTATAATTTTTCTTATCTTTGAGGATACTAATTCAATTTTATGTGGATCATCCAAACTGATTCCTGTCAATAAGTCTTTTATCTTCTTGTCTATTCCATGCATCTCTATGAACTCTTTGTATGCATTAGTTGACACACAAAAACCATCTGGTACATCCACGAATTTATACAACTCTCCAAGGTTCGCTCCCTTACCTCCCACTGTCAAAACATCCTCTTTTCCTATTTCACTAAACCAAAACACATATCCTTTCTTCAATTTGGCTAGTTTTACCTTTGCTTTCATTTCCCCCTTGCGCTTTCTTTTTTCAAGGTGGGACAATTTTTGTTCATATTCATCTTTGGACAATTTCCTTACGATACCTCTGTTTGCATCTACTTCAAGGTAGTCTCCATCTTTTATGACCTTGGTGGCAATGGATGTTCCAACTATGCATGGGATACCTAATTCTCTAGAAACTATTGCTGCATGTGACGTTATCCCACCTTCATCTGTAACTATTGCACCCGCCTTCTCACATGCTTCTACAATATTTGGCCTAGTCATTTCTGTTACTATGATCTGCCCTTCCTCCATCTTTTGAATCTTTGACGAATGCTCCCTTGATTTTTTATAGCTAAGTATTATTGCCCTACCAACTGTGTATCCAGGCGATGCAACAATACCTGCCAATGTTTTTTTGTCTTCAAGTTTTCCTATGAGTTCATTAAACATCTTCTCTGCTTTCTTTCCTTCAAACGTAAATATCTCTCCGTTTTCCATTAATTTCAAAAATCCAATTTTTCTCTTCTCTAACTTTTTCTTTGGCAATTTCTTCCCTATTCTCACCAACTCATCAAGCTCATCACTGTCATAAGCCCTAAGCTCTCTCCTGCTAATCTTTCTCCTCCTTTTTATCTCATTAAACAACAACTCCCTATAATACAGTCCAATCATCCAAGATATCCTCATCTCCATCCTTATTCTTGCTACTTCCTTCAAGACATCTATCACGTGTAAAATCTTTTTGGGGGGATTCAATTTTGAAATTAATTTATCTCTTTCCTTACTGCGTGTCTTAACCAATGTGTATATTCTCTTGCCAATGAGAGATTTGTCAATCTTAACAGATTCCTTATTAACAATTTCGTCAAAGGACTTGAATATGTCTGTTGATTTGTCAAATCTAAATTTAACATCCGGCTTTGTTAGTAAAGCTGCTGCGGCATTTACGTCCTCCACTCTCCCATCAAGAAATTTAAATAACAGCTCTTCAAATCCTTTAAGATAATGCGGTTGCGTTATTGAGTAGCAAGTAAATATCTCACCAAGTGTAGACTCATAGTAAATGTATACATCAAAAAACTCTTCATCTGTTAATCTCCTAAGATCTGTGTTAACTAGTGTTTCTGCCCTATGGTAAACATTTTCCATGGCTCTCATTGAATCATTAATGAGTTTTTTTAGGTTGGATTTTTTACGATAAAACTCCAGTCCTAATCTTTTAGCCCTTCTTAGCTCTGATTTTGGCATGTAAAATTCTGTATAAAAGTTCCTGCTAAAAACTAGTGCATTTTTCAGTCCAATCCCAAATTTGCTGATTGCTTTTCTCCCGTAATTTAGCAATAAAGGGGTAAGGTCGTAATTGTTGTGATTCTCCTCACCCCACATGAATACATAATTCTCCATGGATAAAGATACACATTATGCGTATAAATAGATTCATTAAGCAGATTCTATCCTTGGAGCAACATAATACGAGACCCTACCATCTCCTATATTATATACCATCTTCAATGGAGCGTCTGTTTTTAGATAAAGAGATACTATCATAGTAGACTCCGCAGAGGAGATCAAATCATTCAGATAGCCCAATGGGAATATTGCCCTGGAATCTGCCTTCACGTCAAGACCAGCGATAACGTCTTCCCCTTTCTCTGCAACTATGTTGACCTCTCCTTTGTCTCCCCTAGCTTCTATGTAAAAGGCTTCTTTCGTTGCCTTGAGAACAACATGAGAAGAAACAATGCTTGCGTCCTTGAATGAATCTTTTAGGAAGTCAGCATAAACCTTTACTTCTGCATCAAATGGGATACTTGGTTCCTTTGGCATAACTCCTCCCAGATCCATCAACGGCAGGGTAAATGTCCTTTTTGTCTTCCCTTTGAATACTAGAACTAGCCTACCATCTCCTTTTTTTATTGTAAGCCTGTCCTCTGCCTTGGCTCTTTTTACTACTTTTTCTAAGTCGGCCATATTCACTCCAATGCTTTCTCCCGAGCTTGAGTATGACTCAAATGCTGATTTTGGATAAAAAAGGTCAACCATGGCTATCTGGGAAGGATCCATGGCTCTGAGCTTCATTCCTTCCTCATCAAAGAAGAACTCTCCTTCCTCTACTAAGGCTGAGACTGCACTTATCAAAGACTGAAATTGTTTTGCAGAAGCAAAGGTAACCTCCATACACTTCACCACATTAGTTTTTGAAGAACTAGTTATTAAATATTAGCAGGCAATCGGGCAATTGCTTCCTTTATTATCTCTTTATGATCAAACCCAATGTTTTCCGGTAGCTTGTGGATTGGAAACCATTTAGCCTCTGTGGCCTCTTTATTCAAAGCTAGCTTCCCTGACTTGGGAATAGCTAGAAATGCCACAGATACTGTGTGCCTTGGATCTCTATCTGGGCCAGAGAATACTCCCACCAATTTAACAATCCGAACATCCAGCCCTGTTTCCTCCTTGATTTCCCTAACCAAAGCTTCTTCAACTGTTTCATCTTCTTCCACATACCCTCCTGGGAGAACCCAATACCCTAAGAATGGATCATGATTCCTTCTTAGTAGTAAAATATTTCCACCCTTCACTATGACTGCATCTACACAAACTGGTCTCATGACATCACCTTACCATTGGAACAAATACAACCTGAATACCAAGATTTTCTAGATGGATCTCTTTATTCTTTTTAGCCATGTACAAATACTGGTTCCATTTAGGACCTAGTGGGAATACTGCAATCCCACCATTAGAAAGCTGGTCTAACAGCTTAACTGGTGGCTCTACTGGAGCGCAGCCAAGGATTATTCTATCAAATGGTGCATACGCGGGGAGCCCCTCCCACCCACTAGCAATGAACAAGTGAACATTTGGGTATCTTTTCAGCTTTTCCTTCGCTTCCTCTAAAAGCTGAGGGACTATTTCTATTGAATATACTTCCTTAGCTAGCTTTGAAAGGATAGCGGTAACATATCCTGATCCTGTTCCAACCTCTAGTACTTTATTATCTGGTTTGACCTTCAATATCTCAATCATCTCTGCTATTATACTTGGAGCAGAAATGGTTTGTCCATATCCAATCGGCAAAGGCTCATCCACATAGGCCAAATGCTTGTAGTTCCACGGCACAAAATCCTTCCTATCCACCGCCAAAAATGCACGCTTCACAGAATATGTACGTATATATCCCGCCTTTACAAGGTACTCTACTAGGTCTCTGTTTGATTGCATATGTCTCTTTTTTGAAAGAAAGATTTAAATCTTTGAGTAAATCTTTTATACTATGTAAACAAAACTTTACGTAAAGTTTCCTTTACGTGATAACATGAAGGCAGAAACCTTTACATTGGTCGCTAGGAGCATCGGCGCAATCGTATTCATAGGATTTATGATCTTGATTTGGCTAAACATTACATGGGCAGCCATTCTCTTGTTTGTTTCTGGTATAACTTTGATTTACCTCCTCAAGGGATTAGTAAAAGAACCATTGATTGATGAGAGGATAATGCAAATACATATGCTTGCGTCCACCAGGGCTAGCCAGGTATTTGCAATTCTGCTACTCACTGGGATAATCATATTGTCTGCCTTTGAAAAAAGAGAACTATCAGCTGGACTTGAAATTGCACTGATAACATTCCTCATACTGAAATTTGCATTCACAAAATACTATGAGTGGAAGCTATGAAAAACAAGATAAAGGAACTGAGAGAGAAAAGGGGCATAAGTCAGGAAGAGCTAGCTAAGAAACTAGGGGTTACTAGGCAAACTATTATCTCAATAGAAAAAGGTAAGTATGATCCTAGCTTAAGGCTTGCGTTTAAAATATCAAGGTTCTTTAGAAAAAAGATTGAGGACATATTCATGAGGTGATGTTATGAAAAAGGTTTTATTTGTGTTGTTGCTCTTTACCGGTCTGGCAGTTGGAGAGACATCTGGTTTGTTGTTCCATTCTTTCTTCCCAACTGCATACCCAGATCCAGCTGTGCCTGGGAGTGATGTGAGGCTGGAGGTAACAATAGAAAACTGGGGAAAAGAAACCTATTACAACATTTCTACAGAGGTAATACCCTCCTATCCATTCAGTGGTGTAGAAGTGAAAGGGTTTATACCGAGGCTTGATCCTGGGCAAAAATCCACTGTGGTGTACATATTACATGTAGACAAGAACGCTGACCCTGGGCAGTACACACTGAATCATAAGCTAACTTATTACTACGCTGAATGGAGCGAGTCTGAAGAAAAGACAAGATATTGGAAGATTGAATCAATGAAAACAATTGGGATAAATGTGGAAAACAAAGAAAAAATAGAAGTTAGTGGTGTTGACGTAAGTGGTATTGGGCCTGGGGAAGAAGGTAATGTAACTGTGCATTTGCTGAACGATGGAAACGTAGATATAAGCAACATAAAAGTTAGCTTATCTGTTCCATCCCCTTTATTTGTCAAGCCCCCATCAGAAAAAGAGATAGATATGAAAACTGGTGAAGAAACTGTTTTAGACTTCCAGATATATGCAAGTAAACTGGCTTCATCTGGCAGTTACACTGGAACAATTACTGTTGAATACAATGGAAACTCTTACTCAGAGAACTTTATTATTGACGTCTCTGGGTACCCGCCATTGGCTATAGAATCTATCAGATTTGATAAACCCCCAGAGCCAGGTAAGGAATGTAAAATGGTGATAGATCTAGTCAACCATGGTTCCTCTGCACTAAGGGGCTTCTATGTGTCTCTTGCTCCAATCTACATATCTGAGACTGGTGGGCTAACAAGCGGAGCGACTACAAAGCAGATTTTCTCTGTGATTGGAAGTTCTGCTAGATATGTAGACAGAATAGGCCCAGGTGAAAAGAAAAGTGTTGAATTTGAAATCGCCTTCTCAAAGGATGCAGAGGAAAGACCGTATTCAATAGACCTGACAATATCTGGAGGAGATTTTGAAACAATAACACAAAAGATAGGAATAAATCTAAAAGGCATCCCCCACCTTGTCATATCTGACTTAGACGAAGACGTGGATGTGATATATGCAGGGGAGCCATTTAAGTTGTCTGTACAGTTGGAAAATGAAGGTAGTGGAGACGCGAGAAATGTGGTTGCAAAGATAGACGATCAAACGGTGTTCTTGGGGACAATCAAAAGCGAAGACACAAGCACTGCAAGTTTTAGGCTAATTGAAGGTAGTGGTACTAAGGAGATAACAATAACTGCAGAGTATGCAGATAACCAAGGGAACAGATATGCACAGAATTTCACAGTAAAAATAAGGGTGTATCCAAAGCCTATTCCATGGGGTTATATCATTGGCCTAATTGTGTTGATTGCCGTTGGATACATAGCATACAAGAAGTTCATAAGGTGATTACACATTGATAAAACTAGAAAATGTGTGGAAGACTTACAGACCAAGTGAGAGTGTGGAAGTTCATGCAGTTAGAGGAGTTAGTCTAACTATAAAGGACGGGGAGTTTGTAGCAATAGTTGGTGCTAGTGGAAGCGGTAAATCAACATTAATGCATTTGATGGGATGTCTGGACATCCCAACTAAAGGGAGAATACTATTGGATGGAAAGGACATATCAAAGATGGATCCATCTGAGCTAGCAAGAATTAGAGGAAAGGTAATTGGGTTTGTGTTCCAGAACTACAATTTGATACCTAGCTTAACAGCTTTGCAAAACGTAGAATTGCCAATGATCTTCCAAGGAGTTGAGAAAAGAAAAATGAGGGAGAGAGCAGTTTCACTTCTACAAATGCTAGGTCTTGGAGATAGAATGGGCCATTTACCAAATCAGTTGAGCGGTGGGCAACAGCAGAGAGTTGCAATTGCAAGGGCTTTGGCGAACAACCCCAAAATGATACTAGCTGATGAACCAACAGGTAATCTTGACTCAAAGTCAGGAAAAGAAGTTCTAGATCTGTTAGTGGGATTGAACAAAAAAGGAAAAACACTTGTGGTGGTTACGCATGATAAAAGCATAGCTAAGAAGGCTAAGAGGATAGTAAAAATAAAGGATGGGAGGATAGTAAAGTGAAAGACTACATAAATCTAGCAGTGATAAACCTCAAACACAGGCGATTGAGAAGTTGGCTGACCATCCTAGGGATAGTGATTGGTATTGCTGCTGTCTCCTCTTTGGTATCCATAAATCAAGGTCTGATGGAAGCTATAAACTCCCAATTCGAAAGCATGGGAACAAACACAATAATGATACTCCCAGGAACAGAGGGTAGCACATCTCCAATTCTAAATATGCTCGGGTCACCTTTAAAGATGAGTGACAATGATGTGGTTGAAAATGTTCCTGGAGTGGATTATTCAATTCCGTTGTACTACAAAGCAGTGAACGTTGAATTCAGAGGAGATAAAAAATCCATCTTTATGTATGCCATCCCATCAAAAGATGGGGAGAAGTTAACGGACCTATTTGCAAGCGTTGGACTAAAAGAAGGTAGAAGTTTGAAGAGGGGGGACATGTACAAGGCAATCGTTGGATACAATGTTTACAAGAACGTCTTCAATGACAAAGTTAGCGTTGGTAGTTATATAAAAATTGAAGGAAAAAAGTTCAAGGTTATAGGGATAATGAACGAGATAGGGAATAGGATGGACGATAACCAGATATCTATTCCACTTGAAGCAGCTAGAGAAATATTTGGAGAGAGTGACAGGATAGATATGATAATGGTGAAGGTTGAAGAAGGAAGAAACGTTGAAGACGTTGCTAAGGCTATAAAACTCAAGCTAAAAAACCACAGAGGAACAGAAGATTTTCAGGTGCTTACCTCAAAGGAATTGTTAGAGAGAGCCAAAACAATACTTGGTCTTGTTAGTATTGTATTCATTGCTGTAGCTGCAATCTCACTTGTTGTTGGTGGCATAGGAATAATGAATACAATGTATATGGCTGTTGTTGAAAGGACTAGACATATTGGTGTGATGAAAGCTGTTGGAGCAAGAGATGTTGATATAATGATGATATTCCTGCTTGAGTCTGGTATCATTGGACTAATTGGTGGATTAATTGGATTATCCATTGGTTTAGGCTTTGCAAAGATTGTTGAAGTTTATGCAGCATCTGCTATGCAAACAAAGTTGTTGAAAGCTAGCTTTGATCCCTTGCTTATAGTTGGTTCGCTAGCTTTCTCATTTATAGTTGGAGTGATATCTGGTGTGATGCCAGCCAGAGCAGCTGCAAAGATGAACCCTGTTGACGCACTAAGATATGAATGATTTTTATTATCAAAGAACACTAATCAGTTTATGATATGTACTGATACAAAGGAATGTCTAGAAGAAACGAAACGAGTGTTAAAGGCTGGAGGGGTAGCTGTATTCCCTACAGACACAGTTTATGGTGTCGGAGCATATCTAGACATGAAGGATGCAGTAGAGAGGATATACATAATAAAGAAAAGATCAAGATCAAAACCCTTGGCTGTATTGGTAAGAGACAAAAAAATGGCATACAAATTAGGAGAGTTTAACTCCATCGCAAAGAGGCTAGCAGATAAATTTTGGCCAGGTCCACTGACTATAATAGTACCCACCAAAGGAGGAAAGATAGGGCTACGAGTCCCTAATCACTGGTTTGCAAGAGAGTTAGCAGAAAGGCCGTTAGCAGCTAGTTCAGCCAACCTATCTGGAGGAAAACCACCAAAGAAATTTGAAGATGCACTTACTCTGGAAGGGGCAGATATATACGTAGACGGTGGAGAGCTTCCTGGAGTAGCATCAACTGTCTTTGATTCAACCACACTCAAAATAATCAGGAGGGGAGCAGTTACAGATAGCAAAATAATGGGTGTGATAAATGAATAACTGGATACTCGGTCTGGCTATAGTAGTTGTGTTAGTATTATGGACAGGATGCATAGGAATAAATGAAGGGACTAATTTGCAGGAAACCTTCACACAAAACAATACCAAAAATGTTTCATACAAGAATCAGAACAGCTATGAAAGTGAAGAGCTCCCGATTATAACAAGTTATTTCTTCGGGAAATGCAATGAGACAGAGAAAGAGTTAATCAAAGTAGAAAACAGAAAAGCAACAGTGGTGGAGAACATAAAATCATGCACAGAACCAAGACTCAGGATGAAGTATCATAACAAGACGATAGAGATAACAGTAAGCACAGATGGAAACTGTTGCAATTTCCCTGTCTATTTAACGTTCCACAATCTAGATGAAGGAGATTATACGTTAAAGATAATAGTGGGAAATAAGACTATCATTAAATCTTTTTCAGTAGGATATACCTCTTGGACTTAAAGATATACGCGGTATCATTTCCGCTTAGCTTTGACTCAATTTTCTGTTTCTCCTTGTAGTACGCAGTTGGAGATATACTATATCTTAGTATAACCTTGCCAATCCCTTGCTTTCTTAAAAAATCCACTAGCCTGTCTGTCTCACCTAGAAAAACGAAAGGCTGCAGAAATGCAGATTCTACTTTACTCCCGTAAACAAGAGCTCTTTTTCCATCAGACATAAAAAGAGACAACCCATGTTTAGCAGATAGTTCTGGTAGCAGGTCTGCCTTTATTATGGAAGGGTCAACATCATAAACAATCTCTCCTGGTTCTGGTTTTGATTGGCTAATCCTCCTGTCTATGGTTGAATCATATACTATTCTCTCCTCGCTTGGAAGCGCGATTGCAGATACTTTGTATTTAGCAAGGTCTCCTAGATATGCTGTGAGCCTGTTCAACCTATGATTCAGGGATATGTATTCAAACTCTATTGGCTTTGGAAGATCTACTTTCTCCCTGGATATCTGGGGAGGTAAATCAAAGGCATATCTGGATTTGTACTCCATAACTATCCTTCTAGGATCTGGTTTGCACGAATTCAATGTTCTAACTTTCTCAGATGCAGGCCTAGCTGGATCTGAAAATACAATGTCTACATCCAAATTCTTTTTTACTTCGTCCGAAAAAACATCTCCAACTATTACCTCTGGTTCCACCCCAGCTATTCTAGCATTAGTTCTAGCTATCTCTGCTCTTGTCTTGTCTATTTCAACACCTATTGCTCGCTTGGAATGCATAGCGAAATGGATTAGCTGAATGCCCACTCCACAACCAAGGTCTGCTATGCTATCTGTTTTGAGTCGTCTAGCGTGATAATCCGCTACTACTTCGTGTGTGGCAAGTCTTGCAGATTCTATATACATCAGATACGGATGCGTGAATTTGTCCTTGAATCTTACGTGGGACAATGCTGACTCATATAAAAGCTTAGCTAATTTAGAACCTATTTTGAACCTTTTAGCTATTGCTTTGTAATCAAAACCAGACGATACTAGGGTTTTTGCATCCTCCAACATTCTAGTGATCTTCTCTAGATCCAATTCATCTAAACCTAAACCTGCCACAATTTTTTTATGCTAAACAATAATTAAATAAGGGATGAAAAAGATACAGAGAAATGTTTGGGTTCTTGGGATAGTTTCATTACTAAATGATATAACATCTGAGGCAATAGTTCCAATACTACCAATATTTCTAACCAATGTTTTAGGAGTATCTCCAGCAATAATCGGTTTAATTGAGGGTGTTGGGAGAGCAACGTCTAGGATCTCCAGACCAGTGTTTGGATGGTTATCAGACAAATTCAAAAAAAGGAGGTCCTTCGTTATCGCTGGGTACTCTTTGTCAGTAATTGGAAGGGGACTAATAGGAATAGCAACGATGTGGCCCATGGTGTTAATGGGTAAATTCTTAGACAGATTGGGAAAAGGAGCTAGGACACCAGCAAGAGATGCACTGATAGCAGAATTCAGTGATACAGACGTAAGGGGAACTGCATTTGGTATACACAGAGCGCTTGACACTGCTGGTGCAATAATAGCGCCAGTGTTAACATTGGCTATAATGCCTTTTCTTCCAAAGCTAAAGGCAATTCTACATTTTCCATTGCATGAACTAAATTTGTTATTTGTGTTAATGCTCATTCCTGGGATAGCTACCATCCCGTTAATACTGTTCTTTGTTGAAGACACAAAGTTTGAGAAAAAGAGAGTAATGGGAAGAATAACTCCTAGATTCAAAAGGTTTATTGCTGTATCTGGTTTGTTCGGGCTGGGTTATTTCCCAATCGCATTTGCAATACTAAAAGCAAACGAGCTCGGACTGAACATATCAGACATATTGATAGTATATCTACTCTTCAATATCGCATACACCTTGACAGCATTCCCTGCAGGAAAGGCGTCTGATAGATTTGGCAAAAAACAAATGCTGACACTAAGCTATTTATTGTTTGGCTTTGTGGCTCTAGGATTTGCCTTTATACACACAACAATTGAATTTATACTAGTACTAATAATGTACGGTATATTCTATGCTATCTTCCAAGTCGCAAGCAGGTCATTTGTTTCAATGTTGTCTGAAAAAGAGAACCTTGGAAAGAGTTACGGAATTTTAGATTTTGTGTTTGGAATCGCAACAATGCTTGGTGGGTTCATAATAGGATTGGCATGGACCAGTTTTGGTTCGGGTGTTGCATTTTCAATATCTGCTGTGATATCCATCGCTTCAGCCATCGCCATGTTAGCAGTCTGACCATTCCCTACCGTATAAATCCCTCATTTCTTTGAACAAAGACTCTATGCGGTGATATGCTGGTGTATCCCCAAGCTCTGATTTGAATCTTGCTAATGCTTCTTTTTCACTGACGAATTTTTCCCCCATCACCCTATCATCTATGTATGCAACTATTTTCTCTTCCAGAGTTCTTGGGACTAAATCCTTCTCCCCTAGGCCTAGCTTCGTTGCCTCGTCTTTAGATATTCCCGCCCCTATGTGCGTCTCTGCAAACCTAGCATAGTCTTTGAACTTGGAATCCCTAAGAATCTCTGCCCCTGCTATCCCATGCTTAATAGAATGGGTTTGGCTTCTCCCAATATCATGAAGAAGGGCTCCTATCTCCACTTTGTCTACATCTACATCTATTCCCTTGTCCAAAAGAGCAATTGCGAATTTCTTTGCATATTTGGCAACAACCAATGAATGCCTTATAACATTTTCTGGGACTCCCCTATCTTTAAGAAATTGCAATGCCTCACGCATCAGATCACTTTTTCTTTTTTCTTGATTTTGGTTTGGTTTTCTTAATCCTTGCCTTTATCTTCTCCTTTTGATATCTTTCCAATTGTCTAAGTAATCTCTTCTTTTCATTCAGTTCGTGTTTTATCTGCATTATTTCTTTCTTATTATTGTAAGATCTCAGAGGTGAGCCACAGTCTGGACATCTAAAATCATACTCTGCCGCTATCTCAAATGGGGCCTTTATGCATCCATTTGGGCATGTAAAGAATATGTAGCTGGTTTCAAAGTCAAGCTTCCTCTCCAGATCCTGAATATCCTCCTCCAAATGTAACTTCAAAACATCTGCAATCATGTCTTTTCTAGTATACCATGTATACTTGAACCAGTTATGTTCTTCATCCTTCTCTCTTGTGTATGTTATCAATCCCTCAGAATGTAATTGGTTCAGCAATGATCTTATGGTTGGTATTTCCAGCTTCGTTATCCTTGCTATTTCTTCGTCTGTCCTACCTACCTGACACGCGTTAAGAATGAGATAAGCATTTCTCCCTATTATCTCCTTAAGCATCTTTTTTACTTGGGAATCAGTAAGCTTAATTGGCATTGGTATATTTTTGTAAGGAAGGGGTATTTATTCATTTTAATCGTACAAGTTTCTTTCCTCTTGGTTGGGGGATTATCTTCTGCTTGGCTCCGTTAAACTGCTTTGCTAGCTCTTTTCCATTAAAAAATCTATCCAAGAAGATAGCAAGAGCAGCGACTTCTGAATGTGGTTGATTACCTATTGCGACATTGTAGTCAGCTAGACCATAGACGTCTGCAGGCACCTTTTCTCCTCCAACAATTACTAGAATATCTTTCCTTGATCTGATTTTTGGTATTACTTTGTCAACTGGTTCTCCATACATTGTCAGATGAACCTTAATACCGGGGAAAGCCCGCATGAATTCTTTCCAGTTTTTGGTGAATTCTATTGAAAACTTCCCTCCCCATTTTTCCACAACCTTCCTAACGCTCAACTCCATCTTTTCGTCCTTTACTCCAGAATAGACAATCTTATCTGCTCCAAATGCTCTTGCCACCAGCGCAACATGAGTTGATATTCTCTTGTCCCTTTCGGGCCTGTGAGACAAACGAAGAACGGCAATCATACTATCTCCTCTGCAGATTCAACGTATCTAAAACTGATCTCAGCTTCTAATTCTTTTGGAATGGAGGTAATAGTCTGTTTGAATATGTATATCCTCGGATCCGCTAAGCCATATCTCCTCAAATACTTTGTGTAAGCCAACTCTATTAGCACTCCTGGGGACATCCCTATCACAACAACAATATCCCCTAGCATTGTAATCTCCGCGTTCAAGTCATACCACGTTCTTCTTGGATACTCAACCTCGTCAACAAAATCAGGTGTTTGTATATGAGAAACACCATATCTCTTATCCTCAGACGGTAAAACAGCAATTGTCTTTCCACCTAGCTCTTTACATTTCCTTGCTATCCTTAGAGGCTCACCCTCTGGGATAAATACTACCTCTCCTAACTCCACTAGCTTTTTAGCTAGTTCTGTTTCAAGCCAGTCTAGGTCATCAGCTGAAATGCCAGTTGCCTTCATTATCCTTTTCCTATCAGAACCTAATAACACTACCCTCATAGCCATCTTTTTTAAATACGATTTAGCATAATATAAGCGCTTGGGCCTGTAGCTCAGCTAGGTTAGAGCACCGGCCTTTTAAGCCGGGTGCCGCGGGTTCAAATCCCGCCAGGCCCACTATGTGGCCTTGTGCCACATACGGGGTTCTAGTTTTCCCAAGGCTTTTGTTAAAAGGCTTTATCCCTCCCCCTGCATAGAGCCGCATGCTCCGGCTCGCGGGAGCGGACTACACAAGGTAGGCCTTTAGTAACGCCCCGCAGGGACAAGACTGGGTAAACCTGCCGAAGGCAGGCGGGGTTAGGTTAACTTAAGGGAAGGGGTGTCCCCTTCCCTAGGAAGAAGGTTTTTAATCTAAACTACATTAATTTTCTTTATGAGATATGCGCATTTGCTCTTCATACTGCTTATTATGAGTATTGCAATGTCTGTAAAACCGTTAACCATTGGCCACATGCAAGCCAATCTCTCAATATCTGGATTCGGTGTGGAAGGACAAAAGATATACATACCAAAAACAGAAGGAATGCAAACAGTAATTGGGCCTGTGGGTATAAACTACTCATTTGATGATTATGGAAATAGATATGTCGTTGTTTATGGAAACTACGATCTAGAATTCCAGATCACAGTAGACTCGAGTAGAATAGCAATAACTCAAGACACTAGTTTTCCTGGTTGGACAAACGAGAGTGATTATCTAGGTTCTAGTCAACTCATAAACTCAGATAACGAATTAATAAAATCAACTGCAGAGCAGATAACCTCTGATGCAACCACAAACTTAGCGGCAATATCCAAACTAATGCTTTGGGTTCATGGACATATAACCTATGACGAATCATATACCAACTCAACATTGTCTGCTATTGAAACACTGAAGATTAGAAAGGGAGTATGTGATGAGTTTACTAATTTATACACTGCATTTGCTAGGTCTGTTGGCATACCTACTAGGATAGTGGTTGGTTTGGTCTACACTGGTTCTAGATGGAGGAAACATGCTTGGGCAGAAAGTCTGGTTGGAGACAGATGGATACCTGTGGATCCAACATTTGCGGAAATGGGACAGATAGATGCCACTCACATAAAGTTGTACTCTGCTCCGACGTATATAAGCTATATGAAAACTGGGTCAACACAAAGACTAACTGTTACCTCTGCAGAATACAGCAATTATACACTGAATATAATCTCAAACATAACAGTGAATGACTCAATCGCTCCAAGGGATATGTTCAGCGTAATGGTAAAAGTAAGAAACAACGACAGGATCATAGTCACCCCAACATATCTCCTACAAGCTAGTGAGGGATTTCAGGTTCTCGGAGATCCAAGGATTGTGGCAATAGTCTATCCAGGAAAGGAAGAAACCATATCATGGACCGTTGTGTCCCCGTTTGGAGAAAAGGACAAATACTATTTAGGAATTGTTGGGCCGTTAGTTGATAAATTGGTGGAAGTACATATAGACAGGTCACTTCCTGTATCTAGCATTCCAGGTCTAAGGATAGATGAGGTATATGCAGAGAAGATTGGGGATAAGGCAAAAATAACAGTGTTTGTTGAGAACAATGGAAACGTAGACTTTGACAACGTTGAGGTGAAAGCATACTCAAAGGATCTTGGACTGAAGATGAAATATATAACATTACTTGTGGGAGAAAGGAAAGAAGTTGAATTTGAGTTCCAAGCTATTCCTGGAAACCATATATTCATAGTTGAGGCAGTAACAGGAAACGTGACTGATCAAAAACAGATAAGCTTAGCTGTAAGCAGTGGTGAGAGCACAAAGAATGAATCCTTGTTCAGTGGAATAACAAAGAAGTCAAATACATTATTCTGGGTGTCTATAGGGATAGTTGTGATAATCATCTTATTCGTATTAAGTGTCCCTGCATTGAAGGGTAAAAAGATACCGTTCAAGGAACAAAAGAAATGGGAAAGGCTTCTAAAGCTTGGAAAGAAATGAATAAAAATAAGATGGAATACAAATATCACGCAAGCGCCGGTAGTCTAGCCTGGTTAGGACTGTGGCCTTCCAAGCCACTAACCCGGGTTCAAATCCCGGCCGGCGCACTGAGCCGCATGCTCCGGCTCGCGGGAGCAGACGAAGCCTATCGCTCTGCGATAGGCTGGCGGCAGCCGGGGTTATGAGTTGGCTGCAGGAAGGTAGAGGAAACCCGCTGGAGGTTCCTCTGTTCAATCCCGGCCGGCGCACTTGCTTTCTTGGGGGTGCCTAGGTGCTATTCTCTGATAAACTTATGGATGCAATAGACAAAAAAGAAAATCCTTCTGTTGTTGGGCTGGATCCTAGAATCAATCTAATTCCAGATGAGATTAAAGAGGACAAGCCTACAGACACCATACTAGAATTCAATAAAAGAATAATAGACGCAATCTACGACATCGTCCCAGCTGTGAAACCACAAGTAGCATTCTATGAAGTGTTTGGGCCAGAAGGGATAAATGCTTTCCTAGAAACGTGTAAGTATGCAAAGAAGAAGGGGTTAATTGTCATAATAGACATAAAAAGGAATGACATAGGGAGCACTGCAGAGGCATATGCAAAAGCATGGGACAAAGATTACATAGATGCTATGACAATAAATCCATATCTAGGATCTGACGGAATAATACCATTCATAGAACTGGCTGACAAAGAAAAGGGAATATTCATTTTGGTCAAAACAAGCAACCCATCATCAAAGGAGCTACAGGACCTAGAAACAAAGGATGGAAAGAAGGTATATGAAGTGGTTGGAGAACTGGTTAATGAGCTAGGGAAGCCGTTCACAGGTGAAAGAGGCTATTCAGCAGTCGGTGCAGTGATAGGAGCTACTCACCCAGAGAGCGCTAAGAGGCTGAGGAAGATTATGCCCAACTCCTATTTCCTTGTCCCTGGATACGGTGCACAAGGGGGGAAGGGTAAAGACCTAATCTGGTTCTTTAACAATGATGGATATGGGTCAATAATAAATTCATCCAGAGGGATAATATTTGCATACAAAAAATCTGGAGGGGAGTTTGACACAGCAGCTAGAGAGGCAGCCATCAATATGAAAACAGATATTCAAACGGCATTGAAAGAAGCTGGAAAGTGGCCTTGGTGAAAAGGTTTATAGGTGTTTACTTGATGACAACAAAAATAAAAGAAATCCAAAAGAAGTTGATCGAAACTGCTTGGAAGAATAGACGAAAATCAATGAATCCTTCTTACTCAGACTTGTTCCTGGAAGCATCTAATGAATTAAGATTCATTCGCGCATCAATAAGATTGGCAGAGAAAGTTAAAAATTACAATCCAGATCTTATATACGCTATCAAAACAAGGGGAGTTATTCCAGCCTTGATAATACAACACATAGTCTGGAAGAAAACTGGGAAAAAAATACCTATTGTTTTCGCAGAGAGAATGCCACAATACACAAAGGATCGCATAAAGGATATAATCGCCAGGAAGAAAAGAATCGCTATAGTTGATGATACTATCGCCACTGGAAAAACGATGGAAAGACACAACTCTTTTATAGCTGAAATAAATCCGGACGCAGAAAAAAAGGGGTTTATTTTAGCCTCTTATGGAGAAGAACCTAGTTGTATAGAAGTAGGTAACATCAGGGATTTGGATATCCCAATACCTGAACCTAAAGAGATAGAATATGGAGCAAAACTAAAAATTCTGTTGGCTCTAATAGACATGTTCCTAGAAACAGAAGACCTATCAAGCGAAGATATTTATGAAAAATTAAAGAAGAAACTTAAATTGGATGTGGAAGAAAATGAACATACTTGACAATAAAGAAAAAATAGTTGAAAAGATAGTCTCAGAAAAAGGTTTAACTAAAGATGAAATTGAAGAAAGAATAAGGGAGAAGGTGAAGGAATACGGCGGACTGCTCACTGAAGCTGGAGCTGCATTTTCCATAGCTAAAGAGCTGGGAGTAAAAATAGATGTCCAAACATCCAACAATAATTGGGTTAGGATAAAGGACCTAAAGGAAGAGCTAGGGTTCGCAAGTGTGTCTGGAGTAGTAAAGATGATATCAAAGGTAAAGGATTGGACATCTGGTGAAAAATCCGGGAAAGTAGTCAGCCTAATAATAGATGATGGGACAGGGGATATACGGGTAACTCTCTGGAACCAAGATGCAGAGCTCGTTAATTCTGGGAAGATAAAACTCGGGGACATAATAGGGATAAAAAATGCAATCATAAAAAAAGGTCAAAACAGACTGGAACTAAGCGTTGGCATGCGTGGAAGGGTAATCTTGAACCCAAATGTAGAATTTGAAATCCCATCACTGAAAGAGAACATAGTAAAAATAAACGAATTATCAGCCGACATGGATGGAGTAAGTGTATATGGTAGAGTGATCAGAAAGTTCGAAAAAACAACATTCAAAAGAGAAGATGGAAGCGAAGGTAAAATGGCTAGCATAATCCTTGGAGACGGAACAGCAAATGCAAGGCTAGTTTTGTGGGGAGCAAATGCAGATTATGTGAATGAGATATCCATTGGTGATTTAATAAAGGTAGAAAATGCAAATGTAAAAGATAACCAAGGAAAAATAGAGTTGCATCTCGGCTGGAAGGGCAGAATAATACGGAATCCAAAAGATCATCCAGATATATCTGAATTATTCAATAAGGAACAGATAGATAAGCTAAAGGATGGAGACACTGCTGTTATCAGAGCAACAGTTGTGAAGATATACCCACCAACGCAAATAACCATATGCCCAGTATGTGGAGCAATAGTAGATGAGCTCTGTCCAGAACACAATCAAGGAAGAAAGACTTATATAGTGAATGCTGAGTTAGACGACGGAACTGGGGTCATTAGGGGAGTAATGTTCAGGAGAATAGCCGAAAAGTTCATTGGAGAAAATCTAGATAACCGGCTAGGCGAAGAGCTTATGTTCTATGGAAAAGTTAAAATGAATGATTTATTTGACAGAAAGGAATTTATTGTTCAAGATTTCGAATATCCTAATCCTGAGGAAGAAATAAGAGGTGAGAATGGTGACAAAGAAGATTAACTCAATTTCAGATCTACCTGGAGTCGGTGAGGCTACTGCTCAAAAACTGATTGAGTCTGGATATGACTCATTGGAGAAGATAGCCGTTGCAAGCACCACAGAGCTAGTTGGGATAGGCATAGGAGAGGTAACTGCTGCAAAGATTATAAACGCAGCAAGGGATGCATTGGATATCGGATACGAAACAGCTAAGGATATTCTAGAAAGAAGGAAGAACATATCCAAGCTGACAACAGGATCAAAGAATCTTGATGCCCTCCTTGGTGGAGGTATAGAAACCCAAGCAATAACAGAAGCATACGGTAGATTCGGTTCTGGTAAAACACAACTAGGATTGCAACTAGCAGTCAATGTTCAACTGCCAAAAGATGAAGGTGGATTAGACGGCGCATGTCTATTCATAGATACTGAAAGCACATTTAGGCCTGAGAGGGTTTTGCAGATAGCAAAGGCCAAGGGGCTTGACCCAGATGAAGCTCTATCAAACATATACGTGGCCAAAGCCTTCAATGCAGAACACCAAATGCTATTAGCTGAAAAGGCAAGTGAAATAATAGAGAAAAAGAACATCAAGCTTCTGGTTGTAGATTCACTAACATCAAGGTTCAGATCAGAGTTCATAGGAAGAGGTAGTTTATCAGAAAGGCAACAAAAGCTAAATATGCACATGCATACTCTACAAAAGTTAGCAGATTTGTTTAACATAGCAATATACGTAACAAACCAAGTTATGGAAAATCCTGGCTTATTGTTCGGAGACCCAACCACTCCAATCGGAGGTAATATAGTAGGTCATCAAGCAACATTCAGGATCTATCTGAGAAAGAGCAAGGAAGATAAGAGGATAGCTAGACTTGTTGACTCGCCTTACCTGCCTGAGGGAGAAGCAGTATTTAGGATAACGCCTGGTGGGATAACTGACTAGTTATGGAGTTCAAAATAAAATGCCCTGTTTGTAAGGGCGACGCTAGGGCAGTGATAGAAAAATATGAAATACCTAATTTTGGCGAGGCCATACTCTCCACCATAGAATGTGATTGTGGATACAAATCATCCGACGTAATAATACCTATGGAAGGAAAAAAGAAGACCTACAAGCTAGTGGTTGATGATGAATCCAAGCTAAATTACAGAGTAATCAGATCTAGCCACTGTGACATAAAGATTCCAGAACTGGGGTTAGAAATAAAATCCACTGGATTCTCAGAGGCATTCATAACCAATGTTGACGGGTTACTAATAAGGATAGAAGAAGTGGTGAAAAGTAATTTTCCTCAAAGCAAGGAGCTGGATGAATTCCTAGATAAGCTTGAGCTAGCAAGGAAGGGAAAGCTAAAATTCACTTTAATACTAGAAGACAGGACAGGAAACTCTGCAATAATCCCAAGGGCTAAATAAGCTTTTTGTACACCCCTTGATATTCCTTTTCTACCTCGTCACCCAGTTGTATGAATATCATCTGCGCAACCCTTGCGTTTTTCTTAAGCTTTATGCCATGCGGATTCTGTACATATAATAAAAACTGAGACCTACCTTCAAATCCGGCATCCCAAACACCGTGGGCAGTAAATGCTCCCATCCTGAGCAGTGAAGTCCTTGTGTATGCAAGGGCTATCATGTCCTTTGGTATTCTAACATACTCATTTGTTGTTACAAGATATGCTCCAGGCTTCAAGCTAATCCAGCCGGTAGAGGAAAAATCCATCGGTTTAGCGAATGGTATCTTTCGCTCAGCATTAGAAAAGTCTAGCTGACCAGGACCATCAAAACTCATTATCTCCTTCATTGTTAGATCAAAACCGTTTGGCTGTAGTTGTTTCTCTAGATCTATGTATCCCTCAACCAGTCTATTATCTCTTATCAACAGCCTTATTGCTTTGTCGTTTAGGATCATATCCTCCCCTCCTTTCTGAGCATAGCAATTGCTTTTTCTATTGCCTTCTCTGTCTTCCACCTTGGTTTCCAACCTAGCTCTTTCTTTGCCCTTTCTGTTGAAGCTATTCTATTTCTTATCAATCGATCTATGCTTGCCCTCATCTTTGTTAGTTCTGGTTTCCCACCAAGCACCTTAGCTCGTAATTCGTGAGCTATTGCATAAGCCTTTGCAATATGGGGAGCTATTCTCGTCCCAGGGAATGGAACTCTTAGCTTTTTGCATATCAGCCTGTAAACCTCCTCGTATGTCATCACATCTGGCCCGGCTATGTGGTATATCTTGTTCCTTGCAATTGGGTTCAGGGCCTTCACCAAAGCGTTAACCACGTCGTCTACATAAACCAAATGCCAATAGTTTGTCCCACTACCTATTATTGGATACCCTTCTATGGCCGCCTTGAATATCTTTTCCCATGTTTTGTTCGGTCCGATAATTATGGTTGATCTCAAAATTGTATACGGAATATTGTATTTAAGCCAATAGTACGTTATCATCCTTTCTGCCTCTGCCTTGCTTCTCTCGTATTTCGTTTTGGGATTATACGGCATTTCCTCTGTGGCTGGAGAGTCTGTCTCACCCAGTACACCAATAGAACTTAGATAAATGAATCTCTCTATATTCCTATTTTTCACTAATTCAAGCATATTTTTTGTCCCTGTAACATTTACCTCCCAAAGCCTAGGGGAAGATTCATCTAACTCTGCAGCGAGATGATACACAACATCAAACTTCTTCCTTATTTTCTTAACATCCTCCCATTTTGTTATATCTGCATTGATTACCTCAACTCCAGGTATCTTGATATCTCGCCTTGAAACACCAATTACTTTATGACCTGCCTTTACTAGCTTTTTAGCTAGCCTAGATCCAACTAGCCCAGTGACTCCAGTGATTAATACCCTCATATTAACCGACATAAATATATTGATTATGAGTATATAATACTAAACCAATGGTGATCGTATGAGAATAGGGAAGGTAGAAAAATACATTAAAGACAAAATAGAAACAGAAGGTGCAATCCTATTATCCTTGATAGACCCAGCTGACCAGTCCCCAGAGGAAGGAGCAAAGATGGCTAGGGATGCTTATGAGGCTGGAACAGACATAATACTAATTGGCGGATCAATAGGTGCTCAAGGAGAGTATCTGGACAAGTCTGTTAAGATGATAAGAGAAAATATAGACATACCTATAGTTTTGTTCCCTGGAAATATTGGAACACTAACTCCTTATGCAGACGCAGTCTATTTTATGTCAATGCTAAACTCAAGAGATGTCTACTGGGCCACCACAGCCCAGATAGTCGCTGCCCCAGTTGTTAGGGAAATGAAAATAGAACCAATCCCAACCACATACCTAGTAGTTGAGCCAGGAGGAGCTGTGGGTTGGGTTGGAGACGCAAGGCTTCTGCCAAGGTCAAAGCCATATATTGCTGCAGCTGCAGCGTTGGCTGGACAGTATCTAGGATCTAGACTAATTGTCACAGATTCTGGTTCTGGGGCACCTGAACCTGCTCCGACTAGCTTTGTTAAAGCTGTGGCTTCAGCCTGTGATGTCCCTTACTTCTATGGGGGTGGAGTAAGGAAACCTGAGCAAGCTAGGGAGATAATAAAAGCCGGGGCAGATGGTATACAGATCGGAACTGCCTTTGAAGCTGAAAGAAACAAAATGAAAGAGAAAGTTAAGAGATTTGTCAAAGCAATAAAGGAAGAGGGAAAGAAAAAGGTCTAGAGATGACTAAACAAGAAGAACATTGGGTCACCAACAAGAAGAACAATTATCAGTCCTAGAAATATGTATATACCAAATGTCGGAAGGTTGTCGTATACATAAACCTCCTTTATCCTATGCCTTTTTGCTTTCTTCTTTATCTTCTCAAGTTCTGAATTCAGGTAAGTCCTTCTAACCCCTATACCAAGAGAAGATTTAATCCTATCTGGTAATTTGTCAACAGCGATGATATCATCCTCTGTTAGATCTAGAACCCTCTTTGTCTTTAACATAAACATGTCAACCATGTCCTCCTTGAATGGGAATACAATTAATCCTGCGATTATTGGTATTGATAAGATCAGCATAGCTCTTTCAATGGTTGACAAGAATACAAAAACGGCGAACACCAACCCAGCAGACACCAATCCGACTGTGAGCTTCTGATGAAAACTAGCTATTTTCTCCTTTTTCTTGTAGATCATTGCCATGTATTTTATAGAAACAAACAACGTAGCCAGCATTGCAGAGGCAAAGAATATTGAGATGATTGGGGGGAACGGCGATTGTATTGTGGAATGAACGATATGCTCTGGTAATAACAAGGTTATACCTGCAAATAACTTAACATCTCCACCACCAACCTGGCCAAATGTGTAAAGTAAAAACCCAATAAGAAAAACCAACGCTCCGACAGCTAGGTATGAAATTGCCATGTGTAATGGATATCTAAAAAATAACAAAATTGCTCCAATCCCTATCATTGCATGAGTTATCTCATCTGGTATATATGTTGTCCTAAGATCAAAGTAGGCAGATAAACCGGTTCCAACCACAGCAACGGCAACTGAAACAAGATCAAAAAAGTTCATTTATGCACCTCCAGAACAGTTAATTCTTCAACTATGCACGGTTTGCCAGCAATGGATGAGAAACTTGGGTCTGTCCTACCATTGTCCCCGGAAACCAGCTCCTTTATGTATGTTCCTGATTCTGCCTTTATCTCTGCCCTGAAATGACTGTTGTCCACTGGGGTTATCTTTACATAATATATTCTTCTTTTCCTAATCTTGTCCGCCCTTCTATGGGATACCCTCGTTGGAGTTCTCTGGTTTATCACTACGTTATTAAAAGCGTTTTCTATCCTCTTTATCATATCCTCATCCCAATCACATCTCACTAAAGCTAAATATGTCTTGTCGAACTTGGCAGACTTTAGCTCTCTTACCTCTTCCTTTGATGAGAATCGCAGCCCTTTAACCTTAATCAGTTCTCCTTTATTTATCCTTTCTTCCACTAGATCAAGATCTATCCTCCTCACTACTGGATTCAGAATCTCTATGACAAATGGTCTCCAACCTATATTCAAAACATCCTTATCCTCCCTTCCAGAACCATGAAACTTAAAATCAGTTCCTCCTGTTAGCTCTATTATTGGTCTCCCTATCTCCTCCTCCACACTTGTTCTGTAAAGTTTGCCCGTGAAATCACAATACCTGCATCCCTTCCCTCTACATTTTGGGCAAAGCCATCTTGTCTGAGGTATGTCTCTTTTTAGCTTTTGATACTCACCATACACAAACAGGGATTTTATCTGTAACTCTATCTTTGGGGGAGAATAATTGAAATCTAAAACCACAGCAATGTCTGGGTTTGGGTCAAAGGATTTACCTGTTTCCTTTTCTACCTTCTTTCCAACCTCTCTTGCTATCTCCTTTTTCAATGGCTCTGCATATTCATCTCCAACTTTCTGCCATACCTCCTTTTCCCTGGCAGCCAGGGTCTTGGGAATTCTAACACCAATCAAAAACGTGTCAAAGTCATAGTTAGCCAATAATTCAATAACCCTTTTTGCATTTTTATCTAGATTTGTAAACATCCCATCACATAAATAACATTCAAACAGATTTGGTCTTGGCTCTTTGGATAGTAACTCATTTACGTCTTCTATTTTCTCTGCATTCCTAACTGCCCATCCTATACTGGGGTTTGGGCCCTTAAACAAGTTATGAAACTGCCTACCTAAACACCTATCACAAGGATTGAACTGTGCTAGCAACTCCTTTTTCTTTCTAAACTGGTCTGACCGATCCATCTCTGTACTCATACCTCTCCACTACCTCTTTTTCATCCACAAATTTCCTAACTATAATGTGTTTCCCATTAATTTCAATTATTATGAAGCTCTGTGGTTCCCCACCTGTTGCTCCTCCCCAAACACCAGTGGCGGTGCCAGGATTAACAAAAAGCCTACCGTAGGCTAGTTCAGTAGAAAGCTTATGGGTATGACCGTGTATTAAAATATTTGCTCTCATCATTTCCGCGAATCTGTTTAGCTGATTGATATCTCCCCTAGGTACTATCCCTTTCCCATGAATCAAACCTATCCTGATATCTCCAACTTCAAATTCCTGGTGATCGGGAAGGTCTAGCCAGTCCATATTCCCAGAAACGCACTTTGTTTTTGCCAAAGAATGAAGAAAACTGAGAGTATCCTCTGATTCCAGGTCTCCTGTGCATGCAATCATATCTGGCTTTTCCTCAATTATCTTCCTAACTATCCAATCAGGTATTTTCTTTGCTCTAGATGGTATATGAAAATCCCCAATTACAACTATCTTCATCTTCCCAACCCCATGTTAAAGTCCTTTGGTAAGCCGGGAATTGGAAATCTCTTTTTTCCAGATTTCATTTTGTTTATCATCTTTTTTGCCATTTTGTACTGTTTCAACAATTCCCTTACTTCCTTTTCTGTTCTTCCTGATCCTCTCGCTATTCTCTCTATCCTGCTCTTATTCAGGATATCTGGATTCTCAAGCTCTTCCTTTGTCATTGAATCCATTATCACCTTGAAAACCTTCATCTTCTGTTCTCCTTGTTCAACCACTTCTTGAGGGAGCTTTTGAGCTAGACCAAGCATTTCAAGTACTTTGGAAAGAGAACCCATTTTTTTGGTTGCCTCCAACTGCTTGTAAAACTTTGTTAATGTAAATTCTCCCTTTGTTATGTCCTCTATCTCCTCCTCTTCTACGCTCTCCTTAAATTTCTCAAGGACGCTGGCTATATCTGGGAAACCGAGCAACCTGGATATGAATCTGTCTTTATCAAATACTTCTATATCATCAAGCTTTTCACCTGTTCCTATGAAGACCACTGGAACATTTGCTGACTTACATGCAGCTAGGGCTCCTCCTCCTTTTGCAGATGAATCCATTCTAGTTAGGATTATACCAGTGATACCCACAGCCTCATTGAATGACCTTGCCTCTCTTTCTGCAGCTTGGCCTATATCCCCACCCATAACAAGCCAAACGTTATCTGGTTTTAGCTCTTCCTTTAACTCTTTTATCTCATCTATTAGCTCCTGATTAAGAGAATCTCTACCAGCAGAATCAACTATTAGAACATCATATTTATCAAATTTTTTCATGCCTTCTCTAAGAACTTCTATTGGCTTTGAATTCGGATCACCGAACACTGGGATATTAATCCGTTTTCCAAGCTGGGACAATTGTTCGTATGCAGCTGGCCTCCAGTTATCTGTTGTTATTAGAGCTGTTTTTAGGCCACGCTTGGAAAAGAACTTTGCGAGTTTTGCTGCGGTGGTCGTTTTCCCATGTCCATACAAACCAACCAAGAGTATCTTTTGTGGTTTTATCTCCACAGCACCCTCAGCGCCAAGGAGGTTTGCCAACTCGTCATAAACCACTTTCAGAAAATACTGCTTGTGGCTAACTCCCTTTGGTATGTTTTCCTTCCTCATTCTGTCTTCTATCTTCTTACTAAGCTCTATAACTAACCTTACATTGACGTCTCCCGAAATCAGGATCTTTTGTAGTTCCTTTATGCTGGATTTTATGAATGCCTCATCAATTGCCCCTGCTCTTGCTAGCTTAGAAAGAAAATCCTG
>Ga0190313_1000248_pt1 | contig 34133 bp, 27 predicted proteins | sample 4870071011_MG_FD_169989 | JGI IMG/M metagenome (GOLD analysis project Ga0190313, IMG submission 169989) | Hydrothermal vent sediment bacterial communities from Southern Trench, Guaymas Basin, Mexico - 4870-07-10-11_MG | ecosystem: Environmental > Aquatic > Marine > Hydrothermal vents > Sediment ... | reverse complement strand
CTCTGTCAAAGCGACCCGGACGGCGTAAAGCGGGGTCAAGTGCATTTACTCTGTTCGTCGCTCCTATGACGACGACTTGACCACGAGCCTCCAAGCCATCCATCAAAGCCAAGAGCTGAGCAACGACCCTACGCTCCACCTCGCCATGCGTCTCTTCTCGCTTCGGCGCAATCGAATCTATCTCGTCTATGAAAATGATTGAAGGAGCGTTCTTGCGAGCCTCCTCAAATATCTCACGCAACTGACGCTCACTCTCTCCGTAATACTTGCTCATTATTTCAGGACCTGAAATTGAGTAAAATGATGCTGCGGTCTCATTCGCAACCGCCTTCGCAATAAGCGTTTTTCCCGTTCCAGGAGGTCCATATAGCAGAACGCCCTTCGGCGGCTCTATGCCCAAGCGCTCAAAAAGCTCGGGATGCCTCAGAGGAAGCTCAATCATCTCCCTAATCAGCTGAATTTCCTTCTTAAGACCGCCGATGTCCTCGTAAGTCACACGAGGAATCTCAGCTCCCTCACGAGCCTCACGCAACACAATCTCAGTCTCCAAATTCGGTATGACCGTTCCTGAAGGGACAGTGTTCACGACCTCAAATGCAATCGGAGAGCCGAGCAAATCTACTCGCACTATCTGACCTTTTGTCAGCGGACGACCTCGCAGAATCCTCGCCAAGTATCTTTCGCCTCCCGCAATCCTCACCGGTTGCGTCGGCTGTAATACGACCCTTCGTGCTTCTTTCGCTGTTGTCTTGCGCACTTTCACCTTGTCATCTATTGCGACACCCGCATTTCTCCGTATATTGCCGTCTATGCGAATGACTGATGGGTCTCCTCCGAGCGGATCAGGCCATACAATCGCAGTTGCGACCTTTTTACCCTCTATTTCAATGACATCTCCGCTCTCCACGCCCAACTCTCGCATCGTCTCCCTGTTCAGAATCGCCATTCCCGCATTCGCATACTTGCGAGGAGCATCCGCAACACGCAAAACTAACTCCTTCTTCCCTCCTCTCTCACTGCCACTCCCTTCTATTCTCACCATGTCCTCTCACTCCTCTTTTTCTCCCCCGCTCCGCTTATCGCTCCCCATCCCATTTCACTAAAATTTTCCTATGTCTTATATTCTACTTTCTCACATTCACTAATCCTCCTTCAATTTTCTTCAACTTCTCATCTACTTTCCCGCCCTTTCAATTTCACTCTTCAATTCATATAACTTGTTCAACGCCTCTCTCGGCGAAATCTCGTCCAAATGAAGCGATTTTAACTCCTCAAGCACACGCATCGCCGCCTCCTGCTCCTCTCCCGCTTCTTTACATCTTGCATCTCTCCTTATGCTTTCACTCGCTTTCTCCTCGCTTTCCTCCCCCACGCTTCGCCTTCTCGCCTGCCGAGCCTCAAGCATTTTCAGGACTGCTTTCGCATGCTCAATGACTTCTTCAGGCAGACCTGCAAGTTCAGCGACTTGAATGCCGTAGCTCCTGCTCCCTTTCCCCGCTTTCACCTTCCTCACGAAGAAAATTTGGTTGTTGCGTTCCTCCACAGAGACGAAAAAGCATTTCGCATGTTCAAGCGAAGAGGCGAGTTCTGTGAGTTCGTGGAAGTGAGTTGCGAAAAGCGTCTTCGCCTTCACCTTTCCGTGCAGGTAAGAAGCAACCGCCCAAGCAATACTGAGACCGTCAAGCGTGCTTGTCCCTCTGCCTATCTCATCAAGAATCACTAAACTGCGAGCAGTTGCATTATTTAATATGTTTGCGGTCTCACTCATCTCAACCATGAACGAACTTTGACCCATTGAAAGGTCATCGTAGGCGCCGACACGGGTGAAAATGCGGTCAACGATACCAATTTTCGCATAATCCGCGGGAACAAAAGAGCCTATTTGAGCGAGAAGCACGATCAGAGCGATTTGCCTCAAGAAAGTTGATTTTCCGCTCATGTTCGGTCCTGTTAAGATTATAAGTCTGTTCTCTTCGTTCAGAACGACATCATTAGGCACGAAATCCTCAACCTGATGCTCAACAACGGGATGGCGACCCCCCCTGATGACAATTTCAGAGCCATCGTCAACTTGCGGACGGCAGTATCTGTTCGCAGATGCAACCTCTGCAAATGAAAGAAGCATGTCTAACTCCGCAATTTTCGCCGCTACTGACTGAATTTCACGGGCATACCTCGCAACTTCTCTCCGAATTCGCTCAAATATCTCGTATTCAAGCGCCTTTATTCGCTCTTCCGCACTCAAAAATTTCGCCTCGAACGCCTTCAATTCCTCAGTTACGAAGCGCTCTGCATCAGTCAGCGTCTGCTTTCTGATGTATTCACGGGGAACTTTCGTCGCAAACGCCTTCTTAACCTCTATGTAGAAGCCAAAGACCTTATTGTAGCCGACTTTAAGTTTTATGCCCGTTCTCGCTCGCTCCCTGCGCTCAAAATCTGCGAGCCACTGCCTGCTCTCTCGCTTAATCCTCCGCAATTCATCCAATTCAGCATCAAATCCCTCCTTTATGATGCCACCCTCTTTCACAGTTGTGGGAGGTTCTTCAACGATTGCACGCTCAATCAGCTCAACAACCGCCGAAAAATCCCGCAGAGAGCGCAAAATCTCTCTTAATTTTTGAGACTTGCACTTCTTCAAAGCCTCACGCAACTCGCTCAACTGCTTTAAAGATTTCTTCAACGCAACTAAGTCACGAGCATTCGCACTGCCGAGAGAAATTCTTGCGGTTATTCGCTCCAAATCGCTGATTTCACGCAGAATCTCTCTTAACTCCGCTCTCGTGAGAATGTCCTCGTGAAGTTCACTCACCGCCTCAAGCCTTCTGTTTATTTCAGCGACATCCTTCAAAGGAAAACGCAGATTCCGCTTCAAGAGGCGAGAACCCATGCCCGTGAGCGTTTTGTCAATCACGGAGAGTAGCGTGCCTCTTTGGGAGCCATCCCTTATGTTCTTGAAAATCTCAAGGTTGCGAAGCGTGATGCTGTCAACGACCATGAAATCGCTGATGAAGAATGTTTTTGGCTTTTTTATATGCGTTAAAACTCTTTTTTGCGTGTCTATTAAGTATGAAATCAGAGCGCCAGCGGCGGAAATCGCAGCTTTCATGCCCTCACAACCGAAACCTTCAAGCGAAATCACGCCGTAAAATTTGAGAATGCGTGAATACGCCTCTTCATAATCAAAATAGAAATCGTCGTAGCGGGTTATTGCGACATTCTTTGCCACATCCTCAATAAATGCATGCTCAAGCGACTGTGGGACGAGGATTTCAGCGGGCTTCAGACGCTCAATCTCGCCTCGCAGCGTCGCATGCTGCTCGTCATCGTTGAACTCCGTGAGGAAGAACTCGCCTGTTGAGACATCCACGAATGCGATTCCAGCCTTTGAAGCGAGGATGTTCAGGGAAAGCAGGTAGTTACTGCTACGCTCCTCAAGCAAAGCATCTTCAATGACGGTTCCGGGCGTGATTAAGCGGACGACTTCACGATGCTCTATGCCTCCTTTCACTTTCGTTGAAGCGGTGGATGGCGCATCAATCTGCTCGCATATTGCGACCTTGTAGCCTCGCTCAATCAACTGACGGATGTAAGGCTCCGCTGCATGATGAGGGACGCCAGCCATCGGAATTCTCGCCTCTCCTCTACCTCTTGAGCCTCGTGAGCGTGAGGTGAGTGCGATTCCAAGCTCTTTTGATGCGATTCTCGCATCTTCACCGAAGGTCTCGTAGAAGTCGCCGACCCTGAAGAAAAGGATTGCATCCTTGTATTTCTCCTTTATGCGAAAATATTGACGGAGCATGGGCGTCAGTTCCACGACAAATCACCCCTGATGCTTTTATATGCAGAAAAGAAAAATAGGATGGCTGAAGTAAGGGCCCGTGGCTCAGCATGGATAGAGCACCGGCCTTCTAAGCCGGGGATCGCGGGTTCAAGTCCCGCCGGGTCCGCTCGCTCCTTTTTCTTTGAAATCTGTCTGGTTCGTAGTTTATGATTTTGATGCAATGCAACGCCATTAAGCGAAGAATCATGGTTATATAACTGGTTATATAACCTATCATCAACGCTATCATCAACAAAAATAAGGAACTTATTTCTGTCTAATTCATAAATTGAAGCCCTTTTACCAATTAAATGCTTGTATTCTTTGGGTAATCTGATCAGTGGATACTCTATGTTTTTCTTTGGTCTCATTCTCAGAATAGAACACTCTCCTATAGGTCTCATTTCCCTCCTCATAAGTCTTTTAAATTTAAAAACTTGAGGGCGGGAGGGTGGGACGCATGCTCAGCATACGGCGGGAGAATAGAGAATAAGAGAGAATGAAGAGGGAGAAAGAAAAGAGGGAAAAGAATGAAAGAGAATATGAGAGAATGTATAAATGGTTTTATATTTTTGGATATTTTTTTAATTTATGCCTACGGGCATGAGGGGTTCTGCTCCTGAGGGGGCGCAGGGACTCAAAACGAGGATGGGAGAGATTTCAGGCGTTTTCAGAAAGAAGATTCCGAAGCTTCTGAAGAGGGAGCAGGTGATAGAGAGCTGGAATACATTGATTAAGGACGGCGATGGGAATGCTGAAAGAGTTTTTGGAGAGATTCAGAAGTATCTTGAGGAGAGCAAAGCACCGATAAAGTTTGAGAGGAGGGGAATTATTCCCGGAATTCTTAAGGGACTAATCGGAGAGTCAAGGGATTTCATCATTGTCAGGAGCATGGGATACAGACTGAAGCCATATCAGGTCTTCATCAATGCAAGAGATTACGGAAAGAACCTTCAAGTATCATGGTATCTCACATACAGACTTCCAACCCTCAGGGCTTTGATATACTCGCTCCCTTTCATGAGGATAGGAGCATCCTTCCTTGAAGACCTTGATGTGTTCAACCTCATGGATTTGAGGGCTTTCGCATTGCTCTGCCACCTTTCAGCCATCAATGCAGTTGAGAACCTGATGATAAGTTTGGGTCAAGACACATCAAAGCTGAACAGGAGGACAAAAGGATTCTTGGGAATAGCGTGAGAACAGGGTGAGAGCATATGGGCTTCCTTGATATTTTCAGAAGGAGAGGACATCATCAACAGCAAAGAAGAAAGGAAATTGGAGAGGTTGTGGTGGAGAACGGGAAAGATGAGGAGGATGAAGGGATATACGAAGAGACGCTGGATTTGGGCTGGTATTATTCAGAGGAGAAAGGAGAATTTCAGTTGGCGAAGATAAAGGAGTCAGATAGGAGCGTTCATATATACATAGTTGGAGCATCGGGAACAGGTAAATCAAAGTTTCTTGAGTTTTTAATCAGGCAGGACATACACAAAGGGAACGGATTTGGAGTAATTGACCCTCATGGCGATTTGGTTGAAGATGTGAAAGCATATCTCGCATTCAATTTGCCAAAAGAGGAGCTGGAGGAGAGAGTTGTTCTTTTTGATCCTACGGATGATGAATACACAGTCGCTTTTAATCCTCTTGAGAAGATGGAAGGAGTGCAACCTGCTGAGATTTCAGCAGAGCTTGTTGAGGCATTCAAGAAGATATGGTGGGATTCATGGGGAGCGAGGATGGAAGACCTGCTTAGGAACACACTTATTGCTCTAATAGAGGCGGAGCTTACTTTAGTTGACCTTCCACGATTTTTAATAGATGAAGATTTCAGGCTAAATGTGCTTGAGAAGGTGAGGCATCCGATTGCGAGGCAGTATTTCAAGCACTTCAACAACCTCTCACAAAAGACAAGAGATGAATGGATGGAATCAACTTTGAACAAAGTGAATGCATTCCTCTCAGATGACAGGATAAGGGAGATATTCTCCTTCAAGAAATCATCATTTTCATTCAGGGAAATAATGGACAACAGGAAAATCCTGCTTCTGAAGCTTGACAGGGGAAGACTCAAAGAGAATGCAGACCTCATAGGTTCTCTTTTCATGACAAAGATAAAGCTCTCTGCGTTCTCTCGTTCAGACACTCCGAGAGAGAAAAGAGTCCCATTCTACCTTTACATAGATGAATTCCAGAACTTTGCGACGCAGACATTCATTGAGACGCTTGCAGAGGCGAGGAAATATGGGTTGTCGTTGATCATGGCACATCAGAATTTGTCTCAACTTCCTGAAGATTTGCAGGATTCCATCCTTACGAACTGCGGAATCCAGATATGCTTCAGGGTTTCAAGAAATGATGCTGAGCGGATAGGGAAGGAATTCTTTGAGACGACAGGAACGGAAGTGAAGGCTTACAGGTCTTCACCTTACGGCATTGATTTTATTTTCTATTCTTATCCTGAGGAGTGGGAGATTTACATTCAACAACTTCAGTCTTTGCCGAACAGATGCTTCTTTGCAAAGCACAAGATAGAGGGAGGCGTCATTCCATTATACTCGCCTGAGATAGAACCTGTTTACGAGGAATATGGGATGAGTAGGGATGAATATGAGGAGTTTGTTAAAGGAATCAGGTTTGGATTGAAGTATTTGAGGAAGAGAAGGAAGAGAAAAGAAGAAGATGAGAGCGAGAGAGTAAAAGCAGAGAAAAAGAAGGTTTCAAAAGAGGATGAAAGACCGAGGACACTTGAGGAGATAATTGCGTCAATGCCACCGATAGAGAAGGCGATTCTATGGGCTGTCGGGACAGGAAATTACAATGCATCAGACATTTATGAGGCGGGTAATAAAAAGCTGAAAGCGATGGGATATTCAACTGCTCACTATTCTGAATTCAAGAAGAAGTTCTATGAGATGGCGAAGCTTCCTCCAGAAGGGAAGGGACTGCTTGAATTCACAAAAAGAGGGAGGTCATTCTACTATTGGCTTTCTGAGTGGGGAGAGATCGCATTTGCCGAGAAATTTGGAATGCCATCGGATAGAGCGATGAACGAGCTTGGGGGAGGAGGGAAGCAGTCAAAAGCGGTATGCCTTGAAGTGATAAAAGAGTGGCTGGAGCCTGCTGGATACGATTTCAGAAAGGAAGATTTAATTGAGACAGACCTTACGGAGAGCGGTAGAGGTTACACAGACATTGTTGCGGAGAAGGACGGGAAGGCTTTGAGGATAGAGATTGAGCATCGTTCATCAAAAAAGCAGATTGAGAAAAACATCAGGAAGAATCTTGAGATTTCAGACGAGCTTTACATCATTGCAAGCGATGAGATTGCAAAAAGGAAAGCTATACAGGTCGCTTTGAAAGTGATGTTCAGATTGAAAGAAGAGAAGCCAAATAGAGATTTGAGAGTCAGAATCGGAACGATAGATGAACTAAAAAGATGTGGGTTCAAAGAATGGTTTGAAGTGAGGAATGAATGAATGGAAAACAAAATCAATTGTTTGTTTTTGATTATTTTGTTTGGAGTTTTTATCTGCAAAAAGTTTTAATTTAAGAGAATTTTGAGTGAGAAGGTTTTGGTAGAATCTATCCAATAATCCCCCATTCAAATGGTCTTGCTTTTTATAAATTGAATCATTCACTCTATTTAACCAAATCCTGTTATTATTTTTTCATCTATTTCCTTTATTATCTCATCATGTGACTCTGATTTTTGTAGGAAATGTAAGAAAGTTTTTATGGATTCTCTCAAATATTCTTCTACCTGCATGGAGAGTTCTGGAAGATTTAGGTTTAACTTGTTTAAAAGTTTTTTGAAAGATTTAGATTCTATAGGCTCTCCATGAACAATCTTACTTCTGGCATCATAGGCACTCTTAAGAATTTCAAAAATTTTCCTTCTTTCTTCTCCATCCTTTCCAAGGAAGCACGCACATCTAAGAGCAAGTCTATAACTTAATTCTTTTTCTACTCCTTTGAGATACAATGCTTCAAATGCTGTAATGTAGTCTATTAGTTTGTCCTCAGGTAACCTTCGTTCATAAGAAAAATTAAATCTCCTAATAGCAACATCTAAAAATGGATAATTTTGTGTGTTTAAACTTTTAAACTTATTCCAAAATGCTTTGAGACTTTCTATATCCTTATCAGTAAGTTCATAACGTGGCCCATATATCTCTCCTCCACCGTGGCTTGAAACGCCCCAATGGTTTTTCCATACCTTTGGATAATCAAGTATTGCCGAATAATGTATTGAACCTTTCTTGAAAAGTCTAAGTGTAGTTATAACTTTCTCGATATAAGGTGTTAAATCTTCACTTCTTCTCTTGCTTGGACATTTCACTTTTAATTCAATACACCATATAGTTTTAAAAATACCTCCGTAGGGGTAAAGAGGATGAATTTCACCAAGAGCATTTTTACCCAAGAGCATTTTGAATTCATCTTCGCTGATCTTTCTAATTATAAAGTCTCCTAAATCTATTTTTTCAATCCCTTTTAACTCAAAATTTAGTAGGGGAGCAACAACTATAATTTCCCTTCCTTCAGTGTAGATATATTCCTCCAACTCCCTATATAGATCGTTAAAAGTGTTTTCATCGTAGTTAAATCCACCGACAGTCTCAACATATCTCATTAGAAATCCTCCTAGGATATTATAACCCAGAAACTTTTTAATCCTTTCAACATCTTTTATTTTTCCGTTTTTATCGGTTATTTCCATTTCAATCATCTTGTGAAATTCATTCTTCACCATAAAATCTATAAGAAGGGTGACTTCTGCCAACTTTAATATCTCTTCAAGATTTTTCTTAACAAATGATGCCAGAGGATAGCGTGATTTCGGAACAGTGTTCCACGATCTTTTATTTACATCTATTTCAAAATCATACTCCAGAAATGGAATAATTTGTTCTCTTTCTGATTTCCTCTTAAGATAGGACAATGAGGATTTTATTGCCCCCTTCATACACTCACGAAATTCCTTTTTTCCTTCATATTCTTTATCTTCACGCTCGCTATTTTTCATTCTCGTATTCCACAATATTTTTTATCATTAAAAATATTTTCGCTTTTACGCTTAAGGAAAATCTTGACGATTTTCTTCCATTATTTTATCATCTTTATACGATGTTTGGAGAAAAATTAAGAAAACTAAGGGAAAAGGCGGGCTTGACGCAAAAAGAGCTTGCGGAGATGCTCGGGCATTCATCAAACAGCTACATTTCAGACATTGAAAAGGGCTTATTTTTGCCCTCAAAAGAGAAATTGAGAAAGATTGCGAAGGCTTTGGGAGTTCCATTTAAGGAGCTTGAAGATATGCTTTTTGAGGAGAAACTTAAGGAACTCGGAATAAAAGAGAAAGAACTTCTTGAGCTTTTCAGGGAGATTCCGAGAATGCCAAAAGAGGACAAGGAGGCGATTGTCAAAGCATATCTCAAGATAAAAAGAAGAAAGCAAAAATGGAGTGGATAATCAAAAAAGCGAATGAGATCAGGGAGAAGTATGGCACGGATGACATTGAAGAACTCGCTCAAAAGCTCGGAGCTGAAGTAGTAGAAGAGAAGCTTGGAAGGATAATCAAGGAAGCCTACTTCAAAGATTTGAAAGTAATCGTTATTGATCCGGATTTGCATCCATACAAGAAAAGGCATCTTATTGCTCATGCATTGGCACATCACCTTTTTCATCAGAAAATAAAGGCAAACTACTTCCTTGATGATAAGGAGGACTTTGCAAACAGGATGAGAGTGAGGAAAAAGGAAAGAGAAGCGGAGGTTTTTGCGGCATATCTTTTGATTCCAGAAGACAAACTGAAAGAAGTCCTGAATCAAGAATGGGTGAAAGAGCATCCAAATCCGATCCCTGAGCTTGCAGAAGAATTTCAGGTTTCAGAGAACTTCATGAGAAAAAGAATGGAGTTTTTGAAAATTTATGGGAGATAACACAGCGATAATTTTAAATAAGAAAAAAACCTTAAAATATCCCGGAGGTAGGAACATACATGCCCTACCTATTTCAGGCTTCAGCAGGGTATAAAAATGGAAAATACATCCTATCTGACTTTTCTGACTTGACCTCTAAGTTTCCTTTTCTGGAAGAAAAAGAAATAGCGGGAAAATTACTTTCTATTTACATAGAGGGGAAAACAAGTAAAGTTGATGAGGAAATTAAATTTAAGCTCACTCAAGAAAGAGATAGAATTGTTGGAGAGATTTTAGAGCCAAACCCGATAAAAATTAAAGGATATCCATTACCTTTATATGTTCTCATAGTTGCATATTCCTATAAAGATGATTCTGATCTCCTTCCAATAGCTGAGAATATGCTCCTTAAGGGTTATACATCGTATTTTGAGGATGATGTAAAAAGGGTTTTGAAGGAACAGGAAGCCAGAATTATTTTAGAGGGAATATTCTTCCACAACCGATTAGAAAAACAGTCATCAACATTAAAAGAAGCTTTTATTTCCTTTGAACAAGAAAACTTTGCACATACGAAAACTCTGTGTAGGAGGGTTCTTGAAGGAATTAAGCAAATTGTCAGTAAATGGAAAAGAATAGATAACAGTGAAAGCTTATGTGATAAATTTAGATCAATTGTTAACTCATTATACTCCTTTGCTTCTATTGGCGGCCCACATGAAGGTATTACTACAAAAGAAGAGACTGAATTAATTCTTAAAAACACTACTTCCTTACTTTTCTATGTTAACTCCCTTCTAAAAAACCAAAGAGTAGAAGTTGATGACGCTCTTGACAATCGTATTTAACCGATTAAAATCGTATGAAAACGATGGGATTCACAAAAGTAGATAACAGAATTCTTGAAAAATTGATCACATCAGATTTAACGAAAAGGCAAATAAAGATAATTTTGCTGATTTTGAGGCTTTCTTCGGGATGCCAGAAAAGCTATGCCCTGCTTGAAAGGAAGGATTTCAAGGTTGCAGGAATTGACAGGAGGCATGTGAAGCGAGAGATTGAGAAGATTTGCTCTTTAAAAATCTTAAATTTTGACAGCGAAAGGAAAATCTACTGGATAAACGATGCGAATGAGTGGAATGTTGAAGCGAGAGATATGTCAAAAGTCGTGAGAAAGAACCTGAATTTCTCACATTTGGGGCGAATCTCAAGCAAAAAATGCGAAAGAGGATTCACAAAAAATGTGACAAATGATTGCTTGAAAGTCTTTTCAGAGAAAGAAGGGAGAAAATCTAAAGAAAACAATGAAAAAAAGAAAGAAAAAGAAAAAATTATTTCTTTCTTTATCGGTGAGTATTTCAGGAGAATTTCACCTTTAAGCGAGAAGGAGATTGAGATATTTTCAGAGCTTCTCAAAAGGTATGGCGAAAGGGCTGTGATGAGGGCGATTTCAATTGTTGAAAGAGGTAAAGAGAGGTCTTTTTCGTATTTTCAGAAGGTTTTAGCGGGCTTTGATGATAAAAGAATGCCGGGAATTGAAGGATTAAAAGACATTTTGGAAAGGTATGAATTACAGGAAAGGCTACATCAAGGAAATTAGAGCGGTTCATGAGCTTAAAAGGAGGGGTTATATTGCGTTCAGGTCAGCAGGTTCAAGGTCTCCATTTGATGTTGTTGGCATTTCAAGTTCAGAAATCCTTCTTTTGCAGGTTAAAAGCGGGAGAAAGCATCTGAAAGATGAGATAAGGAAGCTGAAGGAAATAAGAGTTCCGAAGTGTGTGAGGAAGCAGATATGGCTCTTTGGCAGGAGATTGGAGATTATTGAGTGCTGATTCCTTCTTGAAGCGAGCTTATCGGCTGGCTTCAGGGAGGAATCGGAGGTGAGCAAAAAAGATGGATATAGAGAGGCTATTTGAGGAGCTTAAGAGGGAGAAAGAGAGGAGACTTGACTTGATCGTTGATTTCAGCAGGGTGAGAGCGGTATTGAAGAGGAGCGAAGTGAAGCTGAGAATTCCACTTTTCGGCGAGTATTCTTTGACTGAGTGGGCGCACCAGCAACTTTCAGAGAAGCTCGGAATTCCAAAGAGATACTACGACAGAATGAGAGAAGAGAAGCCGGAGCTACTTTTGGAGAACATAAACGCATGGATTGAAGAGGATGAGAGGAGGTTCATAAGAATCCTTGACGGCAAAATCAGAGCAATCCTTTCTGACAGGTATAGGGTCATAGACAACTACGATGTTCTGCTTGTCGCTTTGCAGGAGTTCAGAAAGATAGGGAGCGTTGAAATCTACAGAATAGACCTGACAGAGAAGATGATGTATCTGAAGGCTCTTGATAGGACGCTGATAGCAGAGATAAGGCGTGATGACATCATCTGCGGAGGTATAATCATAAGAAATTCAGAGGTTGGAGCGGGAGCGTTCAGGGTAGAGCCGTTCATTTTGAGGCTTGCATGCGAGAACGGGCTTATAGTGAGGCAAGTGCTGAAGAGAATCCATTTAGGAAGAACGATGAATGAGGGACTTTGGAGCAGGGAGACAATGGAGCTTGAAAACAGAATTCTTTTCTCAAAGGTCAGAGATGTCATAAGGGCAACATTTGACAGAGAGGTCTTTAAAAAATGGGTTTTGAAGCTGAAAGAAAGCACGGAGATAGAGATTGAAGAGCCTGTTGAGGAAGCGAGGAATGTTGCGAAGCTTGCAGGGCTGACAGAGGAGCAGGAAAGAGAACTTCTTGCATATTTCACAGAGCATACGAAGTATGGCTTGATAAACGCTCTGACAACGCTTGCCAGAGATACGAGGGATGTTGATGAGAGGATCAGACTTGAGGAGCTTGGAGGTAAAATCTTGGAAGAGTTTTGAATACTGCTGGAGGGTTTCTTTCTGGCAAATGCCAGAAGTGCATTGCTGGTAAGTTCAGCAGTGCCGTTCCTGCCCCTCTCTAACTTACAGAGAAGGCAGGAATAGAAACCCTCCAGCTTTCTTTTTTTATTCCCCCCTTCTTTTTTCTCCTTTTTCCTTTTTTCTCTTTCTTCCTTCCTTTTTTCCATTTTTTCATGAATTATGAAGGTAATATACTTTGCAAAAACGAATACGAGAGGGGAGGAAAAAGTTTTCGGCATAAAGAAAGAAGACAGGAGGTATCACATGTATATTGTTGGAAAAACAGGGATGGGTAAATCAACTTTGCTTTTGAACATGATATTGTCAGATATTCATGCTGATGAAGGGTTATGTGTTTTAGATCCTCATGGTGATTTGGCTGAGAAAATCCTTGATTACATCCCAAAAAGGAGGATAAATGACACAATCTATTTCAATCCCGCAGATATAGACTATCCGATTTCCCTGAATGTGATGGAGAAAGGGAAGAAACATTTGGTTTGTTCCCAACTTATCAGCATTTTCAAGAGGTTTTTCAAGGAATTCTGGGGATTCAGGCTTGAGCATATCTTGAGGAACACGATTCTTTCATTGCTTGAATATAAAGGGGCGACAACGCTCCTTTCTGTTCAGAGGATGCTTTTGGATAGAGAATACAGGAAAAGGATTGTTGAGAGGATTGAAGACCCGATTTTAATCAATTTTTGGAGGAATGAGTTTCCGAAGTATTGCGTGAAGTTTTCAGAGACGATAACACCTATTTTGAACAAGCTCGGTCAGTTTTTAACGAATCCTTTGATCAGGAACATTGTTGGGCAGACAAGGAACAGAATAGATTTCAGGGAATTGATGGATGATGGCAAGATTTTGATTGCGAATCTTTCAAAGGGGATGATCGGAGAGGATTGCTCATCTCTCTTGGGTTCTCTCATTCTGATGAAAATTCAGCTTGCAGGATTATCAAGGCAGGAACTCAGAGAAGAGGAAAGAAGAGACTTTTATCTTTACATTGATGAGTGCCATTCATTCATCACAGATTCATTTGTTTCAATGTTATCTGAGGCGAGGAAGTATGGAATCTGCCTGATTCTCGCAAATCAGTTCATATCTCAGATAGATGATGAGATGAGGAATTCAATTTTAGGGAATGTTGGGACGCTTATTGCTTTCAAGGTAGGGGTTGAAGATGCTGAATGTTTGCGCAAAGAGCTTTATGAATTCAGAGAGAAGGACTTAACAAATCAGCCAAAATATCACATCTATTTGAAGTTAGTGGTCAATGGGAAGACAACAAGCCCTTTCTCCGCTTACACTCTGCCTCCATTTTACGGATTCAAGTTTCAAGGAAACAGAGAAAAGATAATCAAGGTTTCAAGGCAGAGGTATGCAGTTAAGAAGGATGTGGTTGAGGAGAAGATAAGGAAATTGTTCGAGCCGAGAAGGCGTTGAAGGTTTTTCCTTAGGGTCTGCTTAGCGATGAGGAAATTATTTATATAAAGTGGATTCCAAATTTTCTATGCAGGGGGGATCCTACTCACAATACTCACCTCCGAAGGCTCTGACGGCTTATCCCCCTGCATATGAGATGGAGATGGTGAGAAGGCTATGAGGAATGTTTTGATTGCGTGTTTTGCACTCGTGATATTATGTGTATGCGTATGTGCAATCACAACATCTAAATCTAAAGAAAGTATTGTGATAAATGAGGTTGAATTGAATCCATATGGTAATGATTTGCATTCAGATGTATATGAATGGGTTGAATTATACAATCCAACAGAAGAAGATATAGATTTAAGTGGATGGACTTTATCGACAACACACGGTAAAACAGTGACTGTTTATCTTTCTGGCGTGATAAAATCTCACGGATATTATGTTTATAAGCGAGGGAAGCAATGGCTTGATAATGAAGATGAATCTGTTGTGCTGAAAGACCCCTATGGTGTTGAAATTGACCGCACTCCTTTGCTTTCTGATAATGATAATGATGCTTATACATGGCAAAGATGCGATGATTCTTGGATATTCGCATATGAAACAGAAGGAAAAGAGAATAATTGTCCAACGCCAAGCCCAACACCAACACCAACACCAACACCAACACCAACACCTACTCCTACGCTAACTCCCACACCAACGCCAACAACAATATATGTGCCTGACGATTACGAAAAGATTCAATGGGCTGTTGATAATGCTTCTGCTGGAGATACGATAATTGTTAGGGATGGAATTTACTACGAGAGCATCACAGTGAGCAAGCAGCTGACAATAAAATCAGAGAAAGGCCCTGAAAATTGCATTGTTAATGGCACTGGTTCAAATGTATTCACACTTTTAGCAGATGGAATAAGAATAGAAGGTTTTACAATCACCGGAGGCAGATATGGCATATTCCTTTGGATGTCGGACAATAACAACATATCAAATAACATTATCAGCTCAAACAACTTTGATGGTATATTCCTTTTGTTTTCGGAGGAAAACAACATATCTAATAACATCATTAGTTCAAACAACAATGGTATATTCCTTAATTATTCATGGAACAACAACATCATATCAAAAAACAACATCAGCTCAAATAACTATGGCATATTCCTTTGGATTTCAAACGAAAACATCATATACCTCAACAACTTCATAAACAACACATACAACGCAATTTCTTACGGTTCAAACATCTGGAACTTCACAGAGCCGATAACATACACATACAGAGGTTCAAAATTCATTAATTATCTGGGCAATTACTGGGACGATTACAATGGCTCTGATGAAAACGGAGATGGTATCGGAGATATTCCTTATAGTATAAACGCAGATGAAGACAAATATCCGCTTATTGAGAGATTTGAAAATTATTTCGTGCCAACTCCTACGCCAACGCCGACACCAACACCAACGCCGACGCCGACACCGACGCCAACATGTTATCCGCCACCTTCTCCGAATCCTTATGTTTGGAAGGAGCATCTGAACGCGACGAAATTTGGTGAAAGTGGGATTGTATCTGCTGTGATAGATGGCGACACGATAGATGTTTCAGGCATAGGTAGAGTGAGACTCGCAGACATAGATACGCCTGAAAAATGGGAAGAAGGTTATGAAGAAGCGAAGGAATTTGTTGAGAACTTGACTTTAGGGAAGAAAGTATATTTAGATATTGACGATTTTTGCATAACAGGAAAGTATGGTCGTATAATTGCTGTCGTTTATGCCCCTTACGGCGATGAATGCTTCGTTAATTTGAATCAGATGCTTTTGAAAGAAGGATATGCTGAAATTTCAGACTACTATAACGAATTCAGTCCTTATGATTGGTATGAGCCTCTTGAAATCTTATGCAATTTTGACTTTGAGCCTCCTGAGAAGCCATATCCTTCAATATCAGGCACTTTCATCGGTGAAATCACGCCGAACAAAACAATCATTGCGACAAAATTATACACTTATCCCTGTGAGGGAACAGGCGGTCATACAGAATATGCTCTTATTTGGAATGAAACATGGTGTGCTTATGCTGAATGGGATGGATATACAGGCGATTGGAAAAACATTTCATTCAACAGAACAGTTATTCTGATGCCTAATGAAACTTACAATTTGAAGCTTATAACAGGCTCTTACCCCCAAATTCACCACAATAAAACACTTAAAACTGAAAGTGGAATGATAAAATGCAAAGAATTCAAGGATGTGAATGGAATTAAACATGAATGGATTCCCGCAATTAAATTCACTTTATGAATGTGCTGATGAAAGTCTGTGAATCGTGAAGGAGTTGTTTTAAAATGGTATGTGGTGTAGAATGTGGATTAGCTTTAATAATACCAAAAAGAACGACTGCAACTTAAGTTCTTCCTGCTATGTTTCTGTGGATGAAAAGGAGGAAATTTCAGTCAGCTGAGGACATACTTGTTGAGTTTGGAAAGGTTGAGGAGATAGATAGAATGCTAGAAATTATACAATTGTCAGAGTCAGATTATATATAGGGGAGAAGTAGAAGAACATAGAGGCGTGAGAGATGCAAAAGCAAGAAGCTGTGAGCGTGGGAGGAATTTCTTTGACCTTGTTTATTTTCTTGAGGAAGATTAGGAGAAAAGTTGATGTGGTTACTCCTGATGCTATAAGCTCCTTCATAAAGCCATATATAAAGGTGATACTCATATATAACTAAGGAAATAAAAAAGGTAAGATATGCAAATAATAAATAAGATGACAAGCATGCGATTCGCTCACGCTCATCCAAACCCTTACGGGCTTCGCTACTTGCAAAACGTTATTAATTTTATGATGATGGGGAAAAAATGAGTGAATATAAAAACAAAAAAATAAGAGAATTTTTGGAACAATTAGAATCAATATCAGAACCATTATCGGAATTTGAAATATCTGAACGGATAAGAAACTTTGCAAAAGAAAAGTTTGGCAAGAATCCTCCTGATATTTTAATCTGGGAGCAAATAGCTTTTGATTTTATAGAAAATTATCCAAAGGAAAGATCAGCATGGAATACTTATTTTGGACCAAAGTCCGTTTTACCAGACAAAGAAGGTAAAATGGTTGAATATCCGAGTATCCAAGAACTTACCCCTGAAACTATTTCTTATTGGGAGCAACGCGCTAAGGAAGTTGGTAATCCTATTTTAAAAGCAAGATATTCTAATCTAGTTTGGGATTTTTCAGAAAGAGTGAAGGGAGAAAGACCTCATTATTCAATTGCTCAAATCTTTATAGATTCTGTTGTAGAAATAGCTGGTAAGAATTTGCATAAACCCGTAGATGTGATAAAAAAGTTAGAGCGAGCTTTGCTTCTTGCATTAGCTATTAATGACAGCGAACGAATAAATAAACTGATAAATACAATAATCAATTATGAGGAAAAAGTTGCAGAAGATGATAAACCGGGTTTATGGGGTTTTTCGTATGAACTGCTTGTAAAAAATAAAAAAATAAAATTAAGCAAAAACAAAGAACTTGAAATTGTCAGTGATTTGGAAAATCGGTTTGAAAGATTGTTGAAAGGCAATAACCAGTGGGCTACTAAAAGAGCTGCAGATTTATTAGTGGATTATTATTCTCGACTTGGGGAGAGAGAGAAAGTAAAGGATATATTGCTTAAACTTGGCAAAATGATTCAAAGTCAAGCAGAAGGAGTTTCGTCACTTGTAGCATGTGCTTGGTTAGAAGAACTATATCATCTTTATTTACAGCACGGCATGAGGAATGAAGCGCACAACATTTTAAGCAAAATCTGGGAGCTAAGTAAACAGGCCAAATCAGAGCTTAAGAAAATCGAAATCTCTGTAGAAATTCCTAAAAAAGAAGTTGAGAAATACATAAATCGGTTAATTGACGGAGATCTTAATACAGCTCTAACGAGAATTGCTGTGTATTACATTCCCAAAAAAGATGAAGTTGTAAAACAAATACAAAGCGTTTCTAAAAAAGCCCCCATTTCATTTCTATTTTCCCGCAGAATTATGGATAATGAGGGACGTGTTATATCAACAGTTGGTTCATTAGAAGAGGATATAGATGGACATATTATTCTCCAAATTTCACAAAATATGCAAATTAGCTCTCCCTTTTTGAGAAAAACATTAGATGCTTTGATAAGTAAATTTAATTTAAGTGCCTCAGAAATAATAAAATATTTATACGAATCTCCCATCTTTGATGAAGGAAGAAAGGAGTTTTTTGTTAGAGGTATAGATGCCTTTCTGAAAGGGGACTTTTTAGTCTCGTTGCATTTATTAATTCCTCAACTTGAAGCATTAGTTAGAAATCTGGCGGAAAAAATAGGAATTCCAATTTTAAAGCTCTCTCGTTCTGGGGGTTTTTTCTATCGAACATTGGATGAACTATTAAGAGAAGAGGGTATTATCAAGGTTTTAGGTGAGGATATGTGTCTTTATTTAAGAGCTTTACTTACAGATCCTCGTGGTTGGAATTTGCGTAACGATATAACTCATGGTATAATTAAACCTGAAATGTTCAATCAAATAACCGCTGATAGGACGTTTCATGCGCTTTTATGTTTAGCTTTAGTGAGAGAAAAGAATGCGAAGGAGAAATGATTTTAAGCACCGCACATAACAGTAGACATATGGCTCTGGTGCTTCGCCCCCTCACCCAAATTCGGCAGAGTCAAACATTGTATGCCCACGAAACGCTAAATGAGATGTCCAACCCTGCGTATAATTGGAGGATGAAAAATGAGAATTGAAAAAGTAAGGATCAGGAACTTCCGTTCTATCATAGATACAGGAGAGATAAGTTTAGATGAAAAAATAACTCTTTTACTTGGAAAGAACGAGCAAGGGAAGACCAATTTTCTTAAAGCACTAGAATCATTTGGAAAGGAATATAAATATGAGGATTATGATTTAAGTTATTTGATGACTTATGAAAAAGAACCGCAGCAAATACCTATTATCACAATATGGTTTAAATTAAATGATGATGAGAAAAAGATTTTATCATCTGTCAGTGAAGAATTTGAAAAGCAACCTGAAGTTGTGATTACAAGGTATTTTGACGGACATTACGAAATTGAAAAACCTGATCTTGGAAAAATACGATCAAAAATCAATGAAGTTAAGTTATCAATCTTAAAAATCATAAAGGAAAATAAATCGATTGATTTCTTGAATCAAATTGATAAGGAAAAGCACATAAACTGGCTTAGGACTTTACAGAGACCAGATGGGGGATTTAGCCATCAGCCAGGGCCAGGGCAATTATCTCATATAACCCACACCTATTATGCTGTTAAAGCTCTGCTTAAACTTGGTGGTTTGAATCGGATAGATAAAAATAAACTTCTCCAATTCATATTATCCTGCCAGCATCCAAATGGAGGTTTTGGACATTCACCAAATCAACCACCACAGACTCAATTTACCTATCATGCTATCATGCTTCTTAAGGAGTTAGGGGCATTGAATCAAATTGACAAGAACAAACACATAAACTGGCTTAAATCAATTCAAAGACCAGATGGGGGATTTAGTCATCAGCCGGGGCAAGCATCTCATATTACTAATACCTACTTTGCCATCAAGGCTTTAGCCGAGTTAGGAGCATTAAATCAAATTGATAAAAAGAAAGTAGTGGACTTTATTATATCATGTCAAAACCCTAATGGCGGTTTTGGACATTTACCAAACCAACAACCTTATCCTCAGTATACATACAATGCAATTTTCTTGCTGAAGAAGTTTGGTGATTTAGACAAAATAGAGTTACAAAAGCATATCAGTTGGCTCAAATCTCTTCAACGGCATGATGGTGGATTCTGGTCGGGAACAGCACAAGAACAATCACAGATGAACCCTACTTACTTTGCTACCAAGACTTTAATGGAGTTGGGGGTGTTAAACCAAATTAATGTGAGTAAGCTGATAGAATTTATTTTATCTCTTCAACATCAAAATGGTGGGTTTGAGAACACACAGGGACAACAGCCTCATGTGCAATTTACTTATCAGGGTATCATGCTTTTGGGAGAATTACAAGCGTATTTCTCCGAATTGTTTGAAAAGTATCTTCAGGAATTAGAAAGAACCTCCGACCCAGTGGAGGTAGATAAATTAGTGAAAGGTATTTTAAGTATAGTTCCAGATGAGAAAATGGTTAATTTGATAAAAAAAGAAGTTGAGAAATTAAAAAGTCTAAAAAGCGATGCGTTGGAAAAAAAGATTTTAGAACTGATTCCCAACTTTGTGTATTTTGATTCGGTAGATATTATAGGGGATTATGTTTCCCTAAACGAATACTTGGAAAATAAGGAAAAATATAAAACTTTTAAAAATTTATTTAGGCTAGCAAATTTGGATGTTGAGAGAGTAAAAAACATCTCGAATCCTCATGGAAGAAAACTTCTTTTTAGAAATGCGTCTGCAAAAATAACAGGAATGATCAATGAGTTTTGGAAGCAGGAGAAAGTGAATGTGAATTTGGATATAGATGGAGATAAAATCTTGGTCTTTGTTGAAGATGAATATGGAGCTAAAGCGGATCCGCCAAGCAAGAGAAGTGATGGGTTCAGATGGTTCCTTTCATTTTACATCAATTTTATGGCTGGAACAAAAGGAGAACTGAAGAATGCTGTGCTACTGCTTGATAATCCGGGATGGGTTTTGCATCCTTCAGGACAAAAAAACTTGTTAGATGCCCTTGAAGAGATAGCTGAAACTAATCAAATAGTAATATCTACACATTCTCCATTTTTGATAGACAAAAACAAATTAGAAAGGATAAGGATTGTAAAAAGAGAAGCGAATGTAGGAACAAAGGTATATGAAAAATTCTGGGACTCACCGTATGACTCTTTGCAGCAAATTAGGGTTGCTATTGGAGCAGACATATCAGATTCCCTTTTTGGTCATAAGAATAATATCGTGGTGGAAGGATATTCTGATAAAGTATACTTAGAAACTATGAACGAATATTTAAAAAGAAAAAAGAAAGAGACAATTGATACAAATAAAGTGACTATTATTGGTGCGGGAGGAGCTGACAAAATTCTTTATTTAGTGGCTTGGCTCAATGCGGAAAAGTATAATTCATTAGCTTTGCTTGACGCAGACAACGAAGGAAGAAAAGTAATTCAAGAGATAGAAAATAGGAATATAGAGATAAATAAAGATTCAGATATTCTGATATTGAATGAAATCTCCGACGATTTCAAAGGAAAGGATATGGAAATAGAAGATTTAATTGACGAAGAATTCTACAATATGGCTGTCAACAAAGCATATAGGGATATTTTTGAAAGTAAATTAGGAAAGCCGGAAGTCAAGCTTGAAGAAATACCTACTAACGGTTTAAGAACTAAACGATATAGCAAGTTCTTCAAAAACAACAATTTAGGGGGGTTTGATAAAGTTAAGGTTGCATTAAAAATCAAAAAGATACTCTCAGGGAGGATAAGTAAAGAAGAGGAAGAAATGTTAGAAGAAACCGTTCACAATTTTGGAATGCTATTTAAGAGCATTAAAGAAAAATTTGAGAAGAAAGGGACAAAGTTGTGAGGCAGGCTTGGGCATTGCGGTGTTTACACACATTTTAAAAGGCGGGACGAATAGTGGATAGTTGCATTTCCGCTAATTTTATCAAAACAGATTGCTTGCATTATTCTTGACAATCGTATTTTCACGATTAATATCGTATAGATATGATATGAAAGAGAAGAATGATGAAATAGATGTTTTGATTTCACCGGTAAAAGAATTCAACAAGGAAAGGTTTTTTCAGGCTTTAAATTTAATTATTTCTGAGGATGATTTGGAAACTTTAACTCAAAAATCATTTGAATTAAAATTTTATGATGAGGGAGGAGAAAAAGAAAATCAAAAAAGTTGCGATATATGTGAGGGTTTCAACAGAGAAGCAGGAAGAGGAGAAGACGATAGAATCGCAGATTGACGAGTTGAGGGAAATATGCAAGAGAGAGGGATATGAGATCGTGAAAGAATACATTGATGATGGGTGGAGTGGAGAGACTTTAGCGAGACCTGCCCTTGACAAGCTGAGAGATGACGCCTCAAAAGGCATTTTTGATGCTGTTTACATTCACTCACCTGACAGGCTCGCAAGGAAGTTCATATATCAGGGTTTAGTGATTGAGGAATTGAGGAAGAAAGGTGTTGAAGTCTTTTTTCTGAACAAAAAAGTTTCTGATAATCCTGAAGATCAACTTTTGCTTGGCGTTCAAGGACTGATAGCGGAATATGAGAAGGCGAAGATACTTGAGAGGACGAGGAGAGGACGCTTATACAAAGCGAGGAAAGGGAAATTTGTCGGCGGAGAAGCGCCTTATGGATACGAATATGTTCCGAAGGGTAAGGATAATGAAGGTTTCATAAAAATTAATGAGAAGGAAGCTGAGGTTGTGAGGCTGATTTTTGACTTATATCTGAGGCATCAGAGCGTGCGTAGGGTCGTGAAGGAACTCACAGAGATGGGAATTGAGCCGAGAAAGGGGAAGCAATGGAGGACAAGCACCGTGAACAGAATTCTGAGAAATGAGGCTTATATCGGAAATTATTACTACAACAAGACATATTCTGTTGAGGTTGATGAAAGAGGAGAAGGGAGAAAGTATAGGAGAAGGGTCAGAAATGGGAGAAGGTTGAGGGATAGGAAGGAATGGATTTTGATAAAGATTCCAAAAATTGTTGATGAATGCAAGTTCAGGCTTGTTCAGGAGATATTGAAGAATAAGTTTAAGCCTATTCAAAGAACAGAATACCTTTTAAGCGGTTTGATGAAATGTGTATGCGGTTCCACTTTCAGCGGTGAGAAATGCCACGATGTCAGATATTACAGATGCAATAACAGGCATGTGAAGTTTCCGTTTAAGAGGGAGTGCAAGGCTAAGATGATAAAGGCGGAGAAGGTTGAGAATGCGGTATGGAATGCAATAAAAAGAATTATTACGAGTCCGAGTGTTCTTGCCAATTACATCTTTGATTTGGGATATAGGATTTCAGCAAGGGAGGATGAAATCAGAAGGAGAGGGGAGAGATTGATAAAAGAGAAGGAGAAAATAAAATCAAAGAAAAGCAGACTGCTTGAAGTTTATTCAGAGGGATTTTTGGCGGATAAGGAACTGCTCATAAGGAAGATAGAGGATTATGAGAGAGAGGAGAGGAAAATAGAGGAAGAAATTGAGCGTTTGAATTCCGAAATGAAATCATTTAAGTCAAAGCAACTCATTTTGGATTTGAGGAAATTCTGCAAATTTGCGAAAGATAAAATCAACAGATTGAACTTTCAGGACAGGAAGAAGTTTTTGAGGTATCTGATAGAGGAGATAGTTCTTGACTCTGTGAATGGAAAGGCTGTGATTATCGGGCATATACCGATTGGGTTAGTGTCTAAAACGGCTTACCATCGTGAGCAGTGTCCCAAATTTAAAATTGAAGTCGAAGTTTAGTTATGCTAAAATGGCGATATGAATAGTCGTCTAATAGGACTAATAAAAGCTTTCTTCATTTTCATATTCGTATTTTACACCATAGTGAGTATCGAAAATATTAACAATGAAATTAGAAAATTGAAGGAAGAAAAAAAGGAAATTGATAATACCTTAATTGACCTATCTAATGAGATAGGAAATTTGATTTTGAAAGAGAATAGAATGAATAGTATTTTTTTGCATTCATCAGGTTATCAAGAAATAGCAGAAGGATTATACGCTATTATTGATAGTGTAGATCCTCATCTTACTGGACTGAAAATAAAGGGAGAGGTTTTAAATACTCTTGCAGTTGATCGAGAAGGTGTAAGTTTTAAGGTGCATGTGGGAGATAAGTCGGGAGATTTTTTTATTGATGAAATTCCATCTGGTGTTGCAAAAAAATTTGAGGTTTATATTCCGGATGCTGACAAAGATGCAAAATATGCCATATTTGAATATAAAAGTGGTGTTGTGAAATATTACGAAAGAAAATGAATTTATGAATTAAAGAGTAAAATTATGGAAAAAGTTTTAAAATCAGGAAAATTTGCGATTTTTCTTTTCCTTCTTTTTATTGTTTTTGGGAGTTTAATAGGGCATGAGAATAAAAGTAGTAAAGAGGTTAAGAACAGAAGAGAGATAGAGACTCAAGCGGTAAAAATCAGAGGACATGAGGAAGGTGAAACTATTAAACCAAAAAATAAACAAAATAAACCAAAAAAAGAATCAGTGGGCAAAAAAGACAAAGGTCATCAACCGAAATTGTATCTGGTAACAAAAGTAATAGACGGAGACACGATAGTCTTGGAAAATGGTGAGAGAGTTAGATACATTGGAATAGATACACCTGAGATTTCGCAGAATGAATGCTTTGCTTTGGAGGCTAAAAAGAAAAACGAGGAGCTTGTTTTGGAGAAGAGGGTGAGACTTGAGAAGGATGTATCCGAGAGAGACAAGTATGGAAGGCTTTTAAGGTATGTTTATGTTGGGAATATTTTTGTGAACGATTATCTCGTGAGAAACGGATATGCTTATGCTGTGACATACCCGCCAGATGTCAAATATTCTGAGAGGTTCTTGCAAGCTCAGAGGGAGGCGAGAGAAAATAAAAGAGGCTTGTGGGCTTACTGCACTACGCAAACACAAACGCAGACATCCACACCTACGCCAACACGGTCTTCCGCACCCACGAAAACACAAACGCAACCATCCATAATATGTTCCTATAACGCTTACAACTGTTCAGACTTCAAAACGCAAGCTGAGGCTCAGAGAGTCTATGATTACTGCATGAAGAAAGTGGGCTATGATGTTCATCGCTTAGATAAAGATAAGGATGGGGTTGCTTGTGAATCTTTGCCATGATTAAAAAGATAAGTTTCAGTTACTCTCGGCTTTTATCTCAGAGGAGTTTCCTTTTGGGGATGATAGGCAATATTGAAGTTGTTATTAAAGTTGTTTGATTGCTAAAATGATAGCATGAACGAGTCTAAAAGCACAAAAGGTGTATTCGTTTTATTAGTATCTAAGCAAGGCAACTCAACCAGCACTATTGCCTATGAATAAGAGAAATGAGAAATAAACAATCACATGATTATTAATGTCAGCAAAGACCTCGCTTTGCTACTTCCCAACAACCCTCAGAACTTTATAATTAAAGAGGGATTTAAATTATTTAACAAAAAATGAGAGGAGGCAAAAGAGATGAAAAGGGGATGCAAAAAATGAAAGACATAATGTTTGAGGATAAACTCTGGAAGGCTGCGGATAAGCTGAGAAAAAAGGTAGAAGTTCACGAGTATAAATATGTTGTTTTAGGGTTGATATTTCTAAGGTATCTTTCCTATGCTTTTGAGGAAAGAAGGAGAGAAATATTAGATGAGGAGGCGAAAGAGTATCCAGAAGAATTCAAAAGGGAGGTTCTTGAGGATAAAGATCTTTACCTTGCTAATGGAACCTTATATGTTCCAGAAGAGGCGAGGTGGGACTACATAAAGAAAAATGCGAATCAGCAAAATATTGGAGAGATTTTGGACAGAGCCATAGAAGTTCTTGAAAACGAATATCCAAAGCAGCTTAAGGATGTGATTCCAAAGATATACACAAAAATAAACCTTGACCATTACGATTTGGCTTACCTCATTAATCTTTTCTCATCCATTCAGTTCGGGTTAGACCATAAAGGAAAGGACATATTTGGCAGAATCTATGAATACTTTCTCGGGAAATTCACGGAAGCAGAGGGTAAAAAAGGAGGCGAATTTTACACTCCAAGATGCCTCACAAAGCTCATCGTTGAGATTCTTGATGTTAAAGGTGGAAGGATTTTTGACCCTGCTTGCGGAAGCGGTGGATTTTTTGTTTCTGCTTTAGAAAAGCTTGAAAGAGAAGGGATAGACAAAGCGTCCCTTGCCATCTATGGGCAGGAGTCAAAGGAGTTTGTATGGAAGATGTGCAAGATGAACCTTGCAATAAGAAGAGCAGAGGGAGATATAAGGATAGGCGATTCATACCATGATGACAAATTCTTTGATTTAAGAGCCGATTATGTTGTTTCAAATCCTCCCTTTAATGATAGTGAATGGGGAGCTGATAGAGTAAAACCAGAAGACCCGAGATTTAAATACGGCATTCCACCTGATAACAATGCTAACTTCGCATGGATTCAGCATTACATATATCATCTCGCACCAAATGGAAAGGCAGGATTTGTGATGGCAAACGGTGCTTTATCTGCTGGCGGTGTTGAAGGAGAGATTAGAAGAAAGATAATAGAGGATGATTTGGTTTATGGAATAATAGCGACTCCTCCTAAACTCTTCTATACAGTCTCGCTTCCAGCATCCCTATGGTTTTTAAGGAAATCAAAACCAGAGCATATGAGGGGCAAGGTCTTGTTTATATATGCGAAAAACATGTTCAAACCCATTTCAAGAAGGCAGGTCGTTTTTACAGATGAGCATATAGCAAAGATAGTGGAGAAGTTCAGGATGTTTGAGAGGGGAGAGCCAGAAGAGAAGATAAACGAGGTTGGATTTGCAAAGGTAGCAACGATTGAGGAGATAGCAAAGAACGGCTATGTCCTTACACCGGGAAGATATGTCGGAATAAAACTTGAGGAAGATGAAACACCCTTTGAGGAAAAGATGAAAGTTTATTCTGAAGAGCTTTCAAAATTACTTGAAGAGGAAAAAGAACTAACAGAGAAGGTAAAAGAGGTTTTTAAGACATTAAATTTTGAGGTGTAAAAAATGAGTGGAAAAAGCATAGAAATACCTTTTCAAAACTTAAAGACTCTCCGAGAGATTTCAGGGTATACAGTAGCAGAAGTAGCTAAAAAACTCAGAACAACAGAAGATAAAATAAGGTCTGCTGAAGAGGGGAAAAGCAAGCTCACTCTAGCACAAATTAAAAAACTTGCTGAGATTTACAAATGCCCCCTTGCTGCCTTCTTCTCGGATAGAATTTCTCCACTTCCACCTTTAACTGATTTTAGAATTAACAGAGATAGAAGATTGACTCCTCAAGTATATTTAGCAAAAAGGAGGGCTTATTATTTGGTGAGTGAAATCGAACGAATAACTGACAAAACAAGTATTATTCCCCAATTTCCAGACAACATTAAACCAGAAAGATTAGCAATTGAATTTAGAAAGCTTTTGGGAATAGAGCTAATTAAATCCAAAAATCCAAAAGAAATTCTAAGATTTTATAAGAGAGAAATTGAAAAGAAAATGTTTATTCCGATCATAGAACGTCCCTTCAAGGCAGACGATGTTAGAGCATTTTCCATTTTCTCTCGTGTATCCATAATTGTTCTTAATGAAGAAGATACTCCACAAGTAAAATTATTTTCTCTATTTCATGAAATTGGTCACTTATTAAGAAAAACTTCTGGGATATGTTCTATAGAAATAGAACCGGAACAAAAAGAAGAAATTGAATCTTTTTGTAACAAATTCGCAGCAGAGTTTTTAGTTCCTGCAGAAGATCTAAAATTTGAAATTGAGAGATTGAAGTTAAAGACATGCGATTTTAGTAGTATAACAAAGCTTTCTGAAATTTATGGAGTAAGCAAACAAGTGATTATGTTAAGGCTTCTTTGGCTCAGATACATTGATCGAAAACAGTATCAAGAGTTCAAAAGTGGATATGAAGAGCCTGTGAAAAAACAATTTGGTCGCAGGAACTGGGATGAAGTATTTCTAAATCGAGCAAGTGAATCTATAGTTAATGAAGTGAAACAAGCTTATAAAAAAGGTATCATTTCATTTGCTGATGCAGTAGGAATTTTGGGAATTAAAGCAAAATATGTTGAAAAATTCCTTAGCGGTGCATCATGATGAGGCAAGCAAAATTGTTTCCTGTAAGAATTTATTGCATGGATGCTAATGCATTGATTGATCTTAAACGTCATTATCCTAGCAAACACATTTTTTCAAGACATGATTTGTTTCCAGCAATATGGGAGAAAATTGAAAAACTAATCAGAAAAGGTGAGATAATTTCCCATATTGAAGTGTTGAGAGAAATAGAAATAGGGGGAGATGAATTATTTCGATGGTGCAGGCAGCATAAAAGTATGTTTAAAGATCCAGATGAATGCCAACTTATAGAACTTCAAAAGGTGGAGAGAAAATACGATAGGGATTACTGGAACAGAAACATCAACAAACCCGGTCCATGGGCGGATCCATGGCTTATCGCTCTTGCAATTTGCAAAGAGGGTATTATTGTGACTAATGAAACTAATGCCCCTAACAAAATTCCTTTTATAGCGAATCATTTTGGTATAACCTGCTTAAACCTTTTCGAGTTTTTCAATGAAATTGGAGTGAAATATAAAACTGGAGGTGATACTTAATATGCTCAAATTCAAATGGGAAACTGAATTTAAGGAAACTGAAATCGGAGAGATACCGAAGGATTGGGAGGTAAGGAAAATAAAAGAGTTAGGAAAAGTGATTACAGGTAAAACTCCTCCGACAGGAATAAAAGAATACTGGCAAGGTACATATCCATTTATTACCCCTTCTGATATTCCTGACTATGATATTCGTTATGGGTACGAAGTCAAAAGATTTTTATCTAAACTTTGGTTTCAAAAAGTCCAGAATTTGTTATTACCAAAAGATACCCCATGCTTTGTATGTATAGGTTCTACAATCGGGAAAGTTTGTATTACAAGAGAAAAGTCTTTCACAAATCAGCAAATAAACTCCATTATTTTATCTGAAGAACATAACTCTTTGTTTATTTTCTATAATTTAAGAGCCAACCAATTTAAAATTCGCGATGAATTTGGGGGCGGAGGCGCTGCGAAGGACATAATAAGCAAATCTAAATTTGAGCAAGTACTTTTACCTGTTCCACCAACAAAAAAAGAACAATCCCGTATCGCCACTGTTTTGTCGTGGTTTGATGATTTGATAGAGAACAAGAAAAGGCAGAACGAGATTTTAGAAAAAGTAGCGATGGCGATTTTCAAATCATGGTTCGTGGATTTTGAGCCTTTCAAGGATGAAGGGTTTGTCTATAACGAAGAGCTGGGAAAGGAAATACCAAAGGGGTGGGAGGTTAAGCCGATTGGTGAGGTAGCAGATTTTGTTAAAGGTTTATCTTATCGTTCTAATGAATTGGTAGATAATCCAACCGAAGGAGAAATTTTTATCACACTTAAAATTTTCAAAAGAGGCGGAGGATTCAGACCAGAATACAAATATTACAAGGGTAATAGATACTCTGAAGAACAAGTTGTATATGATGGTGATTTAGTAATAGCATTAACAGATATGACTTCTGACGCTAAAGTTGTTGGAGCGCCTGCTTTAGTAATACTCCCACCAGACAGAAATAAAGGCATTCTATCTTTAGATGCAGCCAAGCTTAATGCTCCACAATATATGAAAGAATATGTCTATTTATATCTAAAAGATTCACAGGAGGAAAATTCAACTTTCGCAAATGGAGTCAATGTATTACATTTAAACCTAAATTTATTTAAGGTAGGAAAACTTATTCTAATTCCACCTCAACCAATCCTCCAGCGCTTCCACTCCCTCGTAGAGCCATTATTCCAAAAAATAATTTTAAATCAGAAACAAATTATGGTTTTGAAAAAAATAAGAGATGCTTTACTACCGAAGCTTGTGTTTGGGAAATTAAGGGTGGAGGAGATTTAGAATGGAAGAAACAAAATTGATTGGGTATCTGTTAGAGAAAGAAGAGATAATACTTCCAACCATTTTATTAAAGCAAAAAGCGATTTTAGAATTAGAGCAAAATTTGAAGAAAGGAAGACCTCTATCTGTTGCTCAGTTTTTCAAGAAAGTTTATGACAACTTTGATGAGTATATTGACATTAAAGGAGTGGATAAACTATTTAAAATCATAAAAGAAATATCAGAAATGGGTAATTCTTATCACAAAACTTCAGAGGATGATAAAAAGATAATAGAATTTTTAGTCAAAGAGACAGAAATTGGATACACGCATATTTTAGAAATTGTAGGTCAGCGGTATTTTATTCTTCAGGTTGCAGGAGAATTGGAAAAATCCGCCAATAAGTTACCAGATGTCCTCAAAATTGCTTTATTTATGTGGTGCTTTGTTAATATTTACGAATTGCTTTTACATGAAATCGATAGAAGGCTCCTTGCTTACTTTAAAACTCAAAATTATGAAAGCAAAAATGTTAAGAAATTCTTAAAAAGAGTAAAACGAGAAAAATATGGAGAACATGCAACAGCAGGGTTGATAAATAATATTTTTTGTGAAATTCTTAATATGAAAGAAGACAATAATTCTATATTTGGAAAGTCAAGGTTAATCAGAAACAAGATCTCTCATTCTAATATGTTTTACGATTCGGAGAAAAGAGAGATAATTCTATTAAACGGGAAAAAATATACTGTTAATGATTTTTTGAATGAATATTACAAGGTATTTGACTTTCTGTGTTCGTGGATAAATAAAGCTTTAGGCGAAGAGTTTAGCAAGGAAAGAATTATTTCTGATATGAAAAAATACTTTAAGGCTTTATCTTCCTCTTTCCTAGATATAGAGAGAAATGGATTATTAAGAAAAGTCTACGGTGCATATATTCTTAAATTGAAAAAAGAGGCAGGAATTAAAAATGCCAGCACAACTAACTGAAGATTACATGGTGGAGAAGGCAGCGATAAACTGGCTTAAAGAGCTTGGATACTCTTATATTCACGGCTCTGAATTAAGCCCTGAAAATGGAGAGAGGGAATCTTACAGGCATGTGGTTTTAAAGAGAAGGTTTGTTCAGGCAATAAAGAGGATAAATCCTTGGCTTACGGATGAGCTTGCGGAGGAGGTTTATAAAAAGATTGTAGAGCTTGAGCATCCGGATTTCGTTGTTAAGGGAAAGATATTCTACGATTTCTTAACAAATGGAGTTAAGCTGACATTCAAAGAAGAAAAGGAAGAGAAAACGAAAATTGTAAGAGTTGTTGATTTTGAAAATCCTGAAAACAACGAGTTTCTCGCAGCAAATCAGTTTACAGTTGAATATCAGTATGAAAAGGACATGCACAGAAGACCGGATTTAGTTATTTTCATAAACGGCTTGCCCTTAGCTGTGTTTGAATTCAAAAACTTTAATGCAAATGAGACGGCAAAAGATGCCTTCAACGATCACAAAACAAAGATGAAAGACATTCCTCAGTTGTATGCTTATGCTCAGGTGCTTGTTGCAAGCGATGGATTTGAAACAAAGTATGGCTCGCCAACAAGTGATTGGGATAGGTTTTTTGTATGGGAAGGAATCTTCAGCGATGATGATGTCAAAGTTGAAGAAATAGAGGAAAGACATTTCAGATACTTCTTTAAAGGTGAAGAACTAACTTCCCTTGAGATTTTACTGAAAGGTTTGTTTAGAAAAAATCACTTTTTGGAATTCCTTGAAGATTTCATTCTTTACGAGAAATCTGGAGAAACTTATGAAAAGAAGATAGCGATATTTCACCAGTTTTACACTGTAAGAAAAGCGGTGGAGAAAACCAAAAGATGCGTTCTTGAAGGTAAAAAGCCTGAAGAAAGAAGGATCGGTGTTGTGTGGCACACTCAAGGAACGGGAAAATCCCTTACGATGCTTTTCTACGCAAGAAAAGTTTTGAAGATAAGGGAATTTGAGAATCCTCTCCTGCTTTTCATAACGGATAGAAGAAATCTTGACGAGCAACTGTATAATCTTTTCTCCTTCATGCTCATTGTCAAGCGTGCTGAGAGCATAAAGGAATTGCAGGAATTGATAAAGACACAGGCAGGTGGAATAATTTTCACAACTATCCAAAAGTTTGGGAAGAAAAAAGAGGAGGAATATCCATTTCTTACCGACAGAAAAAATATAATTGTGGTAGCAGATGAAGCACATAGAAGCCAGTATAGGGAACTTGCAAGAAATCTAAGAAGAGCGATTCCGAATGCATCTTTTATGGGCTTCACTGCAACACCCATTGAGCTTCAGGATAGAGACACATATCTTGTCTTCGGAGAGCCGATAAGTGTTTACTCAATGGATAAGGCAAGGAGGCATAGAGTAGTTGTTCCGATCTATTACGAGCCGAGACTTCCAGAACTGCACCTCACAAATGAATTTATTGATGAAGAATTTGAAGAAATCTCAGAATTCATGTCGCCTGAAGAAAGGGAAGCATTAAAAAAGAGGCTTGCAAGGCTTGAAAGATTAATCCTAAATCCAGAAAGACTGAGCAAAATAGCAAAGGATATAGTTGAGCATTTTAACAAGAGATATCAAGAAATAGAAGGAAAGGCGATGGTTGTTACAATTTCAAGGAAGGTTGCAGTAAAGCTTTATGAAGAGATAACAAAACAGCCGAATGCCCCTTCTGTTGCTGTTGTGATTTCTGGAAGTAAGAGTAAAGATCCTGAAGAATTTTGGCAGCATTTGAGAAATAAGAAGGAGCTTGAGGAACTTCTTAACAATTTCAAGAATCCAGAAAGAGATCCAAAGATAGTTATAGTTGTTGATATGCTTTTAACGGGATTTGATGTTCCCTGCTTGCATACAATGTATTTTGATAAGCCGATGAAGGATCACTCATTAGTTCAGGCGATAGCAAGGGTAAATAGGGTATTTAAAGATAAACCCGGTGGCTTAATTGTTGACTACATAGGAATTGCGGATGATTTGAGAAAATCATTAAGCAGATACACGATTGAAACAATAAGAGAAGTGTTAACAGACATTAATGAGGTTCTTTCACTTCTGAAAGAGAAATATGACATCGTATCGTCCTTTTTCAGCGGATTGGACTACAAGGAATGGAGGAAACTTCCTCCAGAAAAACTTTCTAAATTAACGGCAGAGGCATACAACAGGATAGCAGCTGAAGAGAAGAAAAAGATGTTTGTGAAAAACTTTGTTGCACTCAAAAAGCTCTATCTGCTTGCGAGTCCGCATCCGGAGACGATTGCAATAAAAGATGATATAAGGTTCTTTGAGATGATTAAAAAGATGGTTGTAAAATACTCAACGACAAGAATAAAGGAAATTTCGAGAGATTTGGAATACGAGATAAATCAACTCATTTCAAGGAGCATATCCGCAAAAAAGCCTATTGATGTTCTTGAGTTGCTTAAAAAGGAAAAGCCAGAGATTTCTATATTGGATGAGAATTTCCTTGCACAGTTCAGAGAGATGAAATACAAGAATTACGCTGCGGATTTGCTTTTGAAAATAATCAATGACGAACTCAGAGTGAGGATGAAGAAAAATCCGTTCAGATACAGATCTCTTTATGAGATGCTCAAAAAATTGATTGAGAAATATAATGTCAGGCTTATAACAGCTGCTGATGTGATAGAAGAGCTTATAGAAATTGCTAAAAAGATAAAGAAGAAGCAGGAGGAAGGAGAAGAACTTGATTTGACCGAGGAGGAACTTGCTTTTTATGATTTGCTATCTTCAAAAGAGAGGGTTTTTGAAAATTATGAGGAGATAAAAGCTGTTGCCAAAGAAATTGTTAAAGAACTCGGTTATTATGTGAAATTAGTGGACTGGAACAAAAAGGACTACTTAGAGGCAAAAATAAAAAAGGCTTTGAAAAAAATATTAATTAATACAATAGATGCAAGAGTTAGTTATGAAAAAATTGATGAAATAGCCTCTGAAATACTTACACATGCTGAGGAGGTTTATGCATAACTCGCTTTTTTGATTTTTTAACTTTCTGAAGTGCGGTCTGACAGTCCTTCCTCTTTTTTATTTTTGTTAACTTTATCACTTTATATAAGCTTTTGTTTCCTTGCCCATCTCATCACTTCATCATAAAAGTAACAAACCTTCTCGTAAACATCTTTTGCGTCATCATATTTGACGATAATAGGTGTATATTTCAGTGAATATCGTTCCAAAATAGCGGGAGGAATCGCATAAACTTTTCTATCAAACAAGTCAGGATGTTCCAGATAGAATCTACCTGCGAAATGCGAGAAGTTTGTTGCATGCCTTCCGCTTATTCTTTCGCCGTAAAAA
>Ga0190313_1000247_pt1 | contig 34175 bp, 27 predicted proteins | sample 4870071011_MG_FD_169989 | JGI IMG/M metagenome (GOLD analysis project Ga0190313, IMG submission 169989) | Hydrothermal vent sediment bacterial communities from Southern Trench, Guaymas Basin, Mexico - 4870-07-10-11_MG | ecosystem: Environmental > Aquatic > Marine > Hydrothermal vents > Sediment ... | reverse complement strand
AACATATGGATGTACTCTATTATTAGCATAATACATGATACTCTCATTAAAACCCTGAACTTCCTTGGTAAGCCTTAATTTTGTTCTGTTTAATTGCTAGTTTGACTATTATTTTCTAATTTTTTTTGTATAAGATACAACCTAATTTAATTACAAGATTCATTAAAATATCTTTGAAAATCATAGAAACTGAAAACGAACCGCCAGTAGTCTGGTGCTAATTTTCATTAGAATTATTCTTGATCTTTTGGATTTTCTCTCCATGTTTTATTGCAGGGAATGAGAATTTTGACAATGCTTCGGCGCTTGTGGTGTAGCATCAATTACCAACGACACAAGCTTAAGCACACAAACCTAATACTCGTACTGGAATACCAGCGACCTAGTAGGACTTTTACTTTTTTTATCTTTAAAAATTTTATATACTTTCTTTAAGTTTAAGTATTAGGGGTGCCTTGCACTCCTCATTTAATCATTTTTTGGGTAATACCTTCAGTATCGCCTCTTGGCAAACTAGTGCTGTTTCATAGGTGTTTTAAATGTGCCGAATGTTGATGTTTCAGGGAAAATACCGAGAAAAACATTGGGAATTCTTTGACGCATTAATAAAAGCAGCAGAGCGAGATCATATTTTTGGTAAATACAGAGGAAAAAAATACGAGCAACATCCAGATGGATGGGGAATTGTCATAATACATCATGATACGCAACGATACATAATATATAAATCATTGAAACCAATATTCGAGGAGAAAGAAGTTCTTAAAAGGCTGCTGGATCAAGTTTTAGAACAGGAAGTGTCCATCATTGCACATGCAAGATATGCTGGTCCTTTCAAAAAGAAGAATATTGAATCTGTGCATCCTTTTTCATATATTACTGATTCCGCTACAACAACATTTGTTGCTCATAATGGAGCTTTGTCAAGAGGATTCTTTGGGAAAGAGTTAAAGTTAAATGAAATAATTGTGGAAAATCTCTGTGATGGTCACCTATTTACAATGTGGATTGCGAGAAAATGGAGTTCGTTAAAGGAAGCACTAAAAGAGCTTGTGATTAAAAATGTTGTTAAATCAGCATTAAATGTATTTATGATCGAATTATTTAGCACAAAAACAAAACCAATCTTATACGCAATTTCATATCTTAATGAGGAATATTTGAAAAGTAAAGGAAAAACCGAAGAACAGATAAGAGTTCTCCGAGATTATTTCCGTGTATACTATTACATTAACGAAATCGTGATTTTCGCATCGTCAACAGTTGTTGATTATATATTAACAGTATCAAAAAACGAATGGAAAACTTTGAAACTGGAGGGAGAGCTTATTAGCATCTCAGACAAAGGTATGAATATAATTATCCTAAGATGAATTTTCTGAGAAAGTTTTTATAATTTGAGCAAAATATGAAAACACTTTGCTCATGACTACTTTTTGCACGTTTTCATTTGAGAAATTTCTTTTTTGGTTTGATTTTAATTTGAAGGATAAGTAGCTTGAATTTTTTGCATGTAATTTAAGAAATCAATAAACCCGCGTTAAATTTGTTGATTAAACAAATGATGAAAATTAGGAAAACTCAAAAGTGCAAAAGAGTCGTCAAGAGCGATATTCGAGAGATATTTTAAAAAGAAACTAAGAGATATTTTAGAGTTTTGTAATAGGTGGTGATAGTTCGCATGAAAATATTAGTGATATCAGACATACATGCTAATAAATATGCACTAGATGAAATACTAAACGCAGTTAGTTATGACTTTTTAGTATTTCTTGGAGATATCGTTGATTATGGCCCACACCCAGCATATTGTCTTGATGTAATTAAAGAGAGTGCTGATGTGATCATTTTAGGAAACCATGATTATGCTGTAGCATTTAATACAGATTGCAGATGTGGGGAAAAACTTCATTCAGTGAGTGTTTATACGAGAGAAAATATCACAAAGAAACAATTAACCGAGGATCAAATAAAATGGTTAAAATCTGTTTCAATTAAAAAATCATTTGAAATTGAAGGAATAAAATTTCTTGCAGTGCATGCAACACCTAGAGATCCGCTTTATGAATACTTATTACCAAATGAGCCAAATGAAAAATTTTATAATAGTCTCATAGATCCAAATACAAAGAAACTAGTTGAGGCCGATTATGTTCTAATAGGACATACTCATTTTCAGTTTAAACGAAAAATAAGTGGAATAACTATTTTAAATCCTGGCTCCGTTGGGCAACCTCGAGATGGTGATCCAAGGGCATCTTGTATGTTAATAGATACAGATACAAATCTGGTTTATACTATTAGAATCAAGTATCCTGTGAATAAGACAATTTCAGATATAAGGCAGTTAAATCTCGAAAAGAATTATGAAAGAATACTAGTTAAGATACTCAAAACTGGAAAGGTATGAGGTTAAGTATTTTAATTATTGATTTTCTCTGCTTATCTTTGCTCAAAACTTGATTATTTATGCATTCTTATTTTTAGACGCAATTGTGGTAATCATGAAACACAACTCATTTGTATTTCTTCTATTAATTCTTCTAATCAATATAGGAATAAGCCCACACAATTTGATTCCTACAAACACGTATATTTATTCGTATTCAATTAACTCAGAGATTATCAAGCATGGAAACTCTGAGAATGCATGGTGTAATCTTCAAGGGGATTATAGGCATAGTGGATTCTTTCCAGTTAGTTCTAATAATATTCCAGCGGGTGCTGTTGGTATTCTCGGATACCCTGCATCGCCGATTATGCCTGTCTCTGGTGACTTTGATAATGATGGCTTAATGGAATTTGCTATTGTTGATTCCTCCGACTTGGTAATTTCGCTGGTAAACTATCGGGGCATTGAAAAATCTTTTAAGGTTTCTAAGGCTTTTATCAGCATGTTATCGGCAAAAATTAACAATAGATGGTATCTTATTTTAGTGAGCCCTACAGTTCTCTATATTGTTAAATTCAATTTAAACGAAGAAAGCAAAAATTTCGAAGTTATTAGCATTTATTCTGGAGAAATATTTTTATCATCCGTATTATCTGTTGATATCAATAATGATGGAAACTCTGAGATTATTTTCTGTAACAAAACAGGACTTTATATGCTTGAAAATGCTTTAAAGGTTTCTAGAATAGTAAGTATCGATCTCTCTGGTGTAAACGATGCATGGACGCTTGCTGCAGATTTTGATGGTGATGGTAAACTTGAAATTTTTGTTATAACAAGAGGTAAAACACTTGGAATTAAGAATTCCAGCATTTTCTTGGAGAGAAATATCGGATCAATATGTCTTCCAGCTGCTGGTGATCTTGATGGCGATGGAAAAGACGAAATTGTCTTGTGTTGTAATGGTATTAAAGTATTAGATGACGGGGAAACAATCAGTTTGAATTTATCAGCAAGTGGTTTTTCAATAGCTAATATTGATAATGACCCAGAGAAGGAGATAATAGCACTATCTGGAAGTAATTTGGTTGCAATTTATGATTTAGTAAATGAAAATATTGTAGCACTTGACTCGCAGGTTAATACTATTCCAATCACAGTGGATTTTGATGGAGATGGAAAAGCAGAAATAGTATATGTAGCAGATGGAAAGCTTAAGGCAATTTTTGGAAATGGAACAGCATTTTTTGAATACCCTCGGAATTTCACTGTTTTCTATCAATATATGTCCGCAAGCGATCTTAATGGCGATAGATTACCAGAGGTTATAGTTTTTCAAGAATATTGGGGTGAAGTAAAAGCTTTTTGCTACAGTTTCATTGGTATCGAATTTCCTATAAAAGAACTACTCAACAATATTACCCAGTTTCTATCAAATATCTCAGTGGAGTATAATGTCGAAACATACCATACGTATGATGAAATTACTCAAATTCTGTCTCAATTAGTCAGTGAACATTCGAATGCAGAGATTTTTGTTATAGGAAAAAGCTATTGGTACAATGGAACTTTCAGGAATATTACTGCAGTTAAAATAACCAACGGTGATAATAAGCCAAAACCATCTATAATGCTTATAGGAGCATATCATGCAAGAGAACTCATAACTGCGGAAGCCGCATTATATCTAGCATACCTACTCATTAAATACCATACACATCCAGTCATTTCGAAAATTCTGAATGCATTCGATGTAATAATTGTTCCCGTAGTAAATGTTGGTGGTCATGATTATGCGATGTACTTCGATTGGCAAAGAAAGAACTTGCATCCAATTGATGAAGACTTTGATGGTAAAGTAGACGAAGATACTCCAGTAGATTTAAACGGAGATGGTTTAATAGACATGTGGTATGCCTATGTTGATGGTTCTTTCATATGGTTGGGATTCGAAGGATATGATAAGGATGGAGATGGCAGATTTGGTGAAGATTCATACGGTGGTGTTGATTTAAACAGAAATCACATGTACAGTTGGTCTCATGCAAGCAGTCTTGGAAATCCAGCATCAGAAATTTATTCAGGATCTGCACCTTTGTCTGAACCAGAAACACAAGCAATAAATTCTTTGATGAACAAAACTAGACCTATATTTGCAATATCATTACATTCTGGAGAAGAACTCGTTTTATTCCCATGGGCTACTGGATACAAAACTCCTATTGATGCAGAAATTATTCATAGTCTCGCATTACTTACACAAATTGCAACAGAATTCCCGGCAATTCAATCTTGTGGATTATATGAAGCTCCTGGTGCTTGGGATGATGATGCATATGGATTATTTGGAATATTAAGCTTTACAATAGAGATATTTAGAAATGAGAGCGGATTGCAGTTTGTATATGTTGGTAAGATGAACGGCTATGATCTCTATGCATATAGAGGAGTAAAATGGTTATTTAATCCAATGCCCGGTTATATTGAAGAAGTCTGTCAGAAGGTAGCAAAAGCATTTCTTCTTGTTTCATATTATGCAAAAGCAAGAATATTATCAGATACAACACCGCCTTTAATTGAAAATGCGAATGTAAGGATCAAAAATAATAATCTTCTCGTTAATGTGTATGCGAGAGATCCTGAATCTGGAATTGCTTATGTTGAATTAACTTACAAGATAAATAATGATTTCTATTCTAAGACTTTAGTGTACAATAAGGAAAAAGATTGCTGGTCAGGAGAAATACCCATCACAAATGAAATTTATGTCCTGATTCGAAACAGGGCCAACTTAACTGTTAAAACATTATTACCAGTGTTCAAAATAATAGAACCACTTCATGGAACATTCATTAATTCAAGTATAATTAATGTAAGATGGCTTTGTGGATTAAATGCGTCTCGTTTTGAATTGTATCTCAATGGGACATTAATCAAAGAAGTAAGCGGTGATGTTCATCAGTGCTCAATTATTGTTGATTCCGATGGTACATACAATTTAACAATAGTCGCATATGCTGACGGGAAAACTCTAGAAAGAGACTCAATCATCTTTTTCGTTGATACAACACCCCCAACAATTGAAGTAATTAATCCCCAAAACAATACGCAAATATCTCAAAACGTGATTATTGTAAATTGGACTGCAAGCGATAACTTTGGAATAGATCACTTTGAGATTAGGTTAAATAATGAAGAATGGATTAACGTAGGAAATCAAACATCATACATTTTCGAAAATGTTTCAGATGGAGAGTATACTATCTATTTACGTGCATACGATATTGCTGGAAATATAAATGAAATCACAATTAAAGTAATTGTGAAAACACAAAAAATAAATTACATTTATCCATTATTAGCCATACTAATTGCTGTAATCATTGTGAGCACAATTATTCTTTATAAGAAACGTAAAAAGTCTAAGTAAATGGTTTTGTTTCATTTGTATTTTGCCTTATTCATTTTTTAACTTCTTCTCAAAAATTAATTTAGAAAACCTCACTAATAACATTTCCATCAAAATACGTCAGAACTTAATATATTAGCTACTCTTCACCAATGGAGCAGTTTCATTAATTCAAAGATTGCTAATAAACTCCTGTTGCTCAAGAAAAAATTTATTAATATTTTTATAATTTTGACACAACACTTGTAGCAATTTTTACATCATTTTTCCACTTTTGACACAAAGCGGTGGGTAGGTTTAGTGAAATATATTACAGTACTAATGATACTTATAATAATCTGCCCTAGTGGACTTTATATAACTTTTTCTTCTAACTTTGTAACAAAAAGAAATACGATTTATCAAAATAATCCTAAATATTACACGGGAATACTATTAGATACTATGAAATACGCCAGAAAAAGCAAGGATATGGAATATCATAAGATGGTTGCCATTAGAGCGGATGTTACTCCTCCAAAAATACGAATATTCAGAAACTTGACTAAATACATAATAATCAGTGATGAGCCTCTCCAAAGTGCGCCTCAAATAGATGTATTTTTCACGAATTATACGTCAAGGTCGGGGTTGATACCAACACAGATAAATTCGACGGCATGGGAAATAGTTATTCCTCATGTTAAGGAGCTCACAATAACTGCAACAGATCTTGCTGGAAATACTGTTACAAGAAAATTTATTATCTGGAGAGAGCCATATAGAGAACTCGCAGAATATTGGGCGCCGAAAATAGTTCAAGATACCGATGATTCAAATTACAAAGCCGATTATCTTACAAGATTTGATTATGATGGTGATTACATTGGAAACAACAATTGGGAAAACTTAGATTATTATCCAGTTCCGGGATGGGTTTACTATGCAGTGATCGAAACGGAAACTCACTGGTTCATATTTTATGCTTTCTTTCATCCTCGAGACTGGAATGATGTTCCAGATGCAGGTGCTGGAGAGCATGAAAACGACATGGAGGGAGTTATGCTTGTTATAAGAAAAGTAGGAAAATTTGGATATCTTGAGTTAATGGAGACTAGAGCACACATGGATTATTATCAGTACATAAACTCATCATGTAATATTCAAGAGAAGAATGAGACAATAGATGGCTCTGTTCAATTTGATAATGGAACAGACGTTCAAGGTGGGGGACGAATTCCAATAGTTTTTATTGAAGCTAAAGGTCATGGTGTCTACGCCTATGGCGATGGAGGGCTTCCTGGTGGAGATGATTGGGTAGAATATTGGTACTATGGTTTTGCTGAGGAACCGAGCGGTGGAAATGATCGAAATGTTAGTTATGATTTAATTCCAATATTAACAACTTTATGGCCATATAGATTCAATATTGGTGATGGAAAAACATATGATAAGCCATTTGTATATCAAGGACACAGATACTCTTTTTCATTAAAGATTGGTAGTGCTTTTGATGGTTCTGGACCTGGAGCATTAAGTCCAGAAGATGCAGCAAATCCGCCCTGGGGTTGGAATGATACAAATGGTATAGGAAGCTTTGATCGAGCGGGTGATTTCTTTTTTGATCCTGCGTGGTTAGTTAATGAGCATTTTTATATGCCAGAACCATTTTCACTCACATATGTTTATAATCCTTATCTAGAATCGGATTCAGTAGTTTATCCTGATGATGTGCCGCCAACAATTATAATTCGTGAGCCAGCAAATAATTCATATGTGAATTCAGATACAGTCACTATTAAATGGGATGTGTGGGAGGATAGCTCATTATACCAATTTGAAATTTATGTCGATAATATATTAGTAGCGACCCTTGATTCATCTGCAAAGCAATATTCGTTAACACTGTCTGAGGGAGCACATAAGATAACTGTAAGAGCGTATGATTCGTATAGAAATTGGGATGAGACTAGCATAGTAATAACTGTTGATAAGACACCACCAAATATAGTGATTACATCTCCAGAAAATGATTCATGGCACAATACGAGGACCATTATTGTATCTTGGGATATGAGTGATAATAATGGAATAGATTATGTTGCAGTTTATGTTAATGATAGTTTGGTTGGAACAACTACGGAGACTTCCTATACTCTGACGCTAGAAGAGGGAGCAAGTAAAATAACCGTAATTTGCTACGATATTGCCGGAAATTCTGATAATGACTCAATTATTGTGCATGTTGATGTATCGAAACCGTCGATAAAGATAACGAATCCAAACAATTATTCATGGTTTAATACACAGTTTACTGTTGAATGGATAGCTTCTGACAATTTTGGAATAAAGACATTTATGATTTACATTAACAACGTATTTTACATGAATACAACAAAGAATATCGTCGATTTAGACCTAGGTGAAGGCACACATGAGATCAAAGTAGTTGCAGTAGATTTTGCTGAGAATACAAATTCAAGCGAAATAATAGTGTATGTAGATAAAACAAGTCCAAGCATAGAAATTTCAGAGCCGCAGAATGATAGTTGGCTTTCTTCAACAACTGTTAATGTTTCGTGGACTGCAGATGATAACATGGGAATAAACAAGTATCAGATCTATGTCAATAATCAGTTGTATGATGAGACAACAAATACTTGGATAATAGTTCAACTCAATGACGGCGACTACAATATAACAGTTCGTGCAATTGATAATGCGGGTAACATTAATGAGGACACTATCATAATACACATAGATACTCATCCACCGTCAATACAAATAACTCAACCGCAAAATGATACATATGTAGCATCAACATCAGTTGTTGTCAAATGGACCGCAAATGATGACAGAGGATTAAAAGTTTTCGAGGTGTATCTTGACGAGGAGCTATATGCTAGCGTAGTTGGATATCAAATAACGATAGAGGGACTAACTGAAGGCCAGCACACGATTAAGGTAATAGCTTTTGATCTTGCTTCTAATACAAATGATTCAATTGTAGAAATTACAGTTGATGTGACTCCACCTAATATTTATATTATAGCACCTAAAAATAACAGTTGGCATTCTACTAAGTCTATTACCATTACATGGAATGCCTTTGACACTTACGGAATTAACAAATATGAAATTTACGTGGATTTAGCCTACGTGGACACCTGTTATGATAATTCCTATTCACTGATACTTAAAGAAGGCACGCATGAGATAAAAGTTGTCGCTTACGATAAAGCAGGAAATACCAATGCATCGATTGTGGTAATCAATATAGACATAACGCCTCCAAGGATAGTCTTAAAGAGTCCTACTAATGATAGTTGGTTTAATACGCTTGAAATTCTCGTTACGTGGAATGCCAGCGATAACATTGATATTCAAGTCATTAGAGTTTATTTAAATGGCTCATTAGTTACTGAAACTACTTCAAACAGTGTGTACATTCAAGCATACGAAGGATTAAATAATGTAACAGTAGTTGCTATTGATTATGCGAATAATACTAATCGATCACTAAGTTTGTTCTACGCAGATATAACCGCACCAAGTATTACCGTTTATTCTCCCAGAAATAATAGTATCACAAATGAGACTGAGATTCAGTTGCACGTGGAAAGCAGTGATAATTTAAGATACGATCATATGGATATTCTACTTAATAGTTCATTAATCGAGACAACGCAGAATGAAACATGTTTGATGACCGTGAACCTGAGTGATGGGCACTATGAGTTTACAATTATTGCGTATGATTACGTTGGAAATAGGAAAGAAGTTAAAATTTATATTACAATAGACACAAGCGCCTTGGTCATAGATATAGTTTGCCCGCAAAATGATACATGGTTTAACACTAATTTAGTTGAATATGAAATTGAAGTGTACAATGCGAGAGGAAGCTTTGAAATAAAGATTTATGCAAACAATACTCTGATTAAAACCACTAACGAAACAAAGGGGACTCTTCAACTAAATGAAGGTTTCTATTGTATCAAGTTTGTTGTTAATGATTCAATAGGCAAAGTTGCATCTAAAATCGTTTACATTCATATAGATTTGCATTCACCACGCGTAATTATTACAGCACCAGAAAATAACAGTATTCTTAATGTGAGCACAATAACGCTATCCTGGGATGGAAATGATAATATGGGAATTGCTTATTACTTAATTTACTTAAACGAGACACTTGCATACAATACGAGTGAAAATAGTTGTGAGCTTAAATTAGATGATGGGGTGCATGCAATAAAAGTGATTGCTTATGACTTTGCTAGAAACTCAAATTCTTGTGAGATAATTGTTCGAATTGATACAAGTATTCCGCAAATTATGATAACTCAGCCTGATAATCAAAGTTACATATCTTCTTCAGAAATTATTATAAGTTGGTCATGTACTGAAAATGTGAGTGAGTATAGAATATTCATTAATAATACATATTATTGTAGTGTAACAAACACGTCAATTAAATTATATTTAAACGAAGGAGCTTACGAAATTAAGATTACCTGCACAGATTCTGCTGGTAATGCTGGAAAAAGCATTCTTCTTGTAACAATTGATATAACATGTCCACAAATCGAAATTATTGCACCAAGTAATAATAGCATACACAATGTATCTGAAGTGCTCATTGAATGGAATGCATATGATAATTTTGAAATTGACTCAATAGAAATTTACCTAGATGATGAATACTTTACTACCACAAAGCAAAATTACGTTGAGCTTCAACTAGAAGATGGCATACATGAAGTAAACATCATTGTTTACGATAAAGCGGGCAATGCAGCAAGCACTAGAATTGTCATTGAAGTCGACACTAAACCACCATTGATTTGGATTATTTCTCCGGGAAATAACAGTTGGTGTGATTCAAATGCTGTGAACATTTCGTGGAATGGTTCTGATGACATTACAAAGTATGTGATTTACGTTAATGGAACATTAATTCGAGAATTAAACGAAACTATATATGAATTAAATATAAATGAAAGTGGATGCTATGAGATTAAAATTAAAGCAATAGATCATGCTGGTAATTCGAATACGTCAGTTTTAGTATTATTCTTTGACTTGGAGCCACCGCACGTGATAATATTCTCCCCAGCTAATGAGACTTTATTTAATTCATCAATAGTTCCCCTGAATGCGTCAGTTTACGATGATGTTAAAGTAGCGTACATCATAATTTTGAAGAATGGAACATTATATGCAAATACGACTTCTCTTCCGGCAGAGCTACATTTAACAGATGGAAAATGGAATATCACAATTATTGCATATGATTACAGGAATAAGATGAATAAGGGAATGTTTCTGATAATAGTAGACACAACTCCACCATCTCTTGAAATTTTGTCGCCAGAGAATAATTCGATGATTACTAGCAATGTTATTGAAATGGAAACGCATATTGAAGATTTGACCAACGTAACAATTAATGTCTTTGTTAATAATTCTCTTGTATCAACGAACGGAAATACTACAATCACCTTTGATAAGGGAGGAATATATATTATAAAGGTAACTGTAATAGACTCTTGTAATCACATCACCGAGAAATCTGTTAAAGTTACAGTTGACTTATTTAAGCCATCTTTAGTAATTTTATCTCCAGATAATGAAACATGGATTAATAACAGCAGAATTTTGATCAGATTCTATGCTGATGATGATACAAAAGTGAAAAACACGTTTGTAATAATTAATGATACATACGTGTTTCAAAATGATACTGAGGTTATCGTAAAATTGAGCGATGGTACATACATTATTAATATAACAGCAATCGATATTAGTGGAAAAGCAGCATCAAAGATTCTCATAATTCATATCGATGCTACACCACCAGAGATAGATATACTCTCTCTACAAAATAGAACTTACGTGACTGGAAATGTAAGGATACAGGCAATCATAAATGCAAAACCACACTTAAAATATGTTTGTGTACTAATTAATGGAACAGTATTAGTGAATCAAACTGAAAATGAAGTAGATCTAAGTGTGGAACTATCTGATGGAGTTTGGAGAATATCAATAATCGCTGTTGAAGAACTAACAAAATCTGAGAAATCTATAATCATAATTAGTGATTTACAGCCACCAACTCTCCATGTAGTATGTGAACCAAAGAATAATTCAATTACAAATGATGATGTGGCAGAGATTGAAATAAGCGTAAATGATAACATAAGAGTAAAGGAGATATATGTATTCCTAAATGACGTACTTATTGATATTATTTACGATAATGTGACAATGCAGCTAAGTTTACAAGATGGCTTAAATGTTATTAAAATTATTGCAAAAGATAATGCAGGAAATGAAGCTACAACGCAAATATTCATTATGGTTGATAAAATTCCACCGACGGTGGAAATTATAACTCCAAAACCTTATGAATACATTACAACAAATGAATTCTTATTACAATGGAAAGCATCTGATGAAACGGGAATTCAATTTTTCGAAATATTCATTAACGATACATTATATGCACAGACTGAAAACACATCAATAATTGTCAGGGTTTCTTACGAAGGAACATACAAAATACAGGTGGTTGCATATGATATGGCTGGAAACAAGGGAAGTTGTGTAATTACAGTCTACGTTAAGTTTGAATTAAATGAAGAAAAGCCAGAAACACAACATGCTGGAATAGAGTTTAACACATTACTAATAATCCTTGTAATAATTGGATTCATAGGCGTTGCGCTTGCAATACGAAAAGCGCGATAAATTACTAATTCTTTCTTAATAAGGATATAATTTAACGTAGTGCTCAGTATTTCCATTAATGAACTATTTTTTCTGCGGTCTTGTTATTTTCATGTATTAATGAGATCTTATTTACCTATAGAAGCAAACTTGGATGCTCATCATGAGTTAAATTGTGGAAATTTAGTTAGATTACACTATAAGAATTAAAGGCATTGAATTAATTTAGGTTTTCCTAAGACCAATTTAATATTATATTTGTTTACATGATAGAATTTTTCGGGAGAATATTGATGCAAAATCGTAGTGATATCATTTTAAATAAAGCAATATTACTAATACTACTCGTAGTAATTTTGAATGTAATTATCTTAATCATGAAGATTTTAATATATCTCATGACTATGTCTATTGCGGCGTTTGCATACTTATTTGATACAATTATGGATATGCAGAACGATATTATTTCATTATTTGGGCTAAGAAAAGCAAGAACACCGCCTGATAAAGATCATCCATACGGACATGCTAAGTATGATGCTTTTGCTGCTACTATTATTGCCGTTTTTATAATCGCAATCACTTTAGAAATGGCAATTGAAACATTTACTAGAATTTTCGAAGGTGTTTATCAAGTCAGTTTCGATCCATCGTTAATTATCATTTTTTCCATACTCATAGTAATATATTCTCTTATTGCAATTGTTCAAAATCGATTTGCAATGAAGCATGGAATTTTAACTATAGAGTCTACAGCCTTGCATTACATAACAGATCCCTTATCCACATTATTAGTCTTCATAGGGATTCTTCTTGCATCTATGAAATTCTGGTGGGTAGATTTCTTGGTTTCAATAATAATTATTTTGATAATTCTGAAAAAAGCAATTTCAATAATCAAGAAAACTTCGAGAATACTGCTTGATGTTGCAGTAATAAATGAGCAAGAACTTCGTGAATCAATACTTCATGCATTCAAAGGAAAAGTAATTGACTGCGAAGATATTTGCTCAAGAACCGACGGAACAAAGGTATTTCTTGAGATGATACTAAAAATGAATAAGAACTTGAGTTTGGAAGAATCAGACAAAATAGCACATGAGGTCGAAGAATTTATTCGCAAGAAATATAAGCATCTGAAGTTCGAAAAAATAATTATACACCAAGAACCATATTAGAAATATTAAGCAGATTACAGAAAAACTAAATGGTGATTAATACTAAATTCCATGACACATTCCCTTTAGATTTCTACTTGCCCTGTAATGAGAAAAAATGTCGTGCTTTTGTATTAATATCTCATCAGAAAAAAGTTTATATTTTCATGTTAGTAGAAATTGGTGATAATTATTCTAACAGATCTAATTAAAAAAGCGCGATTTTTCATAGGAGTTCTCGTGATTTTAATCTTAGCGTTCGTTTTTGAACCCTTTGTGATGAATACTATTACTAGACTTTCAGATTTAAGATTGTTTGCGTGGTCTCTAATAAGCTGGTACTCTTTTAAATACTTCTTAATGGGAATTCTATTCTCTATTCCATTCATAGTATTATCTTATCTTCTTTCGAGAGTATTAGCATTGATAGTAATATTAGAAACAAAAATTAGGTTTTCTAAGATAATTTACATTAATAAATCCTTTGAAATTTCATTGTTTTCATATCTTGAATTCAGTTATCTTCTGTATGGACTCATACCAATGCTTATCAGAATTTTTTCTGTTTTCCCAGCGAATAAAGACGTAGTCACATTGTATGTAACAATAGTGTTTTCGGTTATAATTTATGCACCATACATAATTCCTTTAATGGCTGCAATAGTTCTTCCTCTTGCATGGATTAGAGAAAAAAGTCAAATAAGAAGACTTAAGGGTAATTTCTGCCTAGGCTATCCAGGCACAATCATTGATGCATTCTTTCTGTTATTTATAGGAGTTGGTTCGATAACTGCTTTGGCACCAATGTACTTTGAATTATTAAACATATCGGGAAATCCATTATTCTCCCTTGAATTGTTCATATACATAATACTACTTGGATATTGCCCATCACTAACCTTTGTACTTGGTGTTTGCATAGGAATCATGGTCTTAGGTAAGAGATTCATTATTAAAGCTACAAAAAAATTTGAAAATATTGTCACAAAATATATAAAACCTGCAAAAATTATGCTTGAATTGTAAATTTCAGTATTATTTAATTCAGATGTAATACTTAGAAGAAAACATATCAAGCTGATTTTAATAATAGCTTTTCTTTTATTTTTATTGTTATTATTTGAAAAAAATCATGTGGTGGCTCATGGGGGGCAACAAAAACGAGGAAGAGATGATTCAAATGATTATTAAAAGAGTGGAATCTGAGCTTAAAAGCAAGGATTATACCGTAATCTCAGTAAGAGAAATACGAAAAATATTCAGTAATGCACGTATTCTTCCAAGCATCATATGGGCACTCAAGAAAAAGTTCATAGTTACGAAAGATGGTGGATGGATCATCATATCGAAGAAAACGAAGAAGAAATGAATTCATCAGTAATGCAATTTAATTATTTTCTTTTATTTTAATTATCGCTTGTTAATTTTTCTGATGATATGCATCTAAGTATGCGTTTTATTTTATTCTTATTTGAACAAATTATAACTGTAATTGATTCCCGCAGGTATATCTCTAATAAGAAACTATGCAAAAGAGACAAGATATCTTTTTGTTACTAAAGTAATTGCTGTGATAACAAATGCGACGAAATTCAAGCTTAAAACAATGAAGCTTTTAATGATATATCGTATAATCATATATATGATTAATTGCCTAGGAGAGAATCATGACCAAGAGAACCGCTGTTATTCTTGATGATGATGTGTATGATATTTTGGTTAAGGAAAGTCTGCGTAGGTATGGGAATACCAGGTCGATTTCACGTGTTCTTAATGAACTCGTGCGGGAAGCTATTCGTTTAAGGGGGTTACTTAAAGTATTAGATCTTATTGAAAAAGAGAAATATGCTTACGTATCAGAAGAGGACTTTGAGAAATTTAGAAGAGAATTATCTAAGCGATTTGAGGAGCGGTGAACGTGATTGATAGTTTTAGATACTACATATTTTCTTCCAATAGTGGGAATTAGTGTTAAAGCAGACTTTTTCTCTGCACTTAAGAAAAAAGAAATTTGCTATATTCCTCCACAAAATATATATTTAAATGAAATATCTTTATTTGAATTACAAGCAAAAGCATCAAAACTTGGTGTTCCCCCTAAGAGAGTAATTGAGGGAATAAATGCAATAATTGAGGCGTTCAATATTATATCTTTCTATGATTCTTCAATAATCAAAATTGCTTTTAAACTTAGGAAAATAATAAGTGATTACATTGATTGTATAATCGTAGCAACAGCTCTTAGCAGGGAGTATTTACTATTAACAGAAGACAAAGTGATTTTGACAAACGCAAATAGAATATACGAAATGTTTCCTAAGAAGAAAATAATTATAATGAATTTGCAACAATTTAAGAAGAAAGGCACATTTTAACTATTAATAAGAAACAATTAAACAATTTCCTTTAAAAATACTCTCAAAAAGTGTGAGTATTTGCAAGCCTAATTACTTGGTAAATGATTTTTCATTAAATAATAGATGATTTTTCCGAATTTTCTACTTAAGAATTGCTTAAATGCATCTTACAATTGTTTATAATTTTTAGTTAATGATTTTAGATATAGAATGCCTAAATGATTGGTGTTTCTCATGGCTGGAGAAATAGAACTATGGGTGGAAAAATATCGTCCAAAAAGACTCGATGAAATCATAAATCAAGAAGAAGTAGTACAAGCATTAAAACAATTCGTCAAAAAGGGAACAATACCTCACATGCTTTTTGCGGGACCTCCAGGAACAGGGAAGACGACCGCAGCTTTGTGTTTGGCCTATGAATTATATGGAGAAAATTGGAGAGCATACACGTTAGAGTTGAATGCAAGTGATGAACGCGGAATTCAAATGGTTAGAACAAAACTTAAGGATTTCGCAAGAACGCAAGTTGCAGGTAGGTTCCCATTCAAATTACTGATTCTCGATGAAGCAGATGCTATGACAAGGGATGCTCAGCAAGCCCTTAGAAGAATAATGGAAATGTATTCGGCAAACACTAGATTTATTCTAATTTGCAATTATGTATCAAGAATAATTGAACCAATTCAATCAAGGTGTGCTGTTTTTAAGTTTAAACAACTTGATCCCAAGGATATAAAAGCTAGATTAAAGTATATTGCAGAGAAAGAAAACGTTAATATAACTGAAGAAGGTTTGGATGCTATAGTTGAAATTTGTGAAGGGGATCTCAGAAAAGCAATAAATCTCTTGCAATCCGTTGCATATTTGGGAGTAACTGTTGATAGAAAGGTTGTGTACCGAACGGCAGGTCTCGTTTATCCAGAATTAGTTGCACAGATGATAAAAGATGCCTTTGCTGGAGATATTGAAAAAGCGCGAAAAGAACTTACAAAAGCACTTGTTGAAGAAGGAGTTTCTGGAATAGACTTATTGAGACAGTTTGAAAGTGCTATTAATAAGAAAGTAATTGAATTATCCACAGAAGATCGAATAGCTCTTCTCAAACTTATAAGTGAAATTGATTACAGAATATCCCAAGGTGCGACGGACTACATTCAATTAACTGCTTTGCTTGCATATATTGCTGAATTAGGTCAAAAATATCGTTCAAAGAAACAAGCATAAGAATATCACTAGATTATTTATCTACATTCTATTTTTAGATAAGAAGAGGTTCTTCATGAAGGATGAAAATATTTTAGTTAGTGGTGTAATTCAATATACAATGCCTATTATTAAATTAACGATTGGTGATATCAAGCCAGAATTTCAGGATATAGTTAATGAGTCCAAGAAAAACTCTTCACTCAAGTTTGCGGAGGAATATATCTCGAACTTTGAAAAGGCATTAAATTTGCTTGGTATTCCAATATCAGATAAGAAAATCATTGAGATAGGTTTTCTAGATTTTTATCTAAAGCCAAACGAATTTGAGATTAGTAAGAAGATAGAAAAGGAACTTAAGGACTTTTCCTCGAAAACTTTAATCTCAGTAGATCCAATGACATATGGACTTCTTATGATGAAGAGAGAGATACTTAAGAAATACAAAATAACAGTGGTTCCCGTAGTCGATGTCATTCTTGAGAAATTACGCACGAGGTCTATTACAAAAATTTCAAAGAAAATTACTTTGCATGAACCTTGCTGGTATGCACGATGGACTGATAAGATTACAGAACTTAATGAAATCATGAAAATTACATGTGAGAATTTCATCAAATCTCGTTATCATGGAGTGCTTTCTGTGTGTTGCGGAGCACTTTTGGGACTCACAAATCCGAAGATGGCAATTCCTGCGGGAAAAGAAGCTCTGAATATCCTCAAGTTGAGTGGAGCAGATACAATAGTAACTGCATGTCCGATATGTTATGTTTTCTTCAAGAAAATCTCTGATAAACTTGTAATTATGGATCTTTCTGAACTTTTGCTTCAGGCTTTGGGTGAAAAATGATGATAGACAAGAGTATTTTATTAGAATTAAAACGTATATTTGGCGACAGAATCATCGTTGATAAAGATTCTTTGTATGTATACGCATCCGATGCTATGTGTGAATTCAGAACTTTACCCGCAGCAGTAGTATTTCCTAAAACAACAGAGGAAGTTGCAAAGCTTATGAAAATCGCTTATGAGCATGAAATTCCTATATATCCTCGAGGAGGTGGTACATCATTGAGCGGCGCATCAATGGTTTTAGATTCTCGAGGAATCGTTGTGAGCTTTACAAAGATGAACAGACTTCTAAACGTTTATTTAAAAGATCTACAAGCATTAGCAGAAACAGGTATAACTATTGATGAACTTAATTTACGTCTTTCTCAATATGGTGTATTCTTTCCACCGGATCCCGCTAGTTCACCTGCGGCTACATTAGGAGGATGCATAGCAATGAATTCTGGCGGTGTTAGAGCTATAAAGTACGGAGTAGTAAGAAATTGGATTCTTGGATTAGAACTAGTTCTTCCAAACGGGAAAGTAGTTAGAACAGGAATGGGTGTCTTTAAGAGAGTTGCAGGTTATGATTTAACACAATTAATTATCGGTTCAGAGGGAACTTTGGCTCTGATAACAAAGGCACTAATAAAATTAGCACCAATTCCTAAGTATAAAGTTGCTATGTATGGTTTCTTCGAAAGCGAAAGAATAGCAGCAGAAACAATTTATGATTTAATAATTTCTGGGATAGATTTAACTGCCGCTGAGTTCCTAGATAGAGTTACTCTTCGTGCTCTGGGCGGGTTCATGGGATTCAAATATACTGGCAATGCAATGGTCTTAATTGAGATATCTGGAAATGACGTTGATTTTCTTAAGAGGGAACTAAAGAGAGCAAAGAGAATCTTTAAAGAACACAAAGCACTTGAGATAAAGGAGAGTAAAAGTGAGGAAGAGTATTTAGCAATTTGGAAAATAAGAAAGGGAGCAGCACCAGCGCTTGCATCGTTAAAGCCTAAGTATTTAGTCCTAGATCCTACAGTGCCAATTTCAAAGGTGCCAGACTTGGTAGAAATGATAAATAGAGTATGTGAGAAATATGGAATAATTTGCGGGACGTTCGGGCACATGGGAGATGGAAATGTACATCCAAACCTTCTTTATGATCCAAGAGATAGGGATGAAGTTGAAAGAATGAAAAAAGCTGCTCATGAGATAATGATAGAAACGATAAGAATGGGTGGAACAATTTCTGGAGAGCATGGAATAGGAATAGAAAAAGCAGAACTTTTCAAGAAAGAAGCTGGTGAACTGTACGAGGTTCTTCAGCAATTGAAGAAATTATTCGATCCAAAAAACATATTAAATCCAGGAAAAATCTTTGTCAAATGATGCAGAAAATTCTAAATTTTGGGTATTCCTATTTCTCTAACATACGTTTTTCGTATATACGAAGCACTGCCATTGCAATGAATCCAATTCCTAATCCAATGAGCCACCCAGCATAATCTAATCCAAAGAGATATCCAAGCCCACCAAACAGTAGTAAGAATCCAGTAAAAATAATACCACTTCCTTTCCTACCCTCATATAGTCTCGCGATTGACATTACAATGAATCCAACACCAACACCAATTACCCATATAGGCCAATCTTGGTAGCCAAAAAGATAAAGTATTCCAGCAGTCAAAAACATAACACCAACAAAGATTAGTCCACTTATTTTTTCTGCGCTGGACAATTTTAACGCCCTTATACTAAACTAAAGTATTAAAATAAAATTTCTTGTATGACGTTCTTACTTTATCTTCTTGCACTTATAAAGTTTTTAAAACTTTTATTTATCCTGTAATTAAATTAGTCAAGCTTTCTCCCAAAAATGGAATCCGCCTTCTTCAAAAGATACAAATTTTAATCAAATTAATTATCAAATAAGATAAAATATCAAGAATTATGCTCAAGTGCAAAAGAATTAATAATCATCTTTTAAGATAGTCATAGTTAATATAATCAATTCCAATTTTTAGCAAATTTAAAGTATTATTCATTCATCAATATTTTCTATCAGGTATCGTCGCTTTTTACAAGAGCTTGTAAAGTGACAATTATTTTTTTCTAACTTCTAACTAGGGGAGGCTCGCATGAGTCAGTTAAAATATTTCATTGCTCTTTTTATCATAATCATATTCATCTGCATTACTTTTGCAATATTATTCTCGATGCATCCGATGATAAACATCATAATTAAACGAAGATGGAACTCCACATTAGCTAAAGAAGCTCTAGTATTTGTTGAATCTGGAAATCTGACGAGAAAATTACCAGAAGATTTTAAGAACTATATTTTTGATAACACTACTTTAGAAAATATTTACTCCGATATTTATCTACGAGTTTTAAGGAACATTCCCAGAAAACGTTTTACTAGAATTAAAATTAACTACACAGCAGAATCAATTGAGGGATATATAAACCTAATAATTGATGTTAATAATAGCAAAGTTTTGATCACTATTAATCCCATAAACGATGAGAAATCTCAAGCTATAGAAATTCCAGTTATAGACTGGTCTTCTGTTTTATACAATAATACTACTGATATTATTCATCCAACGGAAAACATTAACATAAGTTTTAATGGTGTTTTTCTTCAAATGAGTTTGTCACAGATATATGAAGATCAAATAGTCTATGGAAGTATTCATGACCAAATATTATTATTTGACAGAAAACTCAACATTGTTCTTATCTTTGTGCTTATTTGCATATTATCATAAATCTTAAAACAATAATCAAAACGTTAATAGGATTACCCTAGATGTAAGTATGTTATATATCTGTTGTAAACATTTTATTAATTTGTAAACTAAATAAAAAAGGGAATAAATATGTCGCAAGTGATATCAACGCGCGTACCAAGTAATATTGTAGAAGATATAGAATTCATTGCAAAAGTTGAGAAATTAGATAAATCATCAGTTATTAGAAAACTACTCATTGAGGCTATTAATGAATGGAAGAAAAAGTATGCTCTTAAATTATACAAAGATGGAAAAATTACATTGTGGAAAGCAGCTAAAATTGCTGGATTATCTCTGTGGGAATTCATGGAGTTGTTGGCATCCGAGGGAATCAATTTAAATTACACTGTTGATGAATTAATGGAAGATTTCAAGGCTGTGCTAAATGAGAAAAATCGTGAGTAATGCTTCTCCGTTAATCTATTTAGCTAAGGCGTCTCTTCTTTCTATTCTGCTTCGTATATACGATGAAATACAAATTCCAATGAGTGTAAAAATAGAATGCGTTGATGAAGGGCTTCGTAAGGGATATATTGATGCTGCAATAATAAAGAAGTATATTGATGATGGAGTTATAAGAGTACATAATCTAGACAAAGAAACAAAGAAAAGAGCTGAATTAATATCTAGAATGTTTGATTTAGAAGTTGGCGAATCTGAAGTAATAAGTCTCGCAATTAATAAAGGAGAAAATGAAGTGCTAATTGATGAAAAAAGAGCGCGAAAAGTAGCTAAATTATTTGGACTTACGCCTCAAGGAACTCTCTACTTAATATTTGTGGCAGTTAAGAATGGTTTTCTATCTAAGAAAGAAGCAATTAAGAAAGTAAATGATTTAATTGATAAGAACTTCAGAATAGATATAGAAGTGTATAGGAAATTTTTAGAATTACTCGAAACTTTGTAGGAAATTCCTAAAAAAGCAAGTGATTACTTTCAATGCACATGACTTTTTAGTAATTCACTTAATAATTTCAATCTCAAAACTATAACTTTTTAGTTTAGTATTCTTATATTACTACATGAGCATTTTTACTCGCCTTTTTATTCATTAAAACACTACTTATAGATTTGAGAATAAATTTTATAATGGGTATTTAAAAATGCGCAAAGTACTATCATTGTTTATTTTGCTTCTTACTATTTCCCTATTTGTAATGCCTTTGAATTGTGATACTATGATCATTGTTACTAATCCAGATAATATTCTCTCACAACCATATCAAATTGTAGCGATTTCATGGGAAAATAATTATGAAGTAATGCTATTAGGGACATCAATTTATGCCTATCAAAAAGATGTTGGAGTTCAAATTCTTCCTCTTCCATCAGTCCCAAGTGTTGAGCTAGGAAACACTGATAGTTTAAAGAAAATAGTAGAAATGTACTATGAATACGAATTTGGAAAAGGACTACCAACGTATAGTTCTGGAGAAGTAACATTAGTTTTTGAAAAAGTTCTTGGTCCACATCATTTAATATGTCTAGAAATTGAAAAAGAGAATTTAGTGAATTGCATACTCGATTATGCAAGTAAATACAATATCAGTATTACGATCAACCCCTCGCAATTTTTCATTCTCTCAAATTATGTCGCAAAAGGATATAAATATTTTCTTGTGGATATCGTTAATGTTTCAGATGATACGAATTTTATTCAGCCATTAATTGTAAAATTCAAAACAGAGCACATATGGTTTCCACTATACATCTCCAGTTTGTATTCTGGGCGTGTTCATATCTATGTTTTAATAATTACAAGAAAAATTCCAAAAATTCCAAAGTCTCTCGCAAGGGAATTTGAAATTAACGGAAAAATTATATCTAGATGGGATATAGCCGATATCGATGAAAGATTATTAGAGCCCTTTGCTTTTGGATACTATTTCTGGGCGACATTTCTTCAAAAATACGAATACGCATCTGAACTTCGATATGATATTGTAATAAATGAATTTAATGAAACCTTATTTACAATAACTGCAATTTCTGGTTTAATACCTTTGTTTTTCATATGTTTAATTGCAGTACCGCTAGTAAGCAAAAGATTTAGAATGAAAGTAGAGTACAATATAACGAAAAGATATGCAATTGGATCGCTTGTAATGCTAATATCTAGCATTATTCTCCTTATTCTTGACATTCCTTTGTGTATCTTTTTCCTCGCATATTCAATATCTAATAAAATAATTGCATATGGAATACTGCTTGCATCATTGTTGCAGTTCTCATTAATGTTTGTAATTGGCTACTCAATATTTGTTCTCGTATCCTATATTACAAAAATCTCAGGAAAGATTAATAATAAGATTCTAAAGCTTGGATCCTCAGTACTGAGAATTATGTTTGATATAATTATAATAACACTCTTGTTAAGCTTAAGCCTGCTGTTAATATACTTCTGGATGGAAAACCTTTCATATTTTCACTTCATTTTAATCTTCCACTGGTTAATAATAATATCCGTGCTTACCATAATTCCATGTCTTGACCTATATGAAATGATAAAGAAAAACATTACAAAAAGGTAAATGAGAGAAAAACTGTAATCCCGTGCAAATAAAGTATATATCTTACGAAATTATTATTTTTTAGAAATGATTTATGTTTAATTATGACGCAGAACATACATATGTACGCAATTGAAATTTTTATTTATAAAGATAGTATAATATTTGACAATTTTTGTGTGCATTAATTTATCTTAAATGAAAAGTATTATGAAATAATCGTTAATGAGAAATAAATATAAAGATTTATATAATTTTTTAGACAATTCTTTAGAGGGAATATATCTGGGTGAAGAACATGCCAGAAGAATTAATTAAAAAATGTCCTTACTGTGGGTCTTCTGACCTAGTTGAGGATCAAGAAGGTTATTTAATTTGCACACAATGTGGTGCAATAATTAGTGATATTACATTCGATACTACATATGGACAAAAGCCTCCTGGAAGAACTCAAACTGGAACTCAGTATGTTAAGGCAAGACACTTAATTCCCGCAAGTGTTGTTGACATTGAAGAGAAGAGATTGATTAGTCCAGATACATCCTCAAAACTTAAGAATTTCAAAACTATCCTCGACTATTGTATGCAAATGTTATATCACCTAGGTGTCACAATACTTGACGATCAAAGAAAATTATTGGAAAGTTATATCTTGAAAGTTCTCGAAAGAAGCAGCAGAGATGGAAGGCAGATCAGGAGAACTACAACTGGAGCACTTGCTACAGCATTGACTCATATATTCTTAAGAAAGATAGGTAAACCAAAATCTCTCAAAGTATTACAAAAATTAGCCATTGATAAGTTCAGGATTGTAAGAAACAGCAGACAAATCTCCAAAGCACTACACTTTGTTGAGCTTGTATTAAAGGACGAGGTAGCAAAATCAAGATTTGCAACAGCAGAAGACTTCATTTACAGCATAGCGTCAGAGTTAAACACACCATCAATTATTGTCAGAGTCGCTGAGGCAATAAGCAAAATAGCAAAGGTTGAAAAACTCACATTGGGAAAAGCACCTAATGGAATCGCTGCTGGAGCGTTATCAGTTGCATACAAGTATCTTGAAGGACGCCAAATTAGATCACAACTTGCCACAATTGCTGGAGTATCCGACGTTACAATCCGTTATCGTGAAATGGAATTAGAAGAGAATCCAAAGATCAGGGAGTTCTTAAGAATAGTTGCTGATTACTATAGAAGACAAGAATACGACAAGCTCCATGCGTTTATCGACGGATACTTGGAGAAACTAGAAAGAGAGGCAGAGGCCGAAACAACCACAAGACCTGCATCATCATAAAAACGTACTAAGAATAATTTTCTAATCCTAAAAAATAATTTTTATAACGGTGATTTTGTGTCATTGTTAGTTGCATCTAAGATATTCGCTAAAATTTTTGGACAAGACATAATCTCACAAATAAAAACATCAGAGGACATAAAGAATTTATGTAATCGCCTATTTGAGGTGGTTCATTTTGGTCCACAATTTGAAGAATTATTATTCATTGTTGCTGCTGGTCGATATTTAGAGTCAGAGAACTTTCGAAAATTCTTGAATGATGAAATTTGCAAACGAGGTCTTGCAGCACGTGTGTGGATTAATGTGAATGATTTTTCGAATAAGCTTGCTAAGGAATTCATTGTTAAAACTGCGGGCATTGACGTTGTTAGTCTCTGCACAAAAGTAATTGATGCTCTAATTAAAAAAGAAATAACTCTACGTGATGCAATTTCATCTATTTTTCTCAAAATTTTTAGTGCTGATTATTTCATTTTTAAGCAATTAATTAGAAATCACTCTGTTCCCTCAATGAAAGCAATTACACAAATATCAAAAGCACCAGGAGATGTTGAATCCATGTTCGAAAAAATTTCTGAAATTTGCGAAAATTGGAGAATTCCCCCAGCACTATTTGGATTAGCTAATCTCACCAGTAAAGAAGATATATTACATTTTATTAGAGATCATCTGGAAAAAATTAAACAAAGTAAAGTAAGTAGCATTAATGATATACTCAATTTTCCCAATTTTCTCTTATTTCTTGCTGTAATATCCTTACCAGATAAGCCACAAGGTCAAATCAGTTTTGAATTCTTTCACGAACTCTTTTCGTTAATCATGAATAAAAAATGCAATGCATCTGTTTTATCATACGTAATAGATAGTTTCCATAATTTTACCGACGAAAAGGTTGGTGCTTTTATCGCATTAGCTTTTGCACATAGGTATTACGGTGCAGAGCTATATGCGAAGGCCGTTGAAAATATCACCACAGATGGAAAAGTGTATCCAGTAAGTATAGATATAATAATCGATTCGCTCACTGATAGATCCAAGTTAAGACTAACCACGATTTCCTTGCAAAATGTGGAAGTAATGAAATTGCTAAATTCAGCATTAAGCAAATTAGGAAAAGCGCCTTGTATTGTGCTGGGAATTCCATGGGAGTTAACAATACCAAAAGAAAGGATTCCAGAGGAGATATCAAAAGCGGTTCAGATTTACGAGAAAAACAAGATTACTCCGCCACAATTGTTAAAGAAAATAAAAAATGTTACAAGTATAGTAGAGAAAGTCCCAGTAATGGCAAAGAAAAGTGAGTTAAGCGCATTAATTAATTGTTGGAAACAAATAGCAATGGCAGAATCAGAAATCTCATGGATTTCAAATTATACTCATTTAATAACAGGACAAGAAATCCCAATTCTAAGCGATCTCAAAATATCACTTGAAGAAACAAAAGAGAAAATATTCAAAACACTTGAATTTCTGCTTATTAAAGAATATGGAAAAGTCCTTGAAGGCAAAAGTGAATATAAAAGCACAAAAGACGTGTTGCTTGTAGTTAAGAATTTCATTAAACAAGGCTATTTGCCAATATTAATAGTTATTGACGGACTTAGACTTGATGATTACATCTCAATGCTTAGAAATGAACTTCTCGCCATTGGACTCAAACCATTAGAAGAAACAGTCATCTTTGCTTTGATTCCATCCATAACCATATATTCCAGACATGCAATATTCTATGGACGACAACCAGAATTTTTTGCTTACACATCTAAAGGGGTTTACTTAAAACGAGAAGACGAATTATTCGAGAATGCGATCGGAAACACTGTTTTCCTATGCGGTTCAACGCAAGAAATAATTACCAAAGTAAGGAGTATGAATTTACAGCAAATATCAAAACTACAAGCAGTAGCAGTAGTTTTAAGTGAATTGGAAAAAGCAGTTCATGGTTCGCCAGAAGCAATTTTAGCACACATGCCAGAATCATTTGCAAGAGAAATTGCTTTACTGATAAGGGATATTATTGAATTTTTCATTAAGCACAAAAAGAAAATTGCAGTAATAATCACATCCGATCATGGACTTGCAGAATTCTTTGAAACTACGTCAGTAAACGTCAAAGTCTTCAAACATCTTCGACGAAAGAGGGCACTAGATCCAGTATTCTCTGTCGTGGAAACACCAAGATTTGCAATATTTCCATTTATTTCTGAAGTTGAAATGAACGCATCTCTACATGAAATTGAACAAATGTGCCAAGGTGAAGCTTACGCTATACCAGCTAGAAGACTAGGTATAAATCGAATAGCCTTAATGGTAAGGAAAACGAATGTTCCATCCGTAATTGACGCGAGTAGAATTCTATTTCTATTTCCAAAAGGAAGAAAGAAATTCGAAACAAAAATCAGACAAATTGTTTTGCATGGGGGTATTCATCCCATAGAGGTACTAGTACCATTAGCATGTTGGGTACCCTCTGTAAGCTAATCTAAATGAAACGTAACATAAGCAGTTAGCTATGAATTATTTCGTGCGTTTTTAATATGTCAACGGAAATGCAAAAAAATTCAATAAATGTGCTATGTATTTATATTCTCAACGATCTTTTGAAATAATTTATTTGAAATCCAGAATCCTTTGTTTCTTAATTCTATTAGTACATCCCTAAGCGATGAAATCAATTTTCTCTTTTTTGCTAATATAAGTATTCCTATCGTTCCTGTATATCTTAGTCCGAAAAATTCTGCTTTTTTCCTAGCAAGTTTATCATCCAAAACTACCAAATCTGCGTTTATTTCTAGGGCCAAAACTATAACTGCGGCCTCTCCAACATCAATTTCTGAACATAATTCTTCAAAGAGTTTCATATTTGAAATCTTAGCAACTTCTATCCATCTGGTTTTCATGATTTCTTCTGCTCCTGGAAGTGTGGGATCCTTTGTTACCTCTTCATAAACTTGCATTGGTATTATAATTTTCTTAAACAATTCTTTTAAGAGAGTTAATTTACCTATTTTTGCTAGTGCAATAATAACTGAGGAATTAACAACTACCTTAAAGTTTCCTCGCAAGCTCTTCAGCCACTTTAATATCATGTTTTAATTCTTCTTCATCATAGTGAATCGGTATTTTTTCTCTAATTAGTAATTCCATGAACTCTCCCTTACTCAAACCAGCAATTCTCCGAGCTACTCCGAAAGATGCCAATCCCTTTTCATACAATCTCAGAGCTAATTCAATTCTCAAACGCTTTTTAGGATCCTCATTAATTGGGATCTTAAGACTTGCCACTACATCTGCGGGTATTTCGATTACAATACTCATTGAATTTACCCCCTTAGATAGAAAAATTTTATTTAAGGAATATATATGTTATCAGTGAGATATTTTACATTACCTTTTTAATACTGGTGAGATGATGTATCCTAATAGCATTGAAGATATAAGACGAATACTCCTCAGTATAAACATCAAAGAGACTGCTAGACTAATAAAAGAGTTCATTAGAGATTATTTTGAAAGAGCAGGTGCTGAAAAAGCAATTATAGGAGTAAGTGGTGGAGTTGATTCAAGTGCAACACTCATGCTTACGAGACGCGCTCTTGGGAAAGATGCCATTCTTGCTTTAATAATGCCGCACGAGGGAATAACTCCAGAAGAAGATGTGCAAGATGCATTGGAGATTGTGAAGCTGGCTAATGTAGAATACAAGATGATAAACATTGATAGAATAAGTATGAATATTAAGAGTATCATTGAAAACACTGGAATTTCTCTCAATCGCATGGCCTATGGTAATATTATAGCGCGTTCAAGAATGATTGTTCTGTATGCATTTGCAAATACATTACGCGGAATTGTCGTTGGAACGGGAGACAAAAGCGAGATTATCTTGGGATACTACACTAAATATGGAGATGGTGGTGTCGATATACTTCCCATAGGAGATGTTTATAAGTCACAAGTTCGAATTCTAGCTAAACATGTTGGAGTTCCTGAAAAGATAGCTATGAAACCCAGTAGCCCTCGATTATGGGCTGGTCAAACAGCAGCCGAAGAACTTGGAGCGGATTACATTGAAATAGATCCTATTCTTTTTGCCTTGTTCGAACTCGGTATGAAAATCAATGATATTTTATCCTTAAAGGGAATAAGAAAAGAATTAGTGTATGCGCTTCTAAAAAGGATTAAAGTTAATGAGCATAAGAGAATGTTCGCAAGAATTCCAAAAATCCACAAAGGACCAACAATAGGCATTGATTGGAAATTTACTATTTGGCGATGATAGGTGATACTAATGATAAAAGTAATTATTCCGCAAATAAAATTAAAGCAGGGAAATAAAGATGAAAATTTAGAATTGACTATAGACATCATCAAGAGATACTCCAACGAAAAGAAACCAACACTCATAGTGTTTCCAGAACTCTCTATCGTTGGATACTTTATAGCAGATGCCATGTATGAGGCTGCAGAACCACTAAATGGTCCTACAATATCTCGAATCGCTGAAGTATTAGATGAAAAAGGCAATCTTGCTGTTGGAATAGGAATTCCTGAGCTAGATCTTAAAAGAAGAGGACTCATTTACAATACTTATGTTCTAATTTCCTCTGGAAAAATAATAGGTGTATGGAGAAAAACCCACTTGCCAACATTTGGTGTTTTTGAAGAACATAGATATTTTGCTAGAAATGCAGAACACGGATTAGTAGTTGAGTTTCATGGAATGAAATTTGGAGTCATGATATGTTATGATGCATTTTTCCCAGAAATCGCAAGAATTTACTCACTAAGAGGGGCTGATGCGATAATTGTTCCAGCAGGTTCTCCATTACCTTCAAGAGAATTATGGGATCCTATTCTTCGAGCTAGAGCAATCGAAAATGGTGTCTACATAATTTTCTCAAATCACGTCGGTTATCGCGATGGACTAATGTTTTTCGGTGAAAGTCGAATAATAGATCCAACGGGGATTATAATAGCAAAAGCACCAGCATTTGAAGAGTATGTTCTTGAAGTAGAAATAAGTCCATCAAGAGTCGAATTTGCACGAAGAGTTAGACCAACACTAAGAGATTTAGATACTCGCATAATAGAAGTACTCTATAAAGAATCAAAGCCTAAGACTTGAGACTTTTACCATAAATCATTAAATGATGAGATTTTCTGAGTGTTGATAACCTTAAGCGCAAAATCGCTGAATAAAACTTTTGTTTAAATTCAAAATTATGTTATATATCCATATTTTCTCAAATAAAATAGAACATCTTCATCAGTTAAATCACGCCACTCTTTGTACGCATCTGCAACAGCAAAGTATGGAATTGGACTTCGAATATTCAGGCAAAAAATAGCATCAACAAGAGGCTCTAGTCTCTTAAGTGCATCAATGCATCCTGTCGGTACAGCAATATATATTCTCTTAGGATTTCTCTTTTTAACGTAGTTTACAGCTGCAAACATTGTGAATCCAGCGGCAATTCCATCATCAACTAGTATAATATTCTTCTCTTCGATCTTCACTTTTCCAACCACTTGGCTAAAGACTTTCTCTCTTCGTTTTATCTCCTGCAAAACTTCTTTAACTAAAACCTTCATTGTTTCATCATCAATATTTAGAGCAAACTTTAGTCTCTCGTCAATGAAAACATCTCCATCTGGGGATAAAGCTCCGAAACCGGCTTCAGTATCCCAAGGAATTGGGATTTTCCTAACAATCACTAAACCAAGCGGCGCTTTTAATCTCTTAGCAATAACGCATCCGACGGGAATGCCGCCTCGAGGCACCGCCAAAACAACTAGATCCTCCTTTACTTCAAGTTTTTCCTCTAGAAATCTTGCTAATTCTTCTCCAGCATGTTCCCGGTTCCTGAAGACAAAAAACTTGTTTCGAAGAGAATGATTCTCTATAATCATTAAGCATACCCAAAAATGTTTATGCTATTCTTAAACTTAAGATTGCAAAAGTGGGGAATCATGAGTACTTTTTAAGTTATTAAGATTTTGCACATTTTCTATATAGTTAGCTTCTCTTCAAGCGGAGATGAACATTGTGCGGAATTGCATGCGTTTATTCTCAAAATAAATCCGTTGGAGAACTATTACTCAAGATGCTAAAGATATTGAAGCACAGAGGACCCGATGGAAGTGGAATCGTGATAGATGGGAAATGCAGATACGGAAAACTTGAGAAATTAAACCCGATTTCTGGGAATTTAGGACTTGGCCACAATCGATTAGCAATAACTGGAAAAGGATTACAACCAATTCCTAATGAAAATAGGTCTCTTTGGATCGCGCATAATGGAGAAATTTATAATTATGTAACTATTCGTGAAGTATTACATAGCAAAAACCATATTTTTAGAACTACTACTGACTCAGAAGTAATATTGCATGCTTATGAGGAAAAAATGTTACAATCATTAGACGGTGATTTTGCATTTGTCATAGTTGATTTTGATTCAGAAAGAATTGAAGCATATAGGGATTTCATAGGCATTCGTCCCTTATTTTTCTGCAAGGATTCCAAAGGAGTACGAATAGCCTCTGAAAGAAAAGCACTGCTCTCATCTGGAAACGTTAGTCGTCTTCCACCAGGGCACAAACTGATAATAGAAGATGGGAAACTCATAGTTGAAAAAGTTGAAAGTGTGGAGGATTTAATTACATCACCGGTAGATATTGACGAGGAGAACGCCATTACAACACTTTTGCAATTAATAAGATCATCACTTATAAAACGAAAATATCCAAAAGTCGGTATATTTTTCTCTGGTGGAATTGATAGCTCAGTTATTGCCAAGATTGCATCAGAAGTATGCGAAGAAACGATTCTAATAACAGTTGGAACTAAAGACTCAATAGATTTAAAGAGAGCAATTGATGCAAGCAGAGAATTAAGAATTCCATTAGAAACAGTCGTTATCGAATCTCCAGAAATCGTAATAGATTATGCAAAGAAAACAATCAGAGCCATCGACGAAACGGACCCTTTGAAAGTGTCTATTGGAATCCCCATTTACATTGCTGCCGAAAAAGCAAGAGAATTAGGAATAAAAGTAGTTCTTACAGGACAGGGCGCTGATGAATTATTCGGAGGCTATGCAAAATACTTACGAGTCAGCAATCCACTCATGGAAATGTACAATGACTTAAAAAATATTCATCTAAATAATCTAGAAAGAGACGATCATTGCATAATGGCAAGTAGCATAGAAATGAGACCACCATATTTAGACAAAGCACTTGTTGCATTTGCTGTTAGATTACCTCTAAAATTCAAAATAAGGAATGGAATAAGAAAATGGATTCTGAGACAAGTTGGTAGAAAATTAGGATTACCAAAAGAAATTGTTTTAGGAGCGAAGAAAGCCATTCAATATGGTTCTGGCGTACATAAGATTTTGCTAAAACAAGCTAAAAAACATAAGCTGAGTTTAAGAGAATTCTTAAACAGATTAATCAAAGCAGAAAATTAATAAAGCTCGGTTTGCATCATCAATTTATTCGCAAGTGCATTTGAAAAGCGATTAATTGTAATTTTTTATAAGCATTATTGCAAGCATGCATCCATGTTTTTAATCCTTAATAAAATGCTGTTTGGAGTGCTTGAATATAGTATTGATCAATGTTTCCTAGTGGACTTTATCAATTTTCTCATCATGTTGCTTAAGGTGGAGCGATAGTCTATTAATAAGCAGAGGGATATCATGAATATCAAGTCTACTGATATTTCATATTTGTAGAATAAGGATGTTTCAAATAATGAGAAATTTGGATTACAGTCTACATAGTATGTTATAACTTGCTTTAAGAATTCCTCTGGAACTATTTTAATCGTAAGATAGCTTTCGCCTTCAGTTATGGTTGCGTTTACCCAGTATTTAATTAAAAGCTCATCATCTAAATGCAATTTGTGACCATCGAATAGGAATATTTCTTTCAAAGTCCACACTTTTCTGAAGATAACATTTGCCCACGAGAATAGTTTTTTTACTAAAGATAAACAGCCGAGTTTCTACGTAAATATTATTGCGGCGAATTACATATGTAATGGGATTTCTAGGAACTGAATATGTATTAAAGTATACTTCGTGATCGAAGCTTGTATTCTGTACTAAAACTCTACCATAATCTGTTTGATATGATATGACTGCAAACCCAGTCCCAATTACTATCATATAATGCGTTGTATTTATCCAGTAAGAATTCAATTAATTTAAAATTTAATTAGCACCAAAATCAAATGAATTAATGAAATTTTAATCGTGTTAAAAATTCATCTAGAATTTCTTTTACCCGCATCTTTCCAAATCCGCTTATAGCCAAAGCAATTGAGCCATCTGGCTTAATTATAACTACATCTAATCTAAGTACATAAAGAAAAGCACAAACAACGAGAGGAGCAAACATTCCTCCGAAAAGTTCGAGAATATCCAACTTAATATGATAAATAAAGGTAACCACAAATGAAGAAATCACTACAAAAAGACAAAGAAGTCCAAGAATTAGAATAATGATTTTCCGTAACCTATAAGGTCCACGTTTTGTTTCAACGACATAATTGCTTTCAATTTTTGCACGCTTATAGAAAAGGTATTCCCTTGAATATTGCCCCGAGAGAGCTGCGAGAAGTCCTAGTATGAACACAAAAGGCCAAATAATCTTGTGAGTTTCAATATCAATATCAATGTAGTTTTCTTTTAACTCAATTTTTGCATGAGTTAATGAATACGGAATGCTCCCAATGAAGCAAATTATACTCATTACGAACATACCTACCCAGAAAGTCCATCTTATTTCCCTAAGAGGAGATACGAGAATACAGATTGAGAATAATAATAGAAAAAGCGTGACTAGAAAAGTTTCTGAAACCAAAGTAATTCTTTTAATATTTGATGAGGTATACATCAGACTTTTCATATTAAAAACCAATTCTTTTCATGAATATTAATATAAATGAAAAAGTATCAGAGCCACTTATGTTATAACTACTGGTTTAAAATCATGATTAAACTTTCATTTCTTGAGGAAATCTCCTAAAACAAGCATTGGTTTAAAATCTGAAAGTCTTATACTAAGAGCCAAGCGAGAACAATTAATGGTATCATTAAATGATACAGACCATTTATTAAAGCTTAAATTACAAAGATCCGTGTCAATCAATGGGCTCCATTAGTTGACTATGAACATCACTACACACGATAAGATGAAAATTAAGAATTCGTAATGGTTTCACTGCATTTTTTGTTGCAGGTATTCCTTGAGAATCTTAACCAACTTTATAATATCTTTAACGTATTCCTCAAATGTCTCTTTAGATTTGATAAAATTATGATAGAAATTAGCATGAAGTCTTTCTGCGACAGCAAAGAGCTTACTCAATTCTGGACGCTTAAGCTCAATAGCTAACTTTTCAACTAGAAGACTTAATTCTCGGTGGGAGTAATGTGGTTCTCTTCTAATTACGCCAATTGCATTGAGTAAAGCAGTAAC
>Ga0190313_1000246_pt1 | contig 34195 bp, 33 predicted proteins | sample 4870071011_MG_FD_169989 | JGI IMG/M metagenome (GOLD analysis project Ga0190313, IMG submission 169989) | Hydrothermal vent sediment bacterial communities from Southern Trench, Guaymas Basin, Mexico - 4870-07-10-11_MG | ecosystem: Environmental > Aquatic > Marine > Hydrothermal vents > Sediment ... | reverse complement strand
TTTATAAGCTCATCAATTTCACCTGCAATGCCTGCCCATATTACGCGGGGACGCCTCATATCAGGGAAAAAACCTCCTCCTTTTACAAAAAGATGTATGGGAGAAAAACCTGTGACCCCATTTTTCATTGCTTCATCAATTGCATTTATCTCACCAGCATTAATGTTCCCTAAAAATTTCAGCGTAAGGTGAATATTTTCAGGGATAACCCATTTAACCTGAAAAGCAGGTAGCTTAAAACCCTCTATTACCTTACCCATGTAAGAAATTATATTTTCGGGAAGCTTTATTGCAATAAAGGTACGTATAAGAGTATTCACCACAGACATGCCTCCGAACTTTGGTTAAGGATCGGAAATGAAATTACTTAAACGAAATTGTTTGTCTTTTGGTCCATCTACTGTGTTGCATCAAAGGCCGAATACATCAAGTATTCAACCTTTAATGCGCCTTGTATATGAACCAAAATCCTTCACAATTTTTGTTCAATTTATATAATTTCCAATCCTAATTATCGTAAAATCAACAGCTTTAATACGCAAAAAGAGGTAAACTGCTGCAGGGGATAATCCCCTTTTCCCTGGAAAGGCCAAAAAGCCTGTTAACAGCATTTGCCCCCTCCTCTCCCATATCCAGGGTAAAATCGTTAACATAAAGATCTATATGCTGCCTTACAACTGATCGGGACATTTCCTGAGCATACTTCATTATATATTTATCTGCCAGGTCAGGGTTCTCAGAGGCATATAAAACGCTTTTTCGTATTGCGTCATCCATATTTTTTGCGGTTACAGAGTCAATTCTCCGGTGCACGGCTATTCCACCCAAGGGAATGGGAAGGGATGTTTCTTCCTCCCACCATTTACCAAGATCAACAAGGCTTACAAGGCCGTGTTCGCCATAGGTGAACCTTCCTTCATGAATTATTACACCAAAATCAAAAGCCCCTTTTTGAACAGCAGGCATTATCTGATCAAAAGGGATTGGAACCGTAGCGGGGATTCCTGACACATAAAGACCCAGTAACAGAGAGGCTGTTGTCAACACCCCAGGAACAGCCACTTTTTTTGACAAAAGTTCCTTTAGGTCACACCCTGGCCTGGCTATCACAAGGGGACCGCATCCCCTGCCGATAGCAGCTCCCGAGCGAAGAAGTCCATAGGTATCCTGAAGATGACCCAGGGCGGCAAAAGATAATTTTGAGACATCCAGCTCTCCAGTTTTCGCGATCTGATTCAAGGTTTCTACATCATCAAGTGTCACATCAAACTTAATCCCCTTGCAATCGATCAAGTCGTGGGCGAGCCCATAAAAAATAAATGTATCATTGGGGCAGGTGGAATACCCGATAGATAATCTGTTGTCCATTTTTCCCCTGAGTATTAAGAAGTCAGTCGTGCCTGGGTATAATCTTGCGCAATGAAACTTCCAAGTGTTTTTTTCTTGCAATTCCTAACCAGACACTATTGTTAAAAAATATAACCACGCAAATTACAGATCAGCTCATAAACCGCCCAGGCGCATCTTTCACATGCAAGGGGAAGATTCCATGCTGTTTTATCCCTCGTGCCAACAATGTTACTTGCAGCACGTATTTCAAGAAAAGGGATGCCGTAATATATGGATAGATGTGCGGCGCCAGAGCCTTCCATATTCTCCATGCAGGGTTTAAAACAATTATACAATTCGTCTGCCCTGTTATTCGTTGCTGTTATCGTTGAAACAGTGATAAAAGTACCCTTTTCCAGCCCCATACCATTGGCCTTGCACCCTTCGGTTAATCGGCCAAAGGCCAGATCTGCCAGTTGTTCATCCAGGGGATAACGGTTTTTAGCTTCAAAGCTATCCGTCTTAAATAAAGGAAAAGGGAGTTCACCAAGGGGGAGAGTCCCATTTTTCGATTCTATACCAAGTTCCGGGAGAATCTCCTCGGTTGCGATGCCCACATCTCCGATATCAAGATTAAATCCTGTAAAGAGACCTGCACTCCCTGTTTGAATAATCAGGGCCGGTCGAAATTTTTCTATAACAGCAGTTAATGCCTGCACAGTATTGGCAATACCAGGGCCCGTCACTAAAAGTTTCACAGGCCTTCCATTTAAATACCCTGAAATAACCCTTCGCCTCCCCACAGTTAAAGCAACAGGCCGATCTATCTTGTTGACAAGCCAGGCAAGCTCATTTAAAACTGCAGCTGCAATTAAAATATAATCAGTCGGTTCTTTTCGACTGTGTAATCGGCTTTTAATCTGTACCACCTCCAGCTTTATGGTCAGACATTTTTACAAGAATTCAATAGTGTCCGGTTAGAAAATTGCAAAAAAGAAAATACGGGAAGTTTAATTGTTTTTTCCACTATTGCGAAAATCCCTCGTGCCTCGCTCAAACAATCGCATTTTTTTGGCTACGCTGCAGGTATGATCTGATTAAAACTTTGAAATTGTTTGAACGGATTATACCTGCTGCCGTACATATTCGCTGAATAGTTACAACTTTTTAATAATAATTATTGATTTTCAAATTAAAAGATATAACATACAAAAAAATACAGATTATATGATATTTTGGGTTGATTTTATGGGTTGATTTTATCTCGGGCAGCTTATATCCTAAAATGGTCGAAATTAAAACCAACCCCGATATATTCAACATGAATGTACTTCAATTTCAAGGATTTTATTTCTTTGCAGGAGAAGCATCATGAAAAAAAAAATGAAAAACATGTCTATAATCGACAAGGGTGTAACCATAAATGGGAATGTTTCTGCCAAAGGGAACCTGATAATCAAAGGAATTATTAAAGGAACCCTCACAGGAGAAGATGTAAGCATCGCAAAAGAAGGGGAAATTTATGCTGAAGCTGATCTGAAAAATTTAATTGTTGGGGGAACTTTTAATGGAACTGCCCGTATTTCCAACAATCTCACCATACTCTCTTCAGGTAAATTCTCCGGCAGGGTTACACATAAAAATCTTATTGTTGAATCAGGAGGGATTTTAGAAGGAAATCTGATATCCATAGATAACAAAGCAGCTCCTATGGAAGAAAAAGAACTGACAAAGGAAAAGGGGCTTGAGGTAGTAAAAGTTTCGACTGCTGCAGCCTCGGGCACATAAAATAAAAAAATGGCAAGAATCAAACTGAATATTCCAGAAAAATTTGAATTTACAACAGAAATTCCCATCAGCATAAACAATATTAATTATGGAGGTCACCTTGGAAATGACTCTCTTTTATCTTTAATGCACGAAGCCAGAGTAAGATTTTTTAAAAAAAATAATTTCACAGAAGGAAATATAGGCGGGGCCGGTATAATAATAACCGATGTTGCCATAGTCTATAAAGCAGAAGGGTTTTACGGAGATATTTTAAAATTTGAAATAGCAAGGGAAGATTTTAATAAATACGGGTGTGACATTGTTTATAAAATAACCAATAAGGATACCGGAACCGAAGTGGCAAGAGCTAAAACCGGAATCGTTTTTTTTGACTACAGGGAAAAAAAGATCGTAACCACACCTGCCATTTTTCATAAAAAAAGCAACGCAAAAATGCTGTAGGTTACAAAGTTTTTTAACCTTTTATTAGATAACTGACCCAAAATAATTTTATACATCCTGCTCCCAGGAGAATAGAGCAGAAACCGGGAAATGATCCGATGGATATTTTCCGTTAATTTTATCATGTATCGCCCTTTTTTCCTGAAGTTTAAGCTTCCCCCTAAACAGAATCCAGTCAATATAATCACCATTGGTATTTCCTGTAAACCCATGATGAGTTCCTGGAAAAGGTTTGCTGAAAACATCCTTTAATACGGGGATATTTAGAGCTTCCCCCCCACCACCTTCCGTAAAAAATATATAGCATGGACTCTGGGGGGGAGCATTAAAGTCTCCCATAATAATAACAGGTAAATCAAAAGGAAGACGCATCAGGCGAGTCATGATAATTTCTGCGCTTTTTTTTTGCACGGTGGCGTTGAAATCAAAGTGGGTATTAACAAGAATAACCCTCCGCCCCCTGTTCTGAAATATCCCCATTGTACATTGCCTGGGCCAGCGGCTGTCTCTTAAACGGCTTGGTATAAACGGAGTGGGACTTAAAAAAAAATGCTCATGGAAAATACAATTCCAGGTTTTTTTATAAAAAATCACGTTGTTTTGCCAAAAAACAGGGGCAGGACTCCTCTTTCCTATAAAATTATATTCGGTAAGGATATTGTCAATAAATTCTATCTGGAAATCATTTGCTTCCTGAAACCCAATAAAATCTTCCCTGTATTTAGCCAGCAGAGATGGGAAAATTTCCTTACGTGAATCCCAGCTGTTTGCCCCATCATCCGCCAGACCAAACCGAAGATTCAACGTTAGAACCGACAAAAAACCATTATCCATATTACCCCCTGTCCTGTTTTATTTATGAGGTAGCCTTGATTTTTAAAAAAATTGCTATTCTCGGACAGCCTCCTATATTTTCACATAAATAATTTCGAGCTTGGTTCTGGCTTCAACAATAGACTAAGGAACGGAAACTATAATAAAATTTAAAAATTACACAATTTTCTAATTTCAGGAAGACATCTGCTGAAATCGACCTTTACATTTTTAAAATTATCAAATGTAATATCGGAAAAAGCCAAATCATACTGACTGGAAACAACTTTAAACAACTCAAGGTAATTTAAGGTTATTCTTTCCTCCCACTTCAGCCCGATCATTTTAGCAAGATTTCTGATACTCTCCTTTTCCCCCTCGATTTCCAAAAAATTACCATAGGGCATACTATCAACACACAAACTGGAGTCTTCAATAAAAAAAGTCTCCCGCCATTTTTCATACACCCTCTCCTTATTATAGCCGAGAAATTCCAAAATGCGAGACATTACTGCAAAATCACTAACTTCAACTTCCAGTTCCCGTAATATTTTAAAATTATCATCACTCAATTCAGGCTTTGTTTTAAAGGTGAGGCTTGTTTTTAAGCTTCTTCGCAAACGCAAAAGGGACCTGTTTTCAAAAAGACGTTTTGATTTATCATCAAAAAGAAAATTTGTTTCAAAAATACGCCCTGAACTAGAAGCGCCAAGATCAAAAATTTTATTCCTGACACTGGTGACCTCCCCTATATAAAATTTTACTTCGGTTTCGAGATGATCCATATTAAAAAGCAACTCCAATATAAAAATTTTAATTGTATTATATTTATAATTAAGATATGGAACTATAGGCCTTCTTTAAAAAGGCTTTCTTAAAAAATAAGTTTTCATCAATTTTCAAACAATTAATTTCACTCTGTTGCAGGTCAAATTTTGTACATTTACGCAAAATCAGGATTATAATAGACTATTTTCCCCCCATGATAAAGGCTAAAATAAAAGATGCGAATACTTAAAGTGGCTGATGAAAATCGGCTTTTTCTTCCATATCTGCCCGTGGCTCAAATTGCAGTCCAACGCTCCTGGAAAAAAGAGATCCCTTGAAAATATTTTCGTTGACATATAAAGATATAAAGAGTAGTATAGATAGTTTAAAAAAAGATTACTTTGTGAAAAAAAACCTATTTTTTTATGGGCTTATGAACCACTGGAGATTTAAAACGTGAAAAAGTATACTCTCAGCGCAAAAGCATCAGACAATCAAAACAAATGGTCTATTGTTGACGCAAAAGGGGCTGTATTAGGAAGACTCGCATCGAAAATAGCCTACCGCTTAAGGGGTAAGCACAACCCTTTTTTTACACCCCATGTTGACACCGGTGACTCAATTGTAGTTATTAATGCCGACAAAATTGTCCTTACCGGCAGAAAAATGAAACAAAAATGCTACTACAGACACAGTGGCTATATTGGAGGATTAACAACCATTACAGCCGAAAAACTTATTGAAAAACGGCCGGAAGATCTTATCCGCTTTGCTGTAAAAGGTATGCTCCCAAAAAACAGGCTTGGCTCTAAACTAATCAAAAAACTAAAGGTCTATGCAGGGGAAGAACATCCCCATGCTGCTCAAAGCCCTGAGGCCCTTGAACTTTAAAGGTGGAGAAATCAGATGAATAAAGAAAACGTTTATTACGCAACCGGAAAACGAAAAAGTGCCATTGCCAGAACATGGCTTGCGCCTGGAACCGGTGTGATAACAATTAATAATAGAACTGTGGAAAATTATTTTCCCATTGAATCACTTGTAACCCGTTTAAGCCAGCCCCTATTTTTTACAAATTCTCTGGATTCATATGACATAAAAATCAGAGTCAATGGTGGAGGGCTGTCGGGACAGGCTGGCGCCATAAGACACGGCATAGCAAAAGCACTATTGGTTGCCGATCCTGAACTCAGAGCTAAATTGAAAAAAGGGGGTTTTTTAACCCGTGACTCAAAAATAAAAGAAAGAAAAAAATACGGACAAAAAGGCGCAAGAGCCAAATTCCAATTTTCAAAACGTTAATTTTTTGCAGCTCTTTAGCTGCGCTGATTTATAGTTTCAAGTTTTTGATATTCACACAGACTGTCACAATTACACAAACCCAACCCAGGTGTCTAAATTTTAATATGTGACAGTCTGCATGGTGACTAAAAACCAGCTCCACTCAGTAAACCGGTAAATCTACTTTTTCTATGCAATGAATCATTTCGCCTACCTCTTAACAGGTTTAGCCATACGAACCATTACCTCCCTTTCCAAGACAAAAATAAATATATATGGAAAAGACAAAATTCCCAAAGGGCCGGTAATCTTTGTAGCAAACCACTTCACAAGGCTTGAAACCCTTGTCATGCCAAGTACTATATTTCGTATAACCGGAATCCCGACATGGTCCCTTGCAGATTTTGGCCTTTTCCAGGGAACAATGAGGGCTTTACTCGACAAAGTCGGAGCCATATCTACCAAAGCCCCGGACAGAGACCTTTTGATCGTAAGAACCCTGCTGACCAATGAAGCCTCATGGATCATTTATCCCGAAGGGAAAATGGTCAAAAATAAAAAAATTTTTGAAAAGGGACAATTCTTAATCTCTTTTGCAGGACACAAACACCCCCCCCACTCTGGAGCAGCTTCCCTGGCCATTCGAACCGAATTTTACAGGCAAAGACTCCATGCTTTGTCAGATATTGCCAGTGCCGAAGCAGACAGGTTAATCGAATTATTCCAGATTAATTCCATGGAGTCAGTATCACCATTAAATGTTCATATTGTCCCTGTTAATATAACCTACTACCCCATACGGGCGATGGAAAATGCAATGAGTAAACTTGCTGGCTCCTTTATAGAAGAGATTAATGAACGCGCCCTGGAAGAATTAATGGCAGAAGGTACCATGCTCCTCTCTGGAGTCGACATGGATATCAGATTCGGGGAACCCATTGGTGTAGAAACCTTCATGAAAAACCCTGGGTTTCATAAAAATATATCAACAGAAAAAAAAATAGCTTTTAACGAGGACTTGTGCTCTAGACGGATCATGGAAAAAGCTGCTTTTGATTTGACACAGAAATATATGGAATCAATTTACAGCATGACCACAGTAAACCATGATCACCTGTTTGCCTCTATTCTGAAAATAAGCCCGCACAGAAAAATCGATGAGTATGACCTGAGGCAAAGGGTATTTCTGGCTGCAACCAGCAATCTTGATAAAATGGGCATCAATATCCACAAAAGCCTTGAATCTGACCAGCTCCACCTCCTTACAGATGACCAATACCATAAATATAATGATTTTGTCTCATTGGTGCTGGAAAAGAATATAGCTGAAAAAAAAGGAGATGCTCTGGTTAAAAACACATCCCGATTCTCCGTTGCATTCACTGATGCTGTAAAACAGGGGCATAGAGTCCGTATTGATAATCCTATTTCCATTATGGCCAACGAAGTTGAACCCCTAAGACACCTGCAAAAAAAACTCCGTTCCTTATCCTGGAAGCCCAGCTTTTTAATAAGAAGAAAAATAACAAAGGATCTTATAAAAAAAACACTTGCCGAATATAAAAAGGATTACGAAACTTTTTATATTGAAGGAGAATCAAAAGAAGAGGCTGTTGGCGCTCCTTTTCTAATAAAAAAAAGATATTCTACAGCAGGGGTGCTTCTAATACACGGCTACCTGGCAGCTCCAGAAGAAGTAAGAGAACTTGCAGAACATCTTGCACAAAAAGGATTATCTGTTTATGCTCCCCGGTTAAAGGGACATGGGACCTCACCGGAAAATCTTGCACAAATATCATATGGCCAATGGATTGAATCTGCCTTAACAGGTTATGCCATAATCAGGAATTCATGCAGAGATGTGGTTATAGGGGGATTTTCAGCAGGAGGGGGAATAGCATTGGAACTCGCCTCAAGAATAAAGGAGATAAAAGGTGTTTTCGCAGTTTGTCCTCCATTTAAACTCCAGGATTTTTCGGCCAAATTCGTTCCTGCAGTCACTTCCTGGAACAAATTTATGAAAATTGTAGGAATTGACAAGGCACAAAAAGAATTCATTGAAAACATACCTGAAAATCCAGATATAAATTATTCCCGCAACCCAATCGCCGGGGTGAAACAGCTGGAGATGATGATGGATACACTACCAGCAAAACTGCCTGGAATCCAGACCCCCTCCCTGATAATTCAGGCGGAAAAAGACCCTGTGGTGGACCCAAAAGGTTCCAGGGCTATATACGAAATGCTTGGATCAAAAAAAAAAGAATATATGAGTTTTAACTATGACCGGCATGTAATTATTTCAGGAGAAAATGGAGACCGTGTTCATGCTGCTATTTCAAATTTTATTAATCGGCTTGACTTGCATTAAGATAATTTTTAGCCATTCTCCAGCTCAGCATGGATAATCTGCAAAACTTCATAATAAAATTCCACAATAGCAGAATAACCACTTGATTTATCACCCAAATTATCGGCTCCAGGAGATAGCGCTTTTAGCAAGCCATAAGAGGTTAATGAATAAATAATTTTATAAACCGAAAACTCGTCAAACCCACTTGCCTCAACAACCTGCCCCAGGGAACGTGTCCCATTAATAAATGAAAGTATACGCCACTCGTTTATATTCAAAATTACATCCCCGATCTCATCGATTTTTTGTGAAATCTGGTACACCATATTCTCGTTTGGAATCTGCTTTTTTAAAACAGACATTTCATCAATGCGCCGTGATGCTTCAAGGAGTAAATTCATAACATTTAAAGGAACGATTTTCATCCCTTTTAAATCATGGGTAACATCCTTATATTCAAATTCCCCTTCACTCCAGAAAAACAGGTCGTACAAAATATTTTCAACCTGCTGCAAGCTGTACTTATCCAGCATTTCCTGGTTTATTAACCCCTCAGTCACCATGACTTTTCCGATAACTTCACCGAGCTGCTGACTTTTTTCAAAGCATTCTTTTGCCTGGTCATCAGAAATAATACCGTCATTTCTTAAAAGATATCCCAAACGGAATTTTTTTTGTGAACTTGTGGCAAATATAATGGAACCTTCAAGGATATTCACTTTGACTTCGCTGACACCATCTGTTAACGTCAACACACCGGTCTTTTGATCATTACACAAAAGCTGTAAAATATTTGCAAGTTCTAATGTTTGGAGATTACCTTTAATAGTCATAATTATTATATATTTTTTACTGTCACGTTGGACTGCATTCAAATGGGAAAAAAACCTAATATCAAAGCAATCAAAAAAACTTTAAATTCACACGGTTTTACAACTAAAAAAATTGAAAACTTTGTGAGAATTAACATTAATACGCAAGGATCAGAAAAAAGTCTCGATTTTTTTATCCTTGACCCTCGGATGGACCCTAAACAGGCTCATAATGACCTCAAGCTAAATGGACAATCCCCGGAACCTTCCTGCTTTTTCGGTTGCCGCGGAAAAAAATATTTCTATTTTGCTAAAATTAAAGCACCTTTAAAGCAGGCTGAAACTTCCCATAATAACGAATTAATAGAAAAAACAATTGCAAATTTAAAGGGTGTAGATTCTAAAATGTTCCGCAAAAGTCTGGACAACCTTGGCCTTTCCAGGTCAGGGCTTGTAAGAATGGCCCTCACAAGAATCTACAGGGCTGGAACCGACCCCCTGGAACTGACCATCACAATTGCAGAAGAAGCTGAACGAATCAGCAATACAGATGAAGTTGAAGCTATAAATATCCTGCGCAATGCCAGCAACGCATCATTTATTACAGATATGGCTCAGCTCCTGTGGGAAACAATAGCCTTATACCGTTTAAAAGCTCAATAACAAGCGTAAATCTCAGCTGCGCTGGTTGCAAGCTATATATATCAACTATAAACAAATCAATCATTTCCGCACAGCCCTGACCCACCCGCATTCTCTGGCATCAACCTGCTGCTTTGCAGATTCCGCCTGATTACTCGATGTAACAATGTCAACCACTTTACTCCATCCGTCGGAATAGCGCGAATAGCTTTTCGATGTCCAGTACCACGGAGCCTCTGTCTGGGGGAAATAAGGTTTTTTCTTATAAATTATTTCCAGCTCCTCTCTTGTTGGAAGCCTCCAGTCCTGGTATCCCCCGGTTTTCATTTTTTTTACATGGGAAACAGCATTATCATAATCAAGGCAACCGTCCCCAAGCACAATTGATGAATCCAGAACAGACCATATAAGACCTGTTTTAGCATCTTTTACAGTTCCGTCATTATTATCCACATACCGGTTTCCCCCGACCTGTTGAATCATATTCCGTATTTTTGTTTTAGTTGCTTTGATTTCAGCATTTTTTTCAAGTTTATCAAGTTTTGCTATCTCTTTATTTATCTTATCGTTTACATATGTGTCAGGATAAGCGTATAAAAACTCGTAATATATCTGCTTTGCCTCAGCAAATTGTTCTTTTTTTGCCTCAGCTTTTTTCCTGAGGCCGTCAAAGGCTTCTTTTTGCCACAAAAAAGTACGAAACCTGTTTTGAAGTTTTTTTACCCCAGGAACCCTGTTATTGTTTTTATAAATTTCAATGAATTTATCCGCAAGGAGTATTCCTTTTTGCCAATCTTCATTTTTTTCATAAATTGAAATCTCTTTTGTAAAAAATATATAATATTCACCACTCATTGCAGAAATCATTTTTTTAGCAATATCAATATATTTTCCATCAGGATGCTTTTTTAGATAGCTGGCATAGGCAGAGATTCTGCTCTGAATATCAAGGTTTGATGTTTCCTGTACCTTTGGATAGTCAAAATCATCGGCCAATTTGGAGAAAAATATTATTTTTTGTTTAACCTTACCCGCAAAACTTGTTTGTGGATTATTTTTCAAATATTGATCACAGGCATCTATTGCCCTGTTGTATTTTTTCTCCTTTTCGAATAAATCTATTTCATGGATAAGCTTATCATACTCATCCTGATCCACAAGCCTTGCAATTTCATTCATTTTCACTTTTGCATCCGCCATAAACTCATTGGGCCGGCTGGAGTCTATAAAATCACGGAGTATCTGTTTTTTTTGCTTCATATCTTTTTTATTATTGAAATCAGCCAGCATAAGCTGATAATTATTTTTAAGACTCTTTTTTTTACTAAAATCGATAAAAGCTATTGTACATGCAGCAATAATCGCAACCAGAAGAATCCCGGCAGCATAGCGAATTTTTTTACTAATTTTTTTTTTCGATGATTCTATTGTCCATTTTTTATTTTTACAGTATTTGAGGATATATTGCTCAGCTTCCGCAACCTCCATTCCTATATCCACCGCCAATTTAACCAGCGGATCAAAATATTCAGCCCGAATTATTCCATCCATCCCTGCCACATCAATACTCGAATTGAGCTCAGCCAGATAGGATTGAGCAAATATCATATCATAAGCATAACGGCTTTCATCGGAGCTGAAAATTGTTCGACAATACCCAAGCAAAGTATCACTGGCAGTGACTCTTGCATCCTTTTTCCCTGTTTTCTTAATCTCCCCATCATTAATATCTATGCTTTTCCTGATTTCTTCAAGGCTGCAACCAGAAGAAACATTCAAAAACTTATAAAGGGATGGGGCTCCAACAATTTTAAGATTTTCCTCAATTATTTTTTCGATCGATTTATCAAGGGGCTTAATTTTGTCGCCTTCTATAAAGGCCTCTTTTCTTACAGGGCATGTTGCCCTGGAACGTATCTCCCCTTCTTCAACAGAGTAGATTTTAGCCAACTGGGAGATTTCTGCTTCAGTTATATACCCCTTAGCCATACGGATTTTAAGCTGCTTATCAATTTTTTCAAATTTATCACCCTCCACAGCCTTGGTTCTGCCGCGTATTTCATTTGCATCAATCCGATGAATCGTGGCCAGCTTAAATATTTCTTCCTCTGTAATATATCCCTTACTCATGTGAAGAGAAATATGCTTGTCTATTTCTGAATATTTTTCCTTTTCCCTGTCAAAAATAATTTGTACAGCTGCATCAACTTCTAAGGTTCGAAGAGCAGGATCTTTCATCACCTTTCTTATTTCCGACAGCATACTGATATAATTTTTTGCTGCCACACCTTTGGTGGGATGATTCCGCTGGCGGCTCCATATCGCCTGTTTATCCTTTATGGCCTTTGCTATAACCTGCGGATCATCCTCTGGGGGATCCATCGAAAGATCAAGAAGGATATAAAAATTTTCTCTCTCCATATCTCACCTTTAAAGAAATCGGGGTTGGTTCTAACTTTGGCCATCAGATGTCAAAGCTAAGGGTTCGCTCAGAAATAAATTAGCAATTTTAAGTGTTGAGGCGCCTGGCTGGCAAGGCGCTAAAGCGCAGGAATATCAAGATATTTCTGCGCTTTCGGAACGCAGCCGGGCGGAATGCATCGGCGCTTAAAACGTAAAGTTATTTTTGAGCGGGCCCTAAGCTCTGGTGAAATTTAATGAACAACCAGAGCCTGGCATCTTTTCTTTGCCTCTTCTAATTCTTCATCCCTGATAACAGAACTGGTATCAACTGTAACATCGACTTTTCTTAATTCCTTTTGTTCAACAGCAATAATAGTAAGTCGCCCCTCACTGTTGAACTGAAAAGATATTTCAACCTGTGAATCACTTGGGAGTCCGGCGGGGAGATGCAATACAGCAGTACCAATTTCCATTGCAGTTTCAAAGGAGACAGTCTCTTCACTGGTTTCACTTTCCATTATTCGTATCAAAACCGTTTCCTGGCCTGCAACGCCGGTGTAAAATTTTTTTTTGGCGTCCACGGGAACAGTGGAATTACGTAAAATAAGATTATATACCAGCTCTTTTCCTTCATTATTTTGCACCACCACTCCAAAACTCTTACTTGTAACATTTTTAACTTTAATGGCAGAACGTTCCACAGCTCCCAGGGTGTAACCAAATTCGTCAGCCACCTGCTGTTTAGCCTCCTTGAGCTGTTCGATAGTCACCTGGACAGCATCAGTCAATTCAATAACATCATCAAACTTTTCGGCTTTTATTCCGGTTTTTTCAGCAATCCTTCGGACAAGGTCGTCATTTACCCCAAGTTTCCAGGCAAAAATGGCGGCCCCTTTGGCCACAGCCTCATCCGGATCAAAGGTCCTTGGTTCCACAGAGAACTCTTCCCTGAGCCTTGAAACTATCCTGGGCATACGCGTTGATCCACCCACCAGTATAATTTCGTCAAAACTGTCATACCCTTTTTTCTTTGCCTCATCGAGCATATCCCGAGTAAAAGATATTGTTCTTTCAACAAGATCACCAGTAAGTTCTTCGAATTTTTCCCGCTTCAACTCAACCTTGACCCGCTCACCCCCGTGGGTGACTGACACCGGGGCTTTTTCCCTTTGAGTCAGACTTTTCTTTAATTTTTCAGCAGCTATCTGCAGGTCCTGACATGTATCAGGGTCTTCCAAAATATCTTCGGAAGTATCCACCTCGGCCTGGAACTGGCTTACAAGGTATGATACAATCCTGTCATCCCAATCTTTTCCACCAAGATTATGATCACCCCCTGTACAAATTACCTCAATGGCATCATGGTCAATATCTATCATTGTAACATCAAAGGTCCCTCCGCCAAGATCATATACCATCACAGTTTTTTTCCCGGAAGTTTCAACAGAGCCATAGGCTATAGCCGCAGCAGTTGGTTCGTTAATAATCTGACGAACATTATACCCTGCAATTTCACCAGCCTTTTTAGTTGCTTCCCGTTCATTAACACCAAAATAAGCAGGACATGTTATCACAATATCTTTAATGCTTTCCCCCATAATCTGTTCAGCGTCCTGAACAACCTTACGGAGAATGTAAGCAGAAATTTCCTCGGCCCTGTAATTTCTTGCATCATATTCAAAAAGAAAATCGGCTTCCCCCATTGACCTCTTAACAAAACTGACAACTTCGTCAGGATATATCTTAGAACTTTCCTTGGCCACGTCACCCACAACTATGTTGCCTCCATCAAAGAAAACAACAGACGGGGTCAGGTGCATCCCTTCAGAATTGGACAAAACAACAGGTTTCCCATACTCATCAACATAAGCTATGGTTGAATAGGTGGTACCAAGATCTATTCCGAAAATTTTTTCGGCCTTCTCGCTCATTATAACTCTCCAGAGTCCATTCTTTAATCAAGCTTTCTCCTGGACTTCCCGCATTCATTCGAATCGACACGTTTTTATTAAAATTGCAATGCTTAAAAAAATGAACACCTTAAACAAACAATATTACGTAACTATTACTAAAAAATTTAACTCCCGTTCTCCAGCAATGACTGATTTACGCATCCTCTTTAAAGATATTCACAGCCACCTTTTCCGGGCGGATTATCTTCCCTTCGGATGAATAACCAGGGCATAAACGTCTGACAATGGTTTTATCTTTTGATTTATCCGCTGTATCCACCTTTAAAACGACTCTTTGCTTTACAGGATCAAAAACAGAATCATCCGATATAAAAGGTTCAACCCCGTTTGATACCAAAAGGTCTTCCAGATCCACGATAATACCCTTTGCAAATTTAAAAAACTTTTCAGATTCACCGGATAAAGGATCAAAAGAGTTATCATAATTTATGGTTTTCCTGATACTGTCAATAATTATAATAATATCTTTTAATATTCCAACAACCTGTTTCTTTACCAGACCATCCTTATGCTCACGCAGTTCACCATGGAGATCATCTATAATTTTTTCTTTATGGGCATCATATTTTAATTTACTTTGAAATTCCTTGTAAAGATTATCCAGCTTGGCTTCAATAGATTCGAGTTTGAGAGCGGTGAGATCAATAGCCTCAAGGGAAAAGAAATCATCTTCATGATCATCAAACTCCAATGTATCGGGAACTGGAGAATCATCTACGGGGACTACTATGGAAGATTTGTCCAATTGAAAAACTTCATCATTATTTTCAGGTTCTGCAGATTCTTTAAGATCTTTTTCATTCATGGGGGGGTCTCCTTTTTTTGATACCCGATCAAAAGATAATTCCACAAGGTTTTAAAAAATAACCAGGCAAAATTATTCATGTGGAAATCTTATTTTTTTACATGAACGCCCTTATCTCCTCTATCAAAACTTCAACTATTTTTTCCTGGGGAATTTTTTTTACTATTTTTCCTTTTTTAAAAAGAACCCCGACCCCATCCCCTCCGGCGATTCCGATATCAGCTTCCCTTGCTTCGCCAGGGCCATTAACTACACAGCCCATTATTGCTATTTTCAATGGTAAAGTAGAAGGTAAAAGCACTTTTTCAACCTGTTCAACTATATCAAAAAGATCAATTTTACAACGACCGCAGGTGGGACAGGAAATAATATCAGGCCCATGTTGACGAATACCAAGCGCCTTTAATATTTCAAATCCTGCACGTACTTCATCCTCAGGATCAGATGTTAAAGAGACACGTATAGTATCCCCAATCCCTTCGGCAAGAAGGGTACCTATGCCCAGGGAAGACTTGACGATTCCAGGAATAAGTGACCCTGTTTCTGTTACGCCCACATGGAGAGGGAAATCTGTCCTTAGTGATAAAAGTCTGTATGCTTCGATTGTTTTTTGTACATCCGATGCTTTAATAGATAATTTAATATTGGAAAAGTTAAATGAATCAAAAATATCAATCTGCCTGAGAGCAGACTCAACCATGGCCTGGGCAGATGCTCCATTATATTTTTGCAGCATCGCCTTTTCAAGGGACCCTGCATTAACTCCGACCCTTATGGATATATCATGATCCTTTGCGCAGTTTATAATCGCCTTTAGTTTTTCTCTTCCTCCGATATTTCCAGGATTAATTCTCAAGGCGTCGGCGCCGGCTTTTACAGATGCCAGTGCAAGCCGAAAATCAAAATGAATATCTGCAATGATCGGTATTAAAACCCTTTTTTTTATATCAGCTATTGCCGCTGCAGACTCTTTATCCGGCACAGCAACCCTTACAATCTCGCAACCGCATTTTTCAAGACGCTTAATCTGGGAGACAGTCGATTCAATATCCATGGTAAAAGTATTGGTCATTGACTGAACAGCAACAGGAGCCATCCCACCTATTTTTACCATACCAACAGAAATTTCACGGGTTTTTTTCCGAATAATCATATAACGTATTTAACACCTGTTTCAGCATCTGTCAAAATGCGAGAATTTCATTGTAAAGACTCCCCTGCCCTGGGTTGCGGATCTTAAGGAGGTTGAATAGCCAAACATCTGTGCAAGGGGAAGAACAGCCGTTATTGCCTGCAATCCTGCTGCTTTGTGCTTGATCGCTTCAATTTTGCCACTTCGGGCACTAAGATCCCCTATCACATCCCCCACAAAAGATTCCGGAACAAAAACCTCCACCTTCATAAGAGGATCAAGAAGATAGGGAGAGCCTTTTTTCAAAGCCTCCTTACATGCCAGAGATGCGCTAACAGTGTATGCCAGCTCTGAACCCTGGGATTCTTTAAAAGAACCACCTGTTAAAACAGCTTCAACATCAACAACGGGATAATTCATCAAGGCTCCACTCTCCAAAGATTCCATAACCCCTTTTTCTATAACAGGAATATAAATCTCCGGAATCGATTCATCTGTAAGCTCTGAGACGAACCTGTTCTCCGTTCCCCGGGGAAGAGGCTTCAATTTTAACCTGACTTCTCCATAATGATGCTGCCCTGCAACCTCATTATCGAATAATCCCAGGGCTTCAACTTCATTTTCAATCGATTCTCTGTAAACAACCTGGGGTTTCCCCACATTTACACTCATGCCGAATTCACGCTGCATACGACTAACTATTACTTCAAGATGGAGTTCACCCATACCGGACAAAATAGTCTGTCCTGTATCTTCATCCTGAAGTACTTTTAAAGTGGGGTCTTCTGCAATAAATTTTTCAATAACTGCTTCAACCTTTTCATGATCAGCATGGGTTTTAGGTTCAAGAGCCACAGAGATAACAGGTTCATATGAATCTATTTTTTCCAGTAAAACAGGATGATCATAAAGGCAAAGTGTCTCGCCTGTAGATGACTCTTTTAAACCGATCACTGCCACAATGCCACCAGGCCCCACACTTTGTATCCGCTCTTTTTTATTTGCATGCATACGCAATATTCGAGCCAACTTCTCTTTTTTCTTACGGGAAGGATTATAAACATCCTCTTTAACCCGCATCTGACCGCTGTAAACCCTCACATAAGTAAGCTTTCTCCCCTCAACCATGATGACCTTAAAAATCAGAGCAGCAAGGGGTGCCTTGAGTTCAGGAGGACATACCACAGACTCATCTGTATCAGGGAGAACCCCTTTTATGGGGGGAATATCTAAGGGACTAGGAAGAAAATCAACAATTGCATCAAGGAGCGGCTGTATACCTTTATTCCTTAAAGCACTTCCGCATAACACCGGCACAACGTCTAATTTTACGGTCACATCCCGTATCACCTTACGGAGCATTTTTATATCAATAGGTTCTTCAGCCAGATAAGCTTCCATGAGATCGTCATCGAATTCGGCTAAAGTTTCAAGTAATTTTTCACGATATTCTTCCGCTTTTTCAATATCATCGGCATTGATATTTTCCATGGAATATGTTTCCCCCATGGTATCCCCGTGAAAAATCACCTGTTTCATAGTGAGGAGGTCAATAACCCCCGAAAATTTATCCTCGCTCCCACAGGGAATCTGCAAAACAAGAGGATTTACGCCAAGAATTTTTTCCAGGGCAGCAACAGTTCCGAAAAAATCGGCCCCAATTCTGTCCATCTTATTAACAAAGGCTATTTTGGGAACATGGTACTTATCAGCCTGCCGCCAAACAGTCTCAGATTGTGGTTCCACCCCCCCCACGGCACAAAAGACTCCAATTGCCCCATCTAATACCCGCAAAGACCGTTCAACCTCTATGGTAAAATCAACATGCCCTGGAGTATCAATAATCTGTATTTCATGCTGCCTCCAATGACATGTGGTAACAGCAGAGGTAATTGTAATACCCCTCTCCTGCTCGTCGGGCATCCAGTCCATAACGGCCTCGCCATCATGCACCTCCCCAAGTTTATGGGAACGGCCAGTATAATATAAGACACGTTCTGTGACGGTTGTCTTGCCAGCATCAATGTGTGCGATTATACCGATATTTCGTATTTTTTTAATGCTGGATTCTGCTTTCATCGTATTAATAACATATCTGCCTTAAAGGGAGCTTCCAGACTCACATGACCCGCAAGGGTCAAAGTTTCCACCCCTTTGATTAATATTTTAACACTTGTAATTTCAGGAATATTTAAAATCAACGAATTAACAATTGAATATATGGTAAAAAGTTCCGATTTAACTCCTCCAGGATGATTTTCCTTAAGCTCAACAGAGAGATCAACAAATGCTGTCTGGTCTTTTGTAACATAAAAAGCCCTGAGAAAAACATCCTCAGGAACCGTGCGCATCAACCTGCTGTCAGCAGGCCCCTGGATTAATTCATCTATTATAGCCCCACCAAATAAAAGGATATTATCAGAACATGGAACCCCCCTTTCCTCTGCAATCAAAAAAGAATTATCCTTGGCTCCAAAATAAAGGTGAACAGAAATTTTTTCCAAAGGGGTTTTCAAAGTAAGGGGACGATTATCACTTTTTGCACCCCAGTCACTCGTATTCACAATAATCCGCGTCGTAACAATAACTGTAACAAGCAAAAAAAAAGCCACGGCCAAATATAATAAAAGACGCTTCATAAAAAATATAAACTTAGGGACAAATAATTATCTGACAATCCATATATCGAAATAACGCCGGAACAAAAACTGCCAATTACATAGATCTCTACGCCAGGCTAAAACTCTGACAATCCGATTGACCTTGACACGCATTTCCTTGTATGTTTATACTGGTTTATAGAGAAAAACAAGCTATTACTCGAAAATAAAATAACTTCTCAATAAATATGAATTTCCCCATAACCTTCCCATTAAATTTACTGTAAGTTATAAACTGTAAGGTATAAAATGAATTTACTCCAGGCAATTTCAGATCGACGCAGTATTCGTAAATTTTTATCAACTCCAGTACCCCATGAAACAATAAAAGAGATACTTGAGCAAGCATCCTGGTGCCCTTCCTGGGGCAACACTCAGCCATGGGAGGTTACCGTTGTAACAGGCCAGGCATTAGAAAATCTGAAAAAAGAAAACAGAGAAGCACTCCTTTCCGGAATTGAGTCCACATCCGATTTTTCAATGACAAAAGACTGGCCGAAAAATTTAAAAAAAAGATATGCTGATGTTGGGAAACAGGTCTTCACATCCCTGAATATAGCACGGGATGATAAAAAAGGACGAGAGCAACACTCTGACAATATGTTTTCTTTTTTCCATGCCCCTGTCCTGCTTATATTCACCGTGGACAGCAAGCTTGCATCAGAATATGCTGCACTTGATGTTGGTATTTTCATGCAGAACATTTCTCTTCTTGCCCACGCAAAAAATCTTGGGACATGTATTCTTGCAGCAGCAATACACTTTCCTGCAATTATTCACAGACTATGTAAAACACCCCATGACAGGTCCCTTGTTATGGGAATCGCCATGGGCTACCCCGACACCGCAAGCCCTGTGAATAACTTTGAAAGGGAAAGAATAGGCGAGACTGATTTTGTCAAATGGATATCTTAACATAAGGAGGCTTTTTTTATGGAGTCAAAATTTGAGCAGATCAAAGACTATTTAACTGACATGGAGATGATCATTACAAAGGAAGATAAAGAAGAAGAACTCGTAATAGTGGAAGATGAAGAAAACGGAATTAAAAATCTGGTTATAGATTGTGAAGAACCGATTGTTGTTCTGGAACAGGTTATTATGAAGGCAAATCAAGGCTCTGACCCTTTTTTTAAACGGCTGCTCCAAATAAACAGGAATCTTGTCCATGGAGCTTTTGTCCTTGATGAAGAAGCCAGGGTAATACTTTTCAGAGATACTCTTCAACTTGAAAACCTGGACAGAAACGAACTGGAAGGTTCTATTCAGGCACTGAGCCTTGCTTTGACTGAATACGGTTCAGAATTCCTAAAATACGCTTCAGAATAAAGACCGCCTCTAAAAATTTTACTATACAACATCCTCACAAAAAACAACCTGTAAATTCCAATTTATAAGGAAAAAATATGTCCATTTTTAAAAGACTTTTCAAGGTGGGACAGGCGCAAACCCATGCAGTAATAGATAAATTCGAAGACCCCATAAGAATGACCGAGCAGGGAATAAGAGACTTGAAAAAAGATCTTCAAAGTGCCATGACAAGCCTTGCCGAGGTAAAAGGAATTGCCATTAGAACCAGAAAAAGTTCTGACAACAATAAAAAGCTCGCAGCAGATTATGAAAGAAAAGCCATTCTTTTGCTTCAGAAAATGCAAAAGGGAGAATTAGAGCCCCAGGAAGCTGAACGGCTTGCATCTGCATCTCTGGCTAAAAAAGAAGAGCACTCAGCTGAAGCTGTAAAACTTGCAGAAGAAGCACAAAACCATGAAAAAATGGCTGACAGCCTCCAGGCAAATGTTAATAAAATAAAATCAACAACTACAAAATATGAAAACGACCTTATAACATTAAAGGCACGCGCCAAAACAGCTGCTTCAACAAAAAAGATAAACAAGCAGATCGCTAATATTGACTCTTCCGGTACAATTCACATGCTGGAGAAGATGAAAGCCAAGGTTGAAGAGGACGAATCCCTTGCCCAGGCTTACGGAGATATTGTTAATGTTGATAAAAGTATAGACGATGAGATTAACCAGTCCATTGCAACCGGAAATAGTACAACTGCCTCAGACCATCTTGTGGAGTTAAAAAAAAAGATGGGGATATAGCCTTTCATAAGAATACAGGCACAAGGATATACAAGTTTTCCGCCCTATTATCCTTGTGTTATAAACCTGGGTGATTATCTGAAAGCAAAAAGACTTGAGGACATGACTTGATCTGGAAAAAATTTTTCAAAAAAAAAGAACAAAAAAAAAATATCACCATCAACCTTTCCCTTGCTGATATGAAAAAAGGCTTTTTTGTAGACTTTGATTTAAAATCATGGCAGGTTACAGCATATAATAGATACACTTGGGGAGATGATGAAAATACATATGAATGGCAGCTTACGACATCAGATGACACCATCTACCTGGAGAGGGAACCCGATGATGAGGATCATTTCTCCATTAGCAGAAAAATATCTTTCAACAACCTGGAAAAAGGCTTAAAAGAACATATCTTTGAGCATGAAGATCCCCCTGATAAAATTAACTATAACGGAAAAATTTTTCAACTTTATGAATCCTCTGGAGGACTTTTTTTTAATAATGAAGAAAAAAAAGGGAAAGAACTCATTAAATGGGATTATGCTGATAATTCGGAAAATGAATTTATTTCAATAGAGCAATGGGGAGAAAACGATTTTGAAGCATCATTTAGTACCAGGGTAGAAGAATATCAATTCTCTAACATTTTACCCGGTTCATAATACCCGGTTCATAAATTATATGGGGATGGGCAATGATGGATAACAAAAGAAAAAAAACACGCGTCAATTTTGACACACAGGTAATAATAAAAACAGATACCAGCGAAGTTAATGAGACTGGAGACTTAAAAAATCTAAGCCTGAAAGGAATGTTTGTTAAAAGTAAAAAAAAACTCCCAAAAGATTCAACCTGCCAAACAGAAATTATTCTTTCAGGGTCTTCATCAAACCTTCGTTTGAAAATAACCGGAACAGTAATCCATAATACAGATGATGGATTCGGGATCAGGTTTGATGCCATGGATACTGACAGTTATTTCCATCTTAAAAATATTATTATGTATAACTCTCCTGAACCGGCTTCCATCTTAAAAGATATGTTTTTGTAACCTGCGCATAAAAGCCAAAATTTTATGTAACTATTCATTTGTTTGAAAATGCTGATTGCAAATGAATAGTTACAATTTCTATAAAATCAGCAGCAGTTGCTTGTTGATCCGCAGCCTGAACATGATGATGATTGTTCTATTACCATACCGGAGGTTATTTTAAAACCCATACCCATAAAATCGACAGTTATTGGTTTGGCTTTTTCCATGAAACCTTTATCAACAAGATATTCAACATCATTAATTTTATAAACATGATCCGTATCTTTTGGCTCATCCAGAGCCATGGCAAGTGATGGACCGCCTCATCCGCCCTCATTTAAAAAAATTCTGATCGGCTTAACGTCCTTATCCTTAAAAAACTCGGTGAGCTCCGATTTAGCAGCTTCTGTAATCTCAATCATAATTCTCTCTCCTAAAACATTTAATATAAAACTGGGATTAACCTGATTAAACAAATATTACTCAGTTTCCTCTTACGCTAACAATAATACTAGTCATTAAAGGTGATTTTGTCAATATAGTTTCAAAAAAATAAAACGAGTGATTCCATCAAAAAGTCAGGAGATAGAAGCAATAAAATCTGCATAAACCTTAAGGTGTTTTAAAGAATATAGAACAAATATTACTTTATTTAATTTTTTATCAGTTTTCAGAAAATCACAGACAGTGTTAACCGCAATCCCACATGCACCTTCAACGGGATAACCGTATACCCCACAACTGATGGCTGGAAATGCCACAGACGTGGCCCCATGTTCAGCCGCCAGTTTAAGACTGTTTTTATAGCAATCAGCAAGAAATAGTTTGTCTTCCTCGGCACCACTGTATATTGGCCCAACAGTATGAATCACATGCCTTGCAAAGAGCCTGTACCCTGGAGATATAACCGCCTCTCCTGTAGAACACCCGCCAATGGTTTTACAATATTTCAAAAGTTCAGGGCCTGCGGCCCTGTGAATTGCTCCATCAACACCCCCACCGCCAAGGAGCTGTTTATTAGCAGCATTTACTATTGCATCCACTTTCAATTTTGTTATATCCCCCTGGGCAATCTCTATTTTGCCGAATATACTGGAATGCACAAACAACCTCACTTATGAATAAATTATATTTAACGGAAGGAGCGGATACTTTCTTGCCTCAGAACCAGGGCAAAGGTACTGTCCATCCACTGTAAGCCAGTTAAGATCAGGTTTAATTTCACGCAATTTTCCATCCTCAGGGGGCCTGGAATGACTTGTACAAACATAAGTAACCTGAAAAATAGCTATTCCATAATCTTTTTCACGAACAAAACAATAATTTTTTTTAAAAGATTGCAGCGAAAAATTATTTTTAGCAGCAATTTGCCTCATTTCATTTTCTGACAATTTTATGAGTATCGACTTGGTAACTCCCCTTTCGGAAAGCCGTATCAGTGCCCGTGATTCACTGCTTCCCGCATAAATGGTTGTAATGCACGGAAGTCGTTTCATATATTGTGCAGCCACAATCGCAGCTGTCCTTCTACCGCCAACCATGGGTGAAAGTCCATAGTACTCAAAAAATTTCTTTTGGAGATCCTCAGCGTATTTATCCCCCTTTTCATAAATATCTTTCTTGATATACCTGAGGCTTATTGCAAGATCTTCAGCTGCATCGGCTATGGGCCAATCTATTTTTACATGAAAATGAGCAAGATGATATCGGTTTTTGACAGCAAGAGAGGACTCCCTCTGAATAAGAAGAGCATAATCCACAGGCAGTAATGCCTTTAAAAAATTATCAAAATGCGCTGATTCAAGATACTTTTGTGTTCTGTCAAATTTACCTAAGGGTAGAATTGTTTTAGATAGCTGAAGATTCTTTTTTGTAGTCTTATTGGTGTCAAAGAACCTTATATACTTCTTGTTATCATCTGTTATTAAATCCTCGACAAAAAGAAGAAGAAATGCCCGGTGATGTTCATATTCTATATCCGGCAAACGGGCGCGGGGTTTTAGCTCACGCATTTCAACAAAAGGATAAGGGATTTTCTTTTCAAGAAAATTATTGTAAGAGTCGACTAAAGCATGCTGAATCATAAATTGATCAAGGTCATCCCTTAAAAGCTCGTAATAAGAGCGCCTTAATCTATTTTCCGAGCTAAGCTCCTCTCTGACTCTCCAAAAAGCCAACTTTGCCTCCTCTTTTATCTAAAACGAACGTGACTAATCAGCAATCGACTGAGCTATAATAAGATTTAAAACCCTCTGAAACTCGCTGCGCTCAAACAGCCAGAGTTTTTTGAATTTCACCATAGCTCAATTTCGCCATCTGGCTTTATGCCAAATTTTAAAATAGGGTTATTATCTAAAAATTTATATATAAATTACTTATCTGAAAATCTATACCTGTACCCTGCAACAAGAGCTAAAATGCAGCAAACAGAAATAACGGCAAATAAAAAATAATTCCGATCAAAAAGAGACGCCCCCTGAATGCTGAGGAGATAAGTTCCTGGCATCCTGCCGAAGGTAGAAAGTATCCAAAAAATCTTAAACGGAACAGGACTTATTCCAAGAAATAAACAGAGATAATCTTTGGGGAAACCAGGAATAACAAACAGCAAAAAAATAACAAGAATACCCTGTTTATTAACAAGGCTATCAAGTTTGTCCAGTTTAGCAGGAGAGATAATTTTTCTTACATAATGCTTACCTATTATACGCCCGATGAAAAAATTTATGTACGAGCCCAGGGATAAACCCAGGGAAGAATAGAAAAAACCTTTTCCAGCGCCAAAAAGGTATCCCCCTATAAAGCCTGTTACCTCGCCTGGAACAGGGGCAAGAACAACCTGGAGCACCTGAATAACAACAAAAACAACCGGACCACCCATGCCGAAGGAGAGAATAAAAGCCTCAATACGTTCCCTGTCTGTCAAATTCCCATGCAGGCAGACTAATATCTTCCATAACTGTGTTCTATATAAAAATCCCAAACAAATCAAAAAGAAAAGAATAAGCACAAAAAATAGTATTCTTTTCTTCCCGCAAAGAGCTTTTACAGTCACGGTAATAAAGCAATTCCTCCTTTTAAAACCCTAAGAAATGCAGCTATTCAAAGCAGCAACAGCAGGCAGGGTCTTACCTTCCATCAGGGATAAAAAGGCTCCTCCACCAGTTGAAATATATGTTATCCGCCTTGACTCTCCAGCCATATGTACGGCCACATCAGTATCCCCTCCGCCAACGATTGTAAGGGCATAGGAATTTGCAATACTCTCCACCATTGACATTGTCCCCCGGGAAAACGAATCAACTTCAAACACACCCATGGGACCATTCCAGACAATTGTTTTTGCGTTGTATAACGCCTCTGCAAAAAGGAGGGAGGTGGCAGGACCAATATCAAGAGCCATCCAGTCTGGCGGAATCTCCTGTACTGGTACAAGTTTCACCTCCGCTTTTGAATCACAATGACTTGCCGCGACAACATCCACAGGAAGATATAGAGTCACACCGGTTTCAGCGGCCCTTTTCATAACAGATGCTGCAATCTCCACAAGGTCTTCTTCAACCTTTGATTTGCCCACATCTATTCCCATACTCCTTAAAAAAGTATTTGCCATGGCGCCGCCTATTATCAATTTATCCACATGCTTTAACATATTCTCCAAAGCTTCTAACTTTCCTGAAACCTTGGCCCCACCAACAATAGCAACAAGAGGCCTGTGGGGATCATTCATCGCTTTTTTGAAATAATCAAGCTCCTTCAGCAACAAAAAACCTGCAACAGACTTGGGCGCAAACTTTGTAATGGCAACAACCGATGCATTGGCACGGTGGGAAACAGCAAAAGCATCATTTACATATATATCGCAAAAGCCGGCAAGCTCTTTAGCAAATTCGTCATTATTTTCTCCCTCTTCAGGGTGAAAACGAAGATTCTCAAGAAGAAGAATCCCCCCTGCAGGCAGATCAAAAATCATCTGTTTTACATTTTCTCCAATGCAGTCAGGAGCCATCAAAACCTCCTGACCAAGCAGCCTGCCCAAACGCATTGCCACAGGAGCAAGACTTAAAGATGGATCTTTTTTACCCTTTGGCCTCCCCATGTGGGAACAGATAATCAGAATAGCTCTGTGATCCTGAAGGTATTGAAGAGTGGGTAGAACAGCACTAATTCTCGTATCATCTGTAATATTCTGATGATCATCGTAGGGCACATTAAAATCGACCCTCACCAGGACCTTTTTACCTGCTACATCAACATCATTAAGAGAGTTCATCAATTTACTCCTTTTTCTCTTTTATTTTGTAATAAAGGCTCTTTTTTCTAGACCATCTTTCCATAAAACCGATTGCGCCGGCATAATAAGCTTTATCCACAAATTCCCCTTTTACCACCAATCCCTCTTTTGCTTCCATGGCTGTTTTTAAACATTCTGTCTTATCCGGGCACTCAAGGCAGGTATCAGGAGAAGTTCTCAGGCCTTCGTCATCCCTGGGAAAAACTTTATCAAGGAGACCAAAACAGGCAGGACGTTTTCCATGTTCATCAATACTCATCAAGTTCATTTTTAAGGTCACGTGTCATAAGTCTATATATTGCATCTTTTGGAGAGACATCATTATAAAGAATATGATAAGTCTCATGACAGATCGGCATTTCAAGCCCTATCTTGATGGAAAGATTATAAACCGATTTAGCGGTTTTCACACCCTCTGCCACCATCTCCATTTTCGAAAGTATATCCTTTAATTTTTCACCCTCCCCTATCAGTTTTCCCACAGTATGATTGCGGCTCAAGTCACCGGTGCAGGTTAAAATAAGGTCCCCGACTCCGGCAAGCCCGATAAATGTGAGGGGTTTAGCACCAAGCTTTAATCCCAGACGCCGAATTTCGTTTAAGCCCCTTGTTATTAAAGCAGCTCTTGTATTTAAACCAAGATTTAATCCATCAGCTATCCCCGCTGCTATTGCAATAACATTTTTTACAGCCCCACCTAATTCAACACCCACAATATCATCACTTGTATATGCCCTTAAATATGGAGTTGACAATACATGCTGTACAAAAAGAGCTGTTTCACTGTCTGATGACGCAACTGCGATAAGCGTAGGGACTTTTTTTACAACCTCTGCGGCAAAGCTTGGTCCCGATAATACAGCCAGAGATCTGTTATCAAGCTCAGGGATCACATCTTTTATAACACCCGACATGGTGAGATGTGTCTTGTTCTCTATCCCTTTGGCTGCAGAAATTATTATCGTATCTTTTGCAAGAAGCTCTCCGATTCTACTGGCCATGCCCCTCATAATATGAGAAGGAACAACCAGAAATAAAAGGTCTTTTTTCAAGACCACTTCAGCCAGATCCAGTGATGGAAAGATGTTTGATGATAGAATTGCCCCGGGAAGAAAAACCTTATTCTCCCTGTTTTTTTCTATCTGGTCCTTTACATGCTGTTCATAAACCCACAAATCGACCTTAAAACCTTTTGAAGCAAGCAACTCCGCAATTGCAGTACCCCAGCTTCCTGCACCAACCACCCCAATTTTTACGGCGGCTGTATCAATATCACATTTCATATTATCAAAATAGTCCTTTCTATAAAGCCCAAGGATGAAATACCCATTTTATTTTTCAGTCTCATAAAGCCTGACGGCTCCCACCAGTTTATCTTCAGGGGAGAGATTCATAAGCTTCACACCCTGGGTATTACGACTGATCACAGATATCCCGCTCACAGACATACGTATCAATTTTCCAGACTCTGTTACCAGCATAAGTTCATCACTGTCTTCCACAAGAAGTATTGCCAGCACCGGCCCGTTTCTTTCCGTGGTTTTGATGGTAATAACTCCCTTCCCTCCCCGTTGCTGAACCCGATATTCATCAACATAGGTTCTTTTACCGTATCCATTTTCAGTTATGGCAAAAAGAGTCTGGCCGCGGTTTAAAACCTGCATTGCCACAACCGTATCATCATCACTAAGCCTAAGTCCACGCACTCCCCGGGCAATACGCCCCATGGAGCGAACATCAGATTCATGAAACTGTATGGATTTACCCCTTCGGGATCCCAGAAAAATATTCATTGTACCATCGGTTATTCTGGCGGCAATCAATTCATCGTCTGCTCCAAGGTCAATAGCTTTGATACCAGCCGATCTCGGCCGGCTGTACGCCATAATATCGGTCTTCTTAACAATCCCTGATTTTGTGGCCATGATAATATGGGAGCCTGGTTCAAAAGAGGGTACTGCAAGAATAGTGGTCAGACTTTCCCCTTTTTCAAAATTCAACAGATTAACTATGGCCTTCCCCCGGGCTGTGGGAGATGATTGGGGTATTTCATAGACCTTGCACCAGTAAACCTTACCATAATTTGTAAAAAACAGAAAAGTATAATGGGTGGAAGCCACAAAAAGATGCTCAAGAAAATCTTCCTCTTTTGTACCCATGGCGGTTCTTCCCACTCCGCCCCTGTGCTGACTCTTGTAAAGGCTGACAGGTGTACGCTTAATATAACCCTGGCTTGTAACAGAGACCACCATATCCTCTTCAACAATCATATCCTCCAGGGTAATCTCTTGGGTTGACTCAACAATTTCGCTTTTCCGTTCATCCCCAAACTCCTGCTGAATTGCGGAAAGTTCTTCTTTAATTATATTTTCCACAACACGTTCGCTGCCGAGTATCTCGTTAAACCAATCTATATCCTGTAAAATATTTTTAAGTTCCTCTAATATTTTACCCTGCTCCAGTCCGGTCAATCGCTGAAGACGCATATCAAGAATTGCCTGGGCCTGAATCACTGTGAAAGTGAACTTATCCACAAGACGTGTTTTTGCTTCTAAAGGGGATTCTGATTCCCGAATCAATTTTACCACATCATCAATACTCTCAAGAGCAATTTTCAAACCTTCAAGTATGTGGGCCCGTGCCTTGGCCCTGTTAAGATCAAATATGGTACGTTTTACTATTATCTCTTTGCGATGGAGTATAAAATTTTCCAGAAGTTCTTTCAGAGTAAAGAGCCTGGGCTGCTTATCCAAAATCGCCAGAAAAATAATACCAAAACTGTTTTCAAGCTTTGTGTGCTTATAAAGCTGATTTAAGATCACTTCTGCAACCTGATTTTTTTTAAGCGCAATGGCAATCCGCATCCCTTCACGATCAGACTCATCCCTTACAAAGCTTATCCCTTCAATCTGCTTATTTTTTATTAAATCGGCTATCTTCTCTATGAGTTTGGCCTTATTAACCTGATAAGGAATTTCAGTAACAACTATGGTCTCTTTTTGGGTTCTTTTGTCCTTCTCTATTTTAGCCCTGGCACGGATTTTAATAATACCCCTGCCTGTTTTATAAGCATTATAGATTCCGGTTGTACCGTAAATTACACCTGCGGTGGGAAAATCAGGACCTGGAACAATTTTACAAAGTTCAGCAAATGTTATATCAGGGGTATCTATAATTGCCTTAACAGCGGTTATAATCTCATTAAGATTATGGGGGGGAATATTTGTAGCCATACCCACCGCTATTCCTGATGCCCCGTTTATAAGGAGGTTTGGAATTTTGGCAGGAAACACAGACGGTTCTGTAAGGGTTTCATCATAATTCGGTATAAAATCTACTGTATCCTTTTCAAGATCCGCAAGCATCTCATGGGCCAGCCGCATCATCCTGACTTCAGTATATCTCATTGCTGCGGGTGGGTCACCATCCACGGAACCAAAATTCCCCTGGCCATTAACAAGGGGATACCTCAATGAAAAATCCTGGGTCATCCTGACAATTGCATCGTAGACTGCCGTATCTCCATGGGGGTGATACTTACCTATTACATCACCAACAATCCTTGCGGACTTTTTATAAGGCTTGTTCCAGTCATTTTTCAACTCACGCATTGCAAACAAGACGCGACGATGTACAGGCTTAAGCCCATCCCGCACATCAGGCAGAGCTCTTCCTATAATAACACTTAACGCATACTCGAGATAAGATTTTTTCATCTCTTTCTCGATACCTATTTCCATGAGCTGTTCTCTGTAGATCAAAAAAACCACCTTTCCTGTAGAAAATATCCCCTGTTTCTATGACTCTATCATCTTTCTGTAAGTTGAATGATACATATTTGTTAACGTCAAAAAGCCTGTAACCACCAGGGGTCCGTAAATTATACCGAGAAGTCCGAACATTTTAAGACCTCCGATAATGGAAAAAAACACCAGAAGCGTATGCATCCTTACACGTTTACCCACAAGCTTCGGCTTGAAAATATATTCAATTCCCCCTGAAAGGAGTATATAAAAAATTATAAAAAAACCAGCCGCAAAAAAACGCCCGTGCAAAAGCAGATATAATGAAGCAGGAATAAAAACAAGACCAACTCCCAAAATAGGAAGAAAGGCCAGAAAACCCATTATCAGGCCCCATAAAAATGGAGACTTCAAACCAAAAAGGGCAAATACACCCCCCCCTGCAACCCCCTGAATAAAGCCTCCCAGGCCGTTCCCAATGAGTATTGCCCCTGCAATATCCTTAAACTTCTGAACCAGTTTTTCATTATCTTCCGCAGGAAGAGGTGAGAGATCGATAATAAAATCCATGAGCTTTTCCCCATCTATCAAAAGAAAAAAGACCACAAGGAGCATCATGCAAAAACTGACTATAAACGAAAACATATTTGAAGCTATGGCCCCTATCTGTTTATATAAAAAAAGGCCTGCCTGTGTTCCAACAGCTGAAAAAGTTTTATTTAAATCTTCAGTACTTATTTCCATATTAAATCTGGACAGAAAAGGGTTTATTTTATCAAGGACTTCACTCCCGTCAAGCAGACTCATTATCTGGTCATCCAGCACCACGTTTTTTGCAGAAACATACAAATCATAAGTCTCTTTTGACAAAATACCAAGACACAGAATTGCAGGAATAAACAGGGCAATGAAAATAAGCATACAGGTCAAAAAAGATGCTAATATATCCCCTGCCTTTTTGTTAAAAAGTCTATAAAGAGGTGTGCATATACCTGTGACCACTGCGGCAAGAACAATAATCGATAGAAATGGCCAAAAAAGCATCCCCAGAAGATAAATAGAAAAAAAGAAAACAGCTAAAAAAAACCAGAACATCGCACCACGTGACATCCCTCTTTTTTCCATTATGACTCCTGACATCTGGCAAAAGAATAACTATAGATTTCCACATAAATAACTTCACTGCGTTATCGGTGGTAGATATACGATTATAGATTGTTACATAAATAATTTCACTGCGTTATCGGTCGTAGGAGTATTACAATACGCCTTCCTCCCTCTGGCCTTGTGCCAATTTTTAAAACTGGGTAATTATCTGACAATCTACAGTATTACCTCCTCGCTATAGCCTTGTGCCGAATTTTAAAATTGGGTAATTATCTGAAAACCCATGGCGATCATGGGCATTTTCACATTTAAGCAATAAGGACTTAGGAACGGAGATGAAATAAGTTGAGCAGAAATAGCGCAGGATTTTGGCCCATATACAAGGCGCATTAAAGGTTGCATACTATACGTATTCGGCCTTTGATGCAACAAAGTAGATGGGCCAAAAGACAAGCTATTTCGTTCAACTTATAAAATTTTCGTTCCTTAATATATGACAAACTTGAAAGGGAGTGTCAAGATATCTTATAATCATCAAAGGACACTCAACGCTTAACACTTTTACTCCATTGCAGACCCATCCGTCCAAAAAATTTCATGTACACCTTCAAGGAGCCTCAGGGCCCTTGCAGCTCTTCTCCACTCATCATGCCCCTGGGAAATTGTTCTAAGATCATATGTTGCAGTTTGATTAACAATATCTCTATGAAAATTTACAAACTCGATGGAAATTTTTCCGTATTCATCCAAAACCTTCTCTATATCACTGAAATCACAAAGATTCGAATCGACCTTTAATCTAATATGTGAATTAAATTCTTTTAAAAATTTTGTTTTAAACCCCCTTAAGCTGTACAACGCCACCATGGCGAGTAAAACAGCCATTGTTGCAGGTACATACAACCCCGCGCCTATGGCTAACCCAAGGCCGGTGACTAGCCACATGCTGGCTGCAGTTGTCAGGCCTCTTATATTCCCCTGGCCTTTAATAATAGCCCCTGCACCCAGAAAACCCATACTCGAAATTGCGTATGAAGCTATCCTTCCAGGGTCAATCCTGACCACTGAACCCTGATTTAAAGTCCTGTAAAGCACCTCCATATGCATGGAAAGCTGCATCATAAGACAGGCGCTTATACATATAATTATATTGGTTCTAAACCCTGCGCCCTGCCCATGCTTTTCCCGCTCATAACCTATTATGGCGCCGAATATGGCAGCCATTAACAGCTGCAAAATAAAATTGAAAAAATATTCTTTAGTAAAAGCAAATAGTTCACTCCACATTTATACACCCATGGATCGTCACACAAAACCCTGTTTTAAAATATCGTTAAAATTCTCCGTAAAAATTTCCCCGGCACAGTCTCCTTAGCAGAGATAGCTCCATGGGGACAAATTTCTATACAGCAATAACATCTTATGCAGCTGTCATAATCGATGGTGATTTTTTCTTTACTTATCTGAATCACTTTAGAAGGACAAATTTCCGAACACTCACCGCACAATTTGCAGATACGGTTATCAGGGACAGGCCTTTGCGTTAAATATCTGCGAGTTATCCCGTGGAGATACTTTGGACCAAAAGTAAGGTTTCCCATTGCAGGAAGTTTAAAGTCGTTTACAATATCAAAATCACCCTTGATATATATCTTCTGATCAAACCCAAGTTCTTTTGCAGCCTTATTGGTTGGAAGACTGTCAGGCGCAATCCCCAGCATACTGCATACTGCAATATCAACGGCAACAGGGCTGCGGCTGGCTGCCAGAATTCCCAACTCTCTTGGTTTACCTTTTTTCCCCGGCCCCTCCCCTTCCATGGCTAAAATACCGTCTAAAATTGTAATGGATGGTTTAACAGCATTACAGATCTGTACTAAAAGCCTGGCAAACATCTCCTTGTTTATACCGGTTCTAAAATGCCATTCCGGTTTTTTATAACCCACAATACATCCGAACAGGTTTTTCACCCCCAGAGTAAGAAGCATCTGGGTATGGGTTTTAAGCTTGGGGAGATTTATCACAACATCCGCTTCCATTGCCTCCAGAGCGATATCTATATTTCCAAAGGGCTCACCAATAGGTACATTTTTTGATGAATCAAACTCTTTAATCCAGCAGTCAATTTCCTGAAGGGCTTTGTCATACCCCCCTGTTACTATTATTTTTTCAAAAGACCCCATGGGAGGGCTATCTGATATTTGCACAAGCCCGCCTTTACTTATAACATATTCAGCCACAGCCCTCACAAGATCAGGATGGGTTGTAATTGCTTTTTCAGGGGCAGCACCCATTAAAAGATTAGGTTTTATTAAAACCCTGGTATCCTCCCTTATTATGCCGTCTTCTAAAGACTCGATCATATCAAAAACAATGGGCCTTAATATTTCATACTTATAATCGGCTTTTGCAACAATTACATCAATCATCTGTTCTCCACGCGGATATAATTACAGACTTCATTACCTCATTTGTTTCAGGTTGACCTGTGACAGCCTATATATTGTATTTACAAGATTCAGGAGGGGTGAGACCCCTCCTTTAATTTGATCAATAAGAACTCATGGCAAACAAAAACATAGTATATCCCAAACAGGCCTACGTCAACTCCCCTATTTAGATTTTTTGTAACTATTCATATCATATATATATCAAAATACACAATAAATACGGCTTGACCAAAACCACTTAAATCAGATAATAGACTTAATAATTAAAGAGC
>Ga0190313_1000245_pt1 | contig 34487 bp, 50 predicted proteins | sample 4870071011_MG_FD_169989 | JGI IMG/M metagenome (GOLD analysis project Ga0190313, IMG submission 169989) | Hydrothermal vent sediment bacterial communities from Southern Trench, Guaymas Basin, Mexico - 4870-07-10-11_MG | ecosystem: Environmental > Aquatic > Marine > Hydrothermal vents > Sediment ... | reverse complement strand
ATTTGATTCGTTGTTCTACCTCTTCCATAGTAAAATCAAAAAATTCTTCTAATTCATTCGCTGGTTGTCCCACTATCCACTTAAATACTTCTTTTCTTACTTGTTCCAAATCCAAAGGTTGTGGTTTTTCAGGCATTTTCAGTCACCCAATAATTACACTTTTCAATCCATAGCACATATAGATTATTTTTGTTGAGTTTGCCATAATTGTTACATTGTGAATATATATTTCGGTGTTATTCGTATTACAACTTCCTTCAATTACTACATACTCGTAATTTTTATTCCACTCTGAAGGATAGAGACTATAGGTATCAGTAAATCGAATGTCGCTACAATCTGGTTTCATTTTTCCTTCAGATATTGGTGTTTTTGTGTCTATGAATAATTGGACATCATATCCAATTAAATCTTCATTGTTTTGATTAAACATAATTATTTCCTTACAATATGTCATTTTTTCATAATTAGATAAAATAATTGTTGCTAATAAAATGGCTCCAATAATAAAAACAATGAAAAAAATAGATTTAGTTTGAGTCATCTTCCATCACCAATTTCTATTAATTTCATCCAAGATATCTTTTAAGACTCCTTTGAGATACTTAATATCTCCACTGAATAAAACCTCTCTCTTTCCATCTTTTTCAATCATCAACTCATATACTCCATTGTCCCAATTAAAGACCAAAAAGGCATTTACAATATCATCTCCCATTATAATTCTAAACTCCTTCATATTTCATTCACCCTTTTAGCCCCGAAACCGCTGGTCTGCTTGACGCAGACACTTGGGATTGTAGAGGTCTAGACCTACGGATGCAGTTTCGGTTTAGCCAATTTCATTTAGGCTTGGAGTGGTAATGAACTCCAGAGCATTTGAGCCGAGTGAGGTGTATACAAATGCTACCACTCCAATTTACCCAGACTTAATGTAGTTTGGTCTGACCGCACCACAATATGGACAAACATACTCATCTCCATTCCAATTCCATCTGAACACATAATGGTCACATTTCTCACATTTTTTGGCTTCTATATTATAAATCTCCAACATATCATCTACCCCTAAATTCTTTTATTATTTGCTTTAAGTCATCTATGCTGATTATGTTTCTCTTTAAATATCCCTTTACCAATGAAATGCAAATTATCTTTCTATACTTTAGTGGATTTTCTTTTCTCCACTTCTTATTCCTTTCTTGCATTATTTTTGGATGCTTTTTCTGCCACTTCTTTACCCTTTCAATTGATTTCTTTCTGTATTCTTTTTTCAAGTGGTATTGAATAGTATTGTTGGATAAGTGCAATCTTTTGGCTATTTCCATATACGATAAGCCAGCTTTTCTCCACTTTTTCATCTTATTCAGTGTTTTCTCGTCTACTTTTCTGTAAACCATCCAATCACCTTTGCCAAACATCAAACAAAAGACGATTTAAAATTAATTGAATGTCATTAATATCTTTTGGATTTTTGTATTCCTTTCCGAATTTCAACCAAGTTGGAATATCTGTCCTGTAGATTTCATTTGTATCGGTTGTTATGATTTCTATTATTCTAATATCAAATTTGTGAAGCAGGTCATAAAGCAATTGCTTATTAAGAGCCCATCCATTATAAATTCTGAAATAGTGCTTCTTTTTGGTTCTATACATTCTAAAAACTCTATCCCTACCCAATACTCCTATTCTCTTATTACCTATGTAAAAGACCTTATTCTTGATTTTGAGTTCCATTATTTTCTACCTCTTTTAAAATTCGGGGTATGATTGTTCCCCACTTTCTTCTAATAATCCAAGAGTGAGGGAATTTTCTCACAAATTCTTGAGTTCGTTTATCGTTTGGATTTTTAGAGCCAAAATCAAAATTATAAATAAATTTCCACGATTTGGTTTCAGTATCCTCTATGTGCTTACAAACCATACTCGCCAGAGAGATGATGTCATAGTATTTGTGAGTTAGAGTTAATTTGTAGCCGTTTGGAGTATATCCAAGACTTTTGGCCCTGTCTATAAACTGCTTCCTTTCCCGTTCAAAATTGTTTATATAAACAAAAAATGTAGCATTTTTGTCTTCTTTTTTTATTCTCTTAACCAATCTATCAATTATATTCATCATAGCAACTGCTTCCAAATCATTTAGATTCATTTTTAATGGAAGCTTACCGCTTACAGCCATATCAATTGTTTCAGGAGCAATTTTAATCAGTTCAAATTTAAACTTTCTTGAGCGAAGAATTACATACTTAAATGCCTTTTCTCTCTGTTTGGGGGTGGTTAATTTGCTGTCTTTTAATGTGAGTTTCTGCTTCATCTTTTTGAGTTCTGGTTCAGTAGTAGCCATTCCCAAGACATATAATGGCATTAATGCTGGACATCGTGCCGTTTCATCTATTCCAATTAACCATTTCATAGTATCATCCATAGGTATGAGATGAGACTTTGAGACTTTCCATCAGTTCTCTCTTATATCGGAAGAATGTAGCCCTCGATTTTCCTGTAATGTTTGTAAATTGTATAATCTGTTCTTTTGTAGTCGCATATTTTTCCATCAATTCCTTCACTATTAGTAAGTCTTCGTGCTTTGGTTGGAGTAATTGTAAGGATAGATTTTTCCAATTGTTAGGATTTGCTTTATAGATTTCATATATTTTGAGAGGTAGTCTGAAGTCTATTTGATAAGCCTCGTTGGTATTTTCCTTTATAAAGTCAATAATATCAAATGGTATTTTCTTCACCTGTGCTATTGCGTATAGGATTTTGATTTTGGTAGGATAATCGAATTTAATTTCATAGTAAAAACATCTTGACTTAATCGGTTCTAATTCCTGTGGTATTTCATTTAGACACCAGATTATTTTAGGTTTAAACTCAAATGTCTTTGGAGCAGTTAGTTTTTCAGTGGATGAATAGTAATTTACTATCCTGTCACCTGTCGGGTTGAATAATGCCGATAATAGTATTCCCTTATTTATGTTGTTCTCGAATAGTTTCATAATGTCATCGAAGACCAATACTTTTTTGTTCCTGTTTTCGTATAGATACAAATATAGTTCAAGCGGAGTAGCATATCCTGTTAATATGCTATAATCTTTCCCAAGCATTAAGCCTTCTTCTGATAATGTCTTCATAACTAAATGAGACTTCCCAATTCCAGCCTCGCCTTTCAGTATAAGCCCGTGAATATTCTCGCTTTTCAGTAAGGTTTTAACCAGTTCTTTTGCCGTAGAGAATGCCGTATTTAAGATTTCGTTCTCATTTCCTTTGAGTTTCATTATAGCTTTTGCTAATTGTTTTTCCGTTCTGTCTGCCTCTTCTCTCAAATGTTCATTTTCATAAGCGTCATATTCGTCCTTTTCAAGTTCCAAATCTACTATGTTATATTTCTCTGCGAGAAGTTTCTTATTCTCCCTATATGATAATTGACTATCCCACTCCGCCTGAATGTCTATTGTATCGGGTTCTATGTTATGTCTTTTGAGCCAATCTTCCAATAATTTCCTATATTGAGCGGTTAGTTTAACCATTAACCCACCGCAATTAAAATTAATAAAAAAATAAAAAATTTATTCAGTTTCGTTTTTGCTTTCTTCCTGATATTCCTGATAAACTTTCTGTATTGCTTCTATTAATAAAGGAGCGAATTCGATAGGAATGGTAATTCCCTTTTTTGTAAAGCCTTCGAATGTAGGAGTTTTGATATATGTTCTGACATCCAATACCTGTCTTCCTTTATATTTTGTCTGTTGCACCTTAATATCTCTTTGATTTGTAATGGTAATAGTTTCCATCTTAACACCTCAATATAATATTAACTTAAAAGAGTATTTAAAACTTAACCCCAATAAAATTCTTTCCTTTTTGAGATAATCTTCTTTCTAATGCCATTAACTTAACTGCTTTTGTAAATTCAATCCCTTCTTCTATTAAGTTCTCATATTCTCGTAGGTAATACTCGAATAATTCTACTGCAAATGATATCCATAATTCATAATTGTCCGATGTATTCTTTCCATACTCTTCTAAAAACTCATTTCTCAAATACTCAATAACTGCCCAAAAATGCTTCCAATCTCGCATAATATCACTCCTCATTAATAGGTATAACTGCTATTGGCACTATATCATAATTTTGTTCCCCTAATAGTTCTTTTATCTCTTTCTGAATTTCTGGTTTTAAGTCATCTAAAAATAGTTCTATCTCGTTGTTATTCATCTGCATTATCTTCACCTTCTTCCCAATAAAAGTCCTCGTGCGGTTCATTCAGATAATACAAACTTATAGCATATCTGCTTAATTTTGGTTTTAGTTTCTTAATGAGTGCTTCAATCTCGTCCTTACTTAAATGAGAAGTCCAATTCAATCCAAGAAATGCTACAATATATCCTTCCTTTCGCTTCTCTATTTCAATCTTATCTATTCCCCATTCTGTTTTACATTCAGGATAAATTTCTAAATGTTCTTTTATCAATTCTATGTCCTTTTTGCTCGGTTTCCTTTTGAAAACAAATTCTCCCGTTACAAGAGTTTCCCACGACATTTATTTCACCAATCCTTATTACTCTCTACCCACAAAAATAGCCTAATTGCATTGAATATGTTTTTTCGTCCTACTTCATTTCCTTCATCGTCATAGAAGATAACTTCAGAGTCCTTGATTTTCCAATCAAAACTTTATCGATATCCATTTCAATCAGCCTCTTTCAATTCGATTACATCTAAAATTCTCTCACTTTCCGTTTCCTCGTCCCAAATGTTGTTCCAACTTTTAGCCTGTTTTCTCGCTTCTGCTTCGTTTTCCGCATATATTATGCCCTCTGCTATCCTTTCAACCGCCAATCTAACTAAAAACTTTTTCATAAAATCACCCTTCCAATTGCTTCTTCATAATAACCCCTATCTTCATCAGTCCAAGTAATTAGTTTGATTATTATTTCCCTGTGAGTTACATTAAGATAAATTTCTCCGTTTGTAACTCTATCTAATTGAAAATCTGCTATGAAAAAAACTGCTATTAAACTATCCTTTATAGTTTGTTCTTTAAGCCAATTTTGAATTTTGACTATTTGCTTTTCCTCAATTACTTCTTCAATTCCTTCTTTTATGAATTCTTTAAATTCCTCGTCAAATATCTGCTTTAATTCCTCTATTTCAAAAAGTTCTATTTCCATATAAACCACTTTATTTTAACTTTTTCTTCTTTTTTGGAGTAGTAAATCTTTGCTCCTGTTCCGTCTTTATAATACAATATTGTTGTCATTTTAAACACCTAAAATTTAATGCTTTTCTCTATCAATTTTCCATCATCGTATTCTTCCTCGTAGGTTATCGTTCTCGTTCCAAAATCAATAGTATATTCATAGTCAGGATAAGCCACTTTTCCCATTTCAAGCCAATCTCCTTCGTTGCTTTCAATAGTTAATTCTCCTATAAATTCCTTCTCATTCTTACACTTTTTTGCTATTTCCAATAAGAAAGGTATTACTTCGTCAGGATAGCCATCGCTCATAACTGAAAATACTATATCTCCTAAAACGATAATATTCGCTCTCGTTGTCATCTTTCATCTCCTCTAATTCTATACGCATAAACAATCGCATTTATTTTTCCTACTAATTCATCAATTTCTTGTAGTTTTTCTTTAATTTTGGTTCTCAATTTTAAAATTTCGTCTGTATCTTCCTTTCTCATATTAACCTAACCCATTAAGTTCTAATTGCTCATAAACAAAATGCCTTAATTTTGTATTCTTAATGTCTAAAAAGTCCAAAACCTCTTTCGCTTCCGATTTTGTTAGAAGTAAATCTTCAAATAGGTTTGCTATTTCGCCCCATAGGATAAACTCTTTTGGTTCTAATGTCTCAATCGCCTTAATTTGATTTTCGCTTAATTGTTTCATAAAAACACCTTAAATTAAATTTTCCTTTTTTAGCATTTCAAATAATCTCTTTACATCTCCAATTAAAATTTTGTTTGGGGTTTGATTTGGTTTTAATGTATCAAGCCATAGTCCTACCACATTTAAAAACAATTTATGTTTTATTTTTTTGTCCATATTCTCACCCTTATCAAATCAACTATAAACTTATCAAATCTGTATGCTTTCTCATCGTCAAATAAGTATAAGCCGTTTTTCAATATTTCCTCAATTTTCTCTTTAACTTGTTCATAGTTTTCTAAATAAAAAGTCCACATAGTGTTATTGTAATAAACTCTTAATCTGTATATGTTGCTTTTGGTTAGTAATTTTTCTTCTATTTTGATTTTAGAAATGTTAATTTCCCTCTGAATGTAATACTCTCTACCCTTATCCTGCTCTTTAACACTCTTTTTAATTTGCTCTAAATACCCGTTTAAGTTAGTAAAGATTACCTTATTTGCCTCGTCAATATATACTTCTTTCTTTGCCATTTAAAAACACCTTTAATATGAAAATAAAAAAATCAAATCAAATTAAACAATTTGCCTAATAGTATGCTCCTCTCTCCTCTCTCGTCATCGCTTCTGATTACTCTTTTCTCTCCTTCCTCTTCAAATACAAAAGCCCCGCCGTTTTTAGAGATAAAGGTCCTGATTTCGTCTTTGTCTTTAAATTCCATCTCTTTTTTGGTTTCTAACTCCGTCCAGCCGTTTAAATACATACCTTTTATTGCCATCATAACACCCTCAATTTAAACCCGTTCTCTTCTAAACTCAAAAGAAAATTAATAACTTCGTCATAATCATACTCACTATAAAAATACTCTTTAAAATTCTCTTCTAAAAAGTCATAGATTTTTGAATTTTCAAAATCATCATCGTAAATAATCCTTCTCTTATCCCCTTTATATCTTTGTCCATTAGTATAATATGCGTTATTTTCTAATGTTATAATGCCTTTTTGTCCTTTAAATTCAACTTCTATTTGTATGTCTAAATCGCTTTTAAACCAATCTTTAATAAAATCTAATTCATTCGTCTTCATCTTTCCCTCCCTCTTTTAACTCTTTATAAGTTTGAATTACAAACTCCACAAACCTTCTCAAAGCCAAATAAATGCCCGCCTGTAAGTCCTTGACTATATCGTCATTCGTTCCAAACTCCTGCCTCGCATCGTCCGCAAATACGGAATAATAAGCATTTTTAGAATAAATTTTAAATACTTCTGTTGTATAGATTTCCGTATTGCTGTCCGCCCAATCGTGAGCCAAATCGTCCGTATCGTCATAGTTTACAATCTCACTTACAATGTCCTTAATCGCTTCGATTAAAATTTCTTTATTGGTTCTATTATCCTCATCTCCTCTTAAACAATCCGTTATAAATTTAATTTCGTAAAGTTCAAATTCTTTAAAGAGTTTGTCATAAATTTTTTCAATTGCCATAAAACCACCTCATAAATACTTAAGATAAAGTCAAACATTTTAATCCGTTCTTGGTGCTACAATTAGTATAAAGTCATCAGTTTCAAACCATACGGGATAATCCTTTTTAGTCCTTATTAACACTTTATCATAATGTTTGATAAACTCATAAACGATTTTAAAGTAATACACACTTATACAGCTTCCCGTTTCCCCCATCGCATTCATATAAGCATTCTTAATATCAGTAACGTGAGCAACTCTATCCTTTTCCCAGCCTACAAACTTTTCAAAATTCTTTTTTACATTCGAATATTTAGGTATAAACGCCATAACAACCGCGTCATCAGTATATACTACTTCTTGCTTCAATTCTTCCCCCTTTTCTTCTTTTTTCAATACCTCCATCATTAACTTTACATTCTTTTTAAATTCACTCCATTTCATAAAAACACCTTAATAAACTTCTATAACTTCACACTTACCCGATTTAAAGTTTTCAATATCACCCTTTTTAATTCTATATCTCATTAAGTCATTAAGTTTAATTTGATTTGTAATAAATCCCAATCCTGCCAAAATAGTCCTTACCTTACCTGTTCTCACATTTCTAACCTGAATCTCTTGGTATACTACATTACCAACCCCACCAAAACCTATATTTCTTTTCTTCCCTATGTAAAAAGTCCCAAATTCGTTCTTAATCTTCTTCATTTACCAAACACCCTTATCTTTAAGGTATTTTCTTACTATATCCCTATATGTTTCAAATCCAATTAAGCCATTTTCAAACATTTCCTCAATCTTTCTCATTTGTTTTGTTGTTATCATTTTTATCAATCCTCAATAATACTTATGATAAAGCCAAACATTTTCTTAATAACAAACTATTATTAATAAATTAATAAACTAATAAGAGAATAAGATAATAAAGAGAAAAATAAAATAAAAATTTTGATTAGATTCTCGACAATTGCCGAATTCCTAAATTAATGTGGTAAATTATAGAATTTAAGTCTTCTTTACTAATTTCTGATTTATTAGTTATATATTGTTTCCAAAGTAAATTTCTGTATTTCCACGCGAAATTTAGTTTTTCTTTATAATAGAGTTTTGATATTCGTTGTTGTTCTAACTGAGATATATATCTTAATCTGCTAATTACCCTGTTCTTTAGTTTCTTATATTCGATATAGTCCTTATGCCTTTCTTTCTCCATTTGTTTTATTTTGTTGGTTACTCTTTTTAGTTCTTTTTGTGCTATATTAAGTAAATAGTCATTTATGTATTGGTTTCCTATTGTGGTTATATGCTTTATTACTATTATGATTTCTTTTCTTCGTTGCTGTAGTTTTAGATATTCGTTGTTATTACTGAAAATCTCTCTCACTATATTATAGAAATAGTCTCTTGTGAGTTCTATACCATATTGTGCTATTGTGTTATACGCTCTTTGTAAAAGTTCCTTGTCCTTATTACTCATTCGCCCATCTTTACTTATTATTTTTCTTATGGTTTCTTGTGCTTCTCTTATTGGTTTTTCTTCTACTACTACTATCTTGTTATCTTCTACTACTATGTTGTTCTTCTTCTCTTCTTCTACTACTACTATATCGCTGTTCTTCTTTCCTTTTTTCCTTATTTTCCTAATTTGTCTTTCCCAATTTGTTACATCGCTTTTTGTCACCCCGTAACCACATACATTACATTTTATTTTTCTTCCAACCTTCACTGCTTTCAGATTTCCACAATATGGACATTTTATTGCTGCCATCTCATCACCATCTTCTTTATTCGTTGCTGTTCCATATAGTCCTTATATCTCTTCAGAAATTCGTCATAGTTCATATAGTCCCCATTCTTACCAAAAAAACTACCAAAAAAGTTCTTTACTACCCGAAACAATTTTTTCTTTCTCATATTATGATATTATGCTATACTCATATATATAGGTTACTATACGACAATTAACGAAAGGAAAATTTAGAATTCACGACAATTTTTTTGATGAAAGGGGGATAGTGGCAGATTTCTACATATTTTATGTTTCGGCTCTGGATACTAATGTTTCGACAATTGTCGTACATAAATGACTTCGACGATTTATATATATGATTTGTTAATCTCATCTACTTGTTTATTGTACATTTTAATTAATGTAGGGCCGAGTTGTTTAAGTACAGGTAATCCATCCTCATCTAAGTAGAATTTACTGATATCTTTGAATTTAGTACCTGTGGTTAGGAGTTCTAGATTATTTATCCAGTCTGTCTTGATAGATTGGTATTTTTGAGTATAGTAGTTCTTTAAGTCTTTATCTGGAGTGTTTTTGAGTAATTCGTATCGTACTAGGTCGGATTTTTGTTTCTCTATAATTTCATTTAAGACTTTTTTCCAAGTTTCGAAGTCGACTTCTTTCCAGGTGGGGATTTCCATTAAAATTTCACCCATTCGTTTATGGCTTTTACTACTCTTCCGTCTTTAACCTTCAATTCAACTATCCATCCGCCGATGGTGCTGATGATTCCTTTCCTTCTGAGAAAATCAGTATCTCCCATGAAGCTACCGACATTATATGTCAGTACATCCTGGTAATCTGCAAAGAAACTGGTATGCAGGTGGCCCATTGCTAGAATGTCGGGATATTTGCTTGGCGGTCTGTTTCGCAGGTAAGTTTGCATCCTGTAAGATAGAGAATAGGGAGCTCCTCCCGATACGTGAGATAATTCCAATATGACGTCTCCTTTTAGCTTTACTCTTCCATAATACTGGCCCAAATAGTCTATGTCTTTTCTTTCTTGTGCGATTTGTTTGACTGGGTCTATCCCGCTTTTTTTGAATTCTTTCAAGTCATGGTTTCCAGCAATTACTCGAGTCTTCACTCCCTTCTTTTTTGGATAGTTTTTAATCGCATATTCAATCTGGTCTGTTAGTCCTATTACTTTCAAATCATTTACTTGTCCTTGATAGACGTTCATCCCATCAATTAAATCTCCTGCATGAAAGACTTCCTTTATTCCTCTATCTGCAATTTCATCATAGTACATTTGCAATGCTTCTTCTTCTGCATATTTTGAACATAAGTGCGTGTCTCCAATTAAACCAAAATAATCAGTCTTTACTACTCTTACACTGGAACGAAGTCTGCTTGGAACATAATAGTGAGTTTCTCCGTTTTTGTCTCTAATCTTTTCAACCTGTACTCCTCTCTTTCTCAACCCAGTTAACTGTTTTTTCATTTGGTTTTTAGAACATTTGAATTCCTTAGCAAGTTCTGAAAGTGTTTTAGGATTCTCCCGGATTGTTTTTAACAAATCTCGAGGCATAATTAGTATATGCGATAATGTATTTAAATTAATTTCAACATAAAACTATTATGCGTACGATGGAGGAAATTCTTCAAGGTATGGATGAAAAAGAGTTCATCGTTTATGGGAGAATCAATCCGGCCTTCTGGATTGAAAGGGTTTTGGGGCTTACTCTGAAACCTTTTCACAGAGAATGGATTGACATGTTTCTTAGTCATGATAGAGTAGTCATAGTTGCACCAACTGGTCACGGTAAGACTGCAATATTTGGAGTTGCAATTCCTCTTTGGCTTGCATTTTACAATAGAAGAAAACAAATACTCATAGTTTCAAATGTAATTGACCAATCCGTGAAAATTCTAGAAAGAATAAAAACTGCAATTGCAACGAATGAACTGTTGAAGATTTTAGAACCAGAACAAAAGGATAAACTAACTTGGACAAAAACTGAGATAAACACGTCAACTAAGTGCAAGATATTCTGCAAGCCGTACAATGAAAACATACGTTCATTTCACGTTGATTATGTCATTTGTGATGAAGCTGCTCAGTATAAGGACCATTCCATATTCGAACGATGGGTCATAACCAGGGTAACGGCTAAGGGCGGTAAACTGGCTGTAATTTCAACTCCAGTCTCTGCAATAGACCTCCCAAATAAATTGTTAAAGAATCCTGTCTTTGTTGGTAAAGTTTATAGTGCTTTTGACAAAGAAGGAAAGCCAATCTTTCCTGAGCTCTATTCTGAAAAAAGATTGGAGGAAATTAAACAGACAATGGGTTCGATTAGATTCAGACAAGAATACATGTGTGATGTCGTTGCAATGGAAGATGCATTCTTCCCACCAAATCTCGTGCTTAATGCTTTTGACGAGAAACTTGATTTCAAGAGTGAATCTCAGGGTGGTAGAATTTACATTGGTGCTGACTTTGCTGTTGGAACTGGAAAGGATGTAGATTATACCGTCTTCACTGTAGTAGAAACTGAAGGTGACAAGTATTACATTCGCAAAATAGAAAGATATAAAGGAATGCCAATCTCTGCTCAAATAAGAAGACTCGAGTCTCTTTATAATCAGTATAGACCAGAGGCAATTTATTTAGACGAATCGACTTTTGGAGTTACAATCTTACAAGAGTTGAGGTCGAAACAGATTAGGGCGGTAGGTTGTAAGTTTGATTTTGCAAGCAGGAACAATTACCTAATGAATTTGAGAAAGATTTTGGAAGATGGTAAATTGGTCATTCCAAGAAAAGCTGGAGGCAGTTGTTTAGCACTTACTGACAAACTTTATAAGGAACTTACTTCTTTTATAGTAACAAAAACTCCATCTGGAGCTACTACTTATAAGACTACTGCAGCCCATGATGATATGGTTATGAGTTTAGCACTTGCTTTAAGTGGTATTAAGCCTGTAAAAAGACCGATGAATAAGGCTTTTTTCACATTCGAACTTAAGCCTAAAACTTTTTAAAGTAGTAAACATAAGGTAATAATATGAGTATAGTCACTAAACTCAGGCAAGCTATTTCTAGGAGAATTGGAATGAGAGAGTTCACTCTCGCCAAGCCAATGATAAGTGGATTGAAACCAAACCCATTGTCAGTAAAGTATTCTGATTTTATGCCTGAGAAAGTCAGTCCAACATTATTGGAGCAAGCATATTATTCATGTCCAGTTGTTTTCAACACGATTAACAAAATAGTGCAGATAATAATGAGTTCTGGGTATAGACTAGAAGGGGACCAAGAAAGTGTAGAATTCTTTACGGAATTTTTAAACACAATTGGAAAAAGAGGAGGGGAAAATGACTGGGAGTTTCTACTCACGAAAATATTTCAATTTCAATGCATTTATGGAGTTGCACCAGTCGAATTGATTTATGCAAAAGAGAAAGATGAAATTGTTGATTTGGATGTAATAGACCCAAAATATTTTGACTATGCCAGAGACAGTTCATTTAGAATTGCAGTTGATGAATACGGAAATCCTTTAGGTTATGTACAAACTTTACCTGGTGCAATAATGATTCCAGAAGATAAAAGAATCAAAGTACCAGACAGAGTAAAAGTCGGTGGAAATCAAATTTTCTTCCCACCAGAAAGAGTAGTAGTATTTAAACTTTACACTATAGGTAGTGGTCTGCAAGCTATCGGTTTGATTGAACCTGTTTATAAAACCATTTTAGAATTAAAAGCTGCCGAAGAAGGATATACCAATTCAGCATACAGAGTTGGAAATCCTCTCTTATTTGCTAAAATTGGAGATGAAATGCATGAACCAACTGAAGAACAAATTGCAAATGCAATTAAGGAATTAGAAAATGTGAATTCTAGAACTGCTTTTGCCACAGCTTATTACAATGAATTACAAATTCTAGAATCAAAACACCCAGAAAGGCTACGTTCATTTCTAGATTACTTCATTGAACAAATTATAACTGGAATGGGCATGCCTAAAGCCTTTGCAACTGGTTCTGGTGAAGCTACTAACCGAGCTACATTAGCTAGACAAGAATACATTGCCAAATTAACTCTCAAAGACATAATCAGAAGAACTGTTTCAACTATAGAAAACAAAATCTTTTACAGAATAGCTGAACTTTATAACAAAAATCATAACAAGAAAATTAGTGTACCAAAAATAGTTTGGGGTGAAGTTGCATTGGAAGAGTTAGATTCAAAAGCCACTAGACTGACTCAATATGCAAAGGTAGGATTATTGCAGTCAGATGAAAAAATAGAAAGATGGATTAGGGAGGCTGAAGGCTTGCCTGAAAAGCCTAAAAACAAGAAAGGGTGATTCATGTGAATGAAAAGGAAGCTGAAAAACAAATAGTGGAATTTTTGTTTTATTTGCACGTACAAAATATACATGGATTGAATGCAGATTTAATTTCGGAAGCGTTGGACATTCCAATTGATTTGGTCAAAAAGGTATTAAATCGATTGGAATTTAATGCGAGGAAGATGGTTTATGAAACTGATTATTCTTGGCTCAGGCCCAACTGAACCCGTGAGGGGTGAAGGTAAGGATAGAAGAACGAATAGTTCTTGTTATTTTGAGATAAAGAACTCGAAATTCATTATAGATGTAACGCCACAATTCACTGAGCAAATAAAGGCTAATAATATCAAAAAAATTGATTTTGTTTTATGTACTCATGCACATCATGATGTAATTGGTGGGATTCCTAATTTAATACACTGGTTAGCAGACCAAGATATTCAGACACTGGATTTTTATTGCGAAAAACAAACGTGGGCTAGAATAAAAGAAAATTATAAGAATATAGATTTATTAAAACCTCATTTCATCAAGCCTTATGAAGAATTTGAAGTCGATGGGATAAAGTTTTTACCAATTAGAATTGAGCATTCTATTCAGCCCGGATTTCCAACTGTAGCTTATCGTTTTAATGATATTATTTATAGTGAGGATTTAGGTGAAATACCAAAAGAAAGTGATAAATACTTCTATAATGCTAAACTCTGGATATTAGATGCAGCAATGTACTTTGGCAAGCAAATTAAAGGACATCAATCAGTTGAAACTGCACTTGGATTAATAAAAAAGTATGAACCTAAAGTAGCAATCTTAATTCAAGCTGGTCACACTTATCCTAAGTTTGAAGTAGCAGAAAAGGAAATATTGAAATACTGGGAAGAGATTAGAAGAGACTGCAGTACTAAAGTTTTACTTGCTTATGATGGAATGACTTTAGATTTAGAAGATAAATATCGAGAAGGATTATATCTTCCCGAACCTCATGCCAAATGGGTTTGGCAGGATAAACAACAGTTAATAGTTTTGAACAAAAAAATAGATTCAGTTGATAAGGCATTGTACTTAGTTGATAAACATTATGTTTATGGAGTTATCAGATTACATCCACCAAACAAAATTACTAAGAAACAATTTGAAGAAAGAAAAAATCTACATTTGATTTCCGAAGATGAAATTAAGAATTGGTGGAAACACCAAAAGGAATTTTGGGAATATAGTTTTACTTGGATTGATAGATTCATTAATCCAATAAGGTGGAAGCCTAAAGAAGGTTTGGAAACTGTAGTAGAAGAGATTGAGTTTGCTAATGTCGAGTTAATTGAAAATGTTAAAACTTATAACCCAAGCAAGTTACCAACCAGAGTTCTTAAAGATGACTGGAGAATCGTCTTAGCTTGGTACACAACTTTGAAAACTAAAGGAAAATTCAAATATTCTGAAGAGACAATAATAAATCTTGCCAAATTAATCTATGATGAATTGAAAAAAAGAGGAATCCAGTTTCATCCAGAACATTATAAAAACTATGCTTTAGAACTTTACAAAATAGTAAGTAGAAAGAAGGAAATAATAAACAAAAGATATGATTTAAACAATCCCGAAAAATTTCTGAAAGAATTTGATGATTTCACAGTCATCAAAGATGTAATTAGCTTGGTTGGTTCTACAGTTAAATCCAAAGATGGGCATTATCCTAATGATATTGATTTATTAGTTAGAGTAGAACCAATCATCTGTCCTAAATGTCATACAGCTATTAGAAATGATTTTCTTGAACGTGCAATTAGAGTTAGATTAATGAAAATGTTGCCAGATGAATTAGCGAATAAATTACATTTCATTTTTGGTGAATCTTCTGGTCCCCATGATGATTACATTCCAATTTATGACTTGAAATTAGTCAGAGTACTACCACCAAAAGTAATTGAAATGGCAGTGAATTTAAAAATGTTTACGCCTTATCTGCCTCAAAAACCTTATGGTTCTGCATATTACAAAATTCCAGATGTAATGGAAGAAATTGAAGATAATGTCGAATATTCCATCGAATATAAAGCAAATGGATTTCATGCTTGCATTCACAAATCTGGTGATAAAGTAAAAATATTTTCAGAGCAGAGAAAAGACATTACAGATGCTTTCCCAACTTTAATTGAGGCTATTAGAAAATTAAGCAAAGAAGATTTCATAATTGATGGCGAATTAATTTTATTTGAAGGAAACAAAGTTGCTGGTCGCAGAGGACTAATGAAATTTATTGGAGCAATAGAATCTGGTAAGAAAGTTGATGATAAAAATGTCAAACTTTTTGTTTGGGATATAATTTACTACAATAAGCCTATTCTTCATTTACCATTGAAAGAAAGAATCAAATATTTACACAAGCTGAAATTTAACAACAGAGTAATTAAAATTCCAAGAAAGTTTGCTAAAGGTAAAGAAGAAGTTGAGAAGGCAATTAAATGGGCGGCCGATTTACAAGGTTCTGAGGGTGCAGTGATTAAGAGACTAGATGCACCATATTCATTTGATGAAACTTCACATGCTTGGATAAAGTATAGACATTTGGTTGATATAGATGTAGTAGTTTTACAGAGGAATCCTAAAGAAAGAGGATTATACAATTATACCGTAGGAATCTATCTAAGAAAAAAAGATATGAACATGATAAATCCAAAGAAAGTAGTCACTCTCAATGGAAAGAATGTTTTGGTTTTGGGTCGTACTTTCAATACCGATGAAAAAATTGATGCAGGTAAGATTATTTCAATTTTAATTGAAGAAATTTGGAGACATGAAACTTCTAGTGGTATACACTATTCAATTCACAAACCAAGAGTAGCCCATGTTACAGAAAAGAAAACTACATCTACAGTTGATGATTTAGAAAACATTGTTCAATCGATTGGATTTGCTGTCAAGAAATTAGCTTCAGAACCCAAAACAGAAGGGCATGACATTTATGTCAGAGATTTCCCGCTCAGAATGCAAGCTAATTTCAAAAAGATAATGGATAATAAGCTCTGGATGCCATTTGTAATGCAAGTTCATACCATAGGTAAAAAGGCTCATAGGGATGTTAGATTTTTCATTCCAGCTAAAGATTATGGAAAAGTCTTGACTTATAGTAAAGCAGAAACACTGTTTGAAAAAGATGAATTGGAAGGAATATTAGAAGGTATAACTCTATTTGAACCATCAACAATAGAAGAAACTAATTATGGGGCTGACAAACATGTAAGAGGTACAATAAAAGTCCCAGAACCTATCGATTGGTTATTCTTTGAAGGCGTGACTCATAAAATCGGAACAGCTGGTACTCATTATCCTGGAGTATTTACAATTATAGCTAGAGGGATTTATACCATACATCAAGTTAATGACCATTTGATTCATTTCGAATTAAAGTCTGATAAAGGAATTATTAATTTGAAACCAATAGAGCAAGCTAAAAAAGAAGGTGCCCCTGTTCTAGTTAAGCCACCTAAAAAATTAATCAATGTGACTGGCAAATATTCTTACCACATTGCCCATATTGAAAAGAACAAATGGATAATGTTATGGGATAAAGTCAAATCTGTAGGTAAACCACCCAAGCTAAGTTCTCAACAACTTGCTCGAATATACTTAATGACCAAAGCAGGAATATCCAGAAAAACAATTGCAGATGAGCTTTCACTTAGTCCTAATACTGTATATTTATATCAGAGGCAATTAGGACTTATTTAGACAATAGTCGAATTTAGTATTTAAATATTCGATAATTGCTATAATATATTATGCCTAAGAGTAAAATCAGTTGGGAGAAACTGAACGGATTTAAGATTCTTAGGATTCATCAGCATCCAGTAATGAGTACAGGAGTGTGGAATCAATGGTACTATGATAAACAGGAACTTAAAGAGGCATTTGAGAATACTGACTGGGAGAATCCTAGCATAAGATATTTGTTTTATGACCATGATGATACCAGTGCTAAATCTTGGATTGGATTTATTGAAAATCCTAAATATTTAGATGATGGTACTATTATTGCTGATTTGATTATTGCTGATGAAAATGCTCAAAAGGCTATACTGATGGGTGCTAAATTTGGTATTAGCCCCAAGATTGTAGGTAGAGGAGAGTCTGGTAGTGTAAAAGACTTTATATTTAAAAACTTTTCACTGGTTGTAGAACCAGCTTGTAAACGTACATTTTTGAATAAAGCTAATGATACCGGAGACGGTATCGATTTAATCCCTAATAGTCTCTTCGTATTAAATCAAGACGGTGAGCGAATTATGGCTGAAGAAAATATAGACTTCAAGAACGAAGAGACCAGCCAAAACGCTCCCGTTGCTCACGAGGAACCTAAAGAAGAAACAAAGCCAGAAGCTAAACCAGAAAATGAAGAATTAAAAGAAAAGAAAAAGAAGGAGGAGTATCCATACCCTCCTACAACAGAAAAAAACAAGGAAAAGAAAAAGAAAGAAGAGAAATATCCATACCCTGATAAGTATGCATATCCAGAAACTAAAAAGAATGAAGAAGAAACAAAGCCAGAACCTGAACCAGAGACAAAGCCAGAAGAAACGCCTGCTCAGTCTGAGACTGTTGAGGAAGAGCAGGCCGAGACTAAGCCAGAAGTTGTCGTTGTAGACAGCAGAAGCAAGGAAACTACCCAAGAACTTAGGGCAATTTCTTACCATGATGTTTGGAATTTGCTCGAGTACTTGGGTAAGAAGGAATTATTAAATTCAGAGTTTACAAAGTTCGTCAAGGAGTTTGCTAAGAAACATCCAGAGCTCAAGGGCTCTGAGTTAGTCAAAGCCGCTGCAAAAGAATGGAAAAAAGTAAAGAAGAATTCTGATATGGAACAAAAATTAAGTGAAGAAAATAAAGGTGTAAAACTATCTGTTAAAGGTGATATAAATATGAATTACCCAACAGCCGGAACAACTGAAGATGTAGACATATCAATGTTACAATATCTCAGAGAAAGACTATACAACAATGCAGGTGACGTAACTCTCCAGCTTTCCTATGAGCCAAAGACCAATGCTCTAGGATGGAGAGTTTTTGAACTCGCTTCAACAGTAACATCCACTACATCAACAAGAGGAGGTGCTGTAAGCAATGCATATATGCTACAGCCAATAATGTACTTGAAGAAGGCAATTGATGCAGCAAAGGAAAGAATGAGATTCTTGCAAATAGTAACTCAATACACACTACCAGAAGGACACAAGGACATCATTATACCATACAGAACGAAGTATCTATCTGACAGTTCATGGGAATCTTCCAGTGCTGAATATGCTGCTGGAAGCGAAATTTCATGGACTCAGATAAACACATTAAATGGTGTCCAGATAACACCAACACGATACAACTATGGTATTGCTTTGACAAATGAAGCAATACGAACAAATGCATTGAACCTAGTAACATATGCCAGAGAGGAACTCTCATACAAATATGAGAATTCCATTGACTCCGCTATCAGAGACGCTATTCTAGGTACTGCCGGCTCATCTCCAAGTTTAGGAGCAACCGAAATGAGTGATACAACAAATGGTTGCCAGACGATATATGGAGGTGACGCCACTGATGCAGACAACAGTCTGGACCCAGGAGATGTTCTAACAACTGACTTAATAGCAAAAGCAAAGAGACTATTAATGTCAAATCACGGATATTACTGGAATTCCAACACATTCACTAAATCCAGTGTAACTAAGAATACTTGGGAACCTACTGCAAAGGAGCCATTCGTGCTATTCATTGCACCTGAGCAAGAGGAAGCATTACTCAAGGACTCTCAGTTCGTGAATGCTTCCGAATACGGTAGCAATGAAGTAGTACTCAATGGTGAAATTGGTAGGTATCTAGGAATTAAAGTTGTAAGCACAACAAAGGTACCATCCATCTCAAGTGGAGATAGCATCGTTACACAAGGAAGCAACCAGTCATTCGATACTAACGCACACCTATGTGGTCTTGTTAAGGCAGGACCAGTAGGAGCATTGGTCTGGGGAGTCAAGCCTGAAATAAAGGTCTTTGATTGGCCAAACGCAGACCAAGTAAGAATGAAACTTACAATGAGTCACGGTGTCAGTCCAATACACTCTGATGCAATCGTCAGAATTATCGTGAGCGACGCATAAGCGTAATAGTCTGGTCTCATAATATACGGAATTTTTTCCAGGGGACATTTAATTTTTTTAGTCCCTGAAGTGGAGAGCTTCCGCTCTCCCATTAACATTGTATTGAGGTGAATGAAAAATGGCAATACGAACTTCATATATAAAATGCACTCGTGCTGATAAGACTAGCACATTTGAAGGTAACGTGACTGTAGAAGGAGATTTGACAGTAAATTCTTCATTAACTTTCGGAGATGCTGCAGTAGATACATTAACAGTTAATGGAGCTGCTACTTTCAATCAAGATATTACAATAGCTGCTGACAAAACTGTTGTATGGAACTCAAATATGACTCAAACCACAGTTGGCTCTGCAGGCAGTGCAGATGCTCTACCATCAAACCCTACAGGATACTTGAAAATAAAAGTAGGAACTTCGACTTATGTAGTACCATATTTCGACCAGTCTTAAAAGCCAAGTGATTAAATGAAAAAGCACGAGTCAAAGGTAGATGTACGTAGAATTGTAATAGAAACAGATGGAGATAGGATACATATAGCCGAATTTAACTCCACGCCATTAGAGATGTGCGAAATTTGCCGTAGACTGTTAAGGTTTTTCGGTGGTGACAAGTATGGCAGCAACAGTCAAGAGAAAAGATATTGATGAAATATGGAAATCAATTCGCACCATAAATCATGAACTTGGTGGTGTTGAAGCTAGTATAAAGGCTATAGAACAGGATATTAAATGGATACGAGATAAAATAGATAAAGTCGATTCAAGATTTTACCAAATATTGATTAGCATTTTTATTTTGGTTATTTCAAGTGTGATTGGGTTTATGTTGAGGTGATTTTATGCCAACAATAAAAGGTCCGATAAAATTTGAAAAAGGCAAACCCGTTCCAACTAAGGTAATGGAAGCAGTCAAGAAAGTAATGAAAGCAACGACTACACCAGTCAAAGGATATACATCAAAAGAACTATACGCTTTGAATAAAAAAGAGCAAGTTGAATTAATCAGAAGCTTGGGATATGATGACAAAATACCAAGAACTGAAAAAGAAAGAGTTGCCTTGATTTTGAAATTGCAAAAGAGGTGAAATGAATTATGGCATTCGATAAAACTTACAATCCGTATTGGTTTATTGATGACACTCCAGAAAATATAACTCAGGAAATGAAAAAGGAAAATATTAAACCTAGTGATGTAATTGCATTCGGTCCAAGTGGAACTTCAGGTCAGTTAATAGTTATCATCAGAAGGCCCAGTTCGGGCTAAACTTTAAATAAAACTTATGCTAATTAAAAAATAGGTGATTGAAGATGGCTGCAACCGTAGAATTAAAAATATATACCGGAACTAATGCCGGAACTGAAAACCCGTCATCTGGAGACGCATCAAATTGGAATTTGATGTCTGTCGATGCATATGACTCTACAGGAACAGATTATCAAAACAACCCAATTCAAGTACCATCTAGTGGAACAAACTACAGTTATGAACGATGGATGAGACTCCGATTCAGCGGGACTTTCAATAAAATAGACAATATCAAAACATGGCACTCTTCAGGTACTCTTAGTGATGCAAACTTAGATTTGAAAGCTGGAGCAACCACTACCGGTGCAACACCAACTAATTCAGAATCTAGCATAGCAACTACCACATTGGCTAGCTGGGATTCTGAGTCCGAAGCATTGGACTTAACTCCTAGTGGTGGTATTACATCAAGTCCTGGATATTCCAAATACTTAGTAGTTCAGTTAGTAGTTCCAAGCTCAGTTACAACTCCTGGAGACATCGGAACTCAGACAATAACATTCCAATACGACGAATCTTAAATAATGAGGTGGCAATACAATGCGGGTTAAGGCTAAGGTATCTAAGTCAGTTGATATAGTCGAACCTATCTCAGAATTACGACAATTTACAGATTATATAGAAATTGGAGATGATAATGTAGTAAAGTTAAACAGGGCTCTGTTAAAACTCAAACATTCTGACATTCATGAAATTTCTGCTGAATACAAAAATAAAAAGTTCAGAGTTGACTTAAAATCGGGAGACATTTGCGTCAATGATGAAAAAATAGATTTGGAATTGGACAAAAAACTATTAAATCAATGCAAAAAGAGTGGCTTTAGATGGATTAACTTTAGACGACATAAAGTAAGTTATGTTATGGGTGGTAAAGCTGGTGAAGTTGTATATCATGGAATCGGTTGGCAATCAACAGCAGAAGACAAAAATATTCAGAGATTCATTTTAATAAATGAAAATACTGGAGAATGGAAACTTCATAAGAAGAGGTGATTAAGATTGTCAAGTATTCCAGAGTATATGCAAAAAGAATAAAGGGTGCTCTGACTAGTCTTGGTTCTGCACTTTTAGTTGCTTCTTTATTTTTTTATCTTTCTTCTATTGGTGCAATCACGATTACCGGATATTCTGGAGATATGGTTTGTAATGGAACTGTTGAAGACCCATGTTATGCTTATATTAATTTTACTACAAACAGAGATATTTTCATATATCCTAGCAAAGAATGGTTATTTTCTACTGAACCTAATGTGAAAGAAGTTATTTTGCAGAGAAAGTGGGGAGACTCTTGGAGAACAATTGATTTAACCAAGCCATGTAATGGTGCTTGGTGTGGATGTTATTGGTGTAATAAAAACCACACTGCTAAATTTGCCTATGTCTTCCGAGCAGGCAGAGATTATCAAATTAGAATTGTTGGTTACAAATATAATCCATATCAAAACGTAAAATGGTCATTTGGACCAGTAGACCCCTGGTGGAATTCAAACTGGCAATATTGTAGAAATGTAACTCTAACATCTTCATTATTGAATGCTACTTATATGGTTGAACTGACATCGAGTAACTTTGACTTTACACATGCAAACTCTGATGGTTCAGACATTAGAATAGTCAATGCACCGTGTAACTCTGGCGGTACAGAATTACCATTTTGGATTGAAGATTGGAATCATTTCGCAGAACATGCCGTTGTTTGGTTTAAAGCAGATAAAACTAGTTCCAGTCCTGTTATTTATTCAATTTACTATGGTAATCCTTCAGTAGGTAGTGGAAGTGATATATATTCAACATTCTGTGCTGCATCAGATTTTGAAGTCGACCCTTCAACAAAAGGATGGGCTATGACACCACTCAGTACCACAAGTCACTTTTATTACCATTCACTTGGTTATTGTTCAAATAATAATGTGTTTTTTAGAGTAAAACAAAAAATGACTGATTATAGTGTTACTGGAAGTCAACATCGCTATACTTGTTCATATGCACTCGATGTAGATGAAGATACTGATTCTAAATATTATTATACACAATATACGTTCAAGCCTGGTAATTATTTCAATGCTGATGACACAAATCAAAAGCCAGCATCTTATATTGTAGCTAAAGATACAACAGGAACTGCTGATAAAAGTAGCTATAAATTAGGAAATATTACTATAAACAACTGGTATATCTCCTCAATTTATGTTCAAAAAGATACACTCGCTAAAACTATTACGTGGGATACATCTTACAGTCAAAAGTATTATGATGAGCTCTCCTCAGACCTAGTTATTGATACCCCACAATATGTTGGATTCACATTATATCATGATGATGAGACTAGCAATAATGTTGGTGAAGCTACATGGGATTCAACCAATAAAGTATTGAAAATTTACGTCGCGAGATTTACGAGTACAGATGACAGTTATATGAATTGGACAGTTGATTGGGTCATAGCTGGCATTTGGGATACAAATGAACCTTCAATTTCAGTATCCTCTGAACAGAGTCAATCTGGTGGAGACACGAACCCACCTACTCAATCGAATTGGAACCCTGCAAATGAATCTACCCTAACTTCAACCTCATTTACATTAACATTTACGCTAGACGAGGAAGGAGATTGTAGGTGGTCAACAACCGATACAGATTATGATTCAATGACAAATGATTGTACTGGCGATGGAACAACTAGCATATCATGTTCTATTTCTGGGCTAAGTGAAGGTACAAACCACATTTACACAGCATGTTGTGATACAAATGGGAATTGTGACGATTCCACGTCAAACACTAACTTAGTTTATTATGTTGATTTAGGACCACCAACAGTCAGCTATGTTTCTCCTACAGATGAAAATGTAGTAGTTGATAGAAAATGGGCGTTTGTTAATGTAACTGCAAGTGATAAAATATCAAATATAGATTCATGTATTCTCCACTTTAATGGGACGGATTATACAATGAATAAGGTAGGGTCTGGAACAGCAGTATCTGCTTGGTATAACGTAACCAATCTTGATAATGGTAATTATACATACAATGTGACATGTACTGATATAGCTGGATATGTAGGAAAGGCTGATAATCGATGGGTCTATATAAACTATACATTCATTATCAGTATATCTGTAGATTATCCAGCAGATGGATATGTAGAGACGAATGATAAGTATGTTAACTTTTCTGTCAACTGTGATGCAACGAATGGAGTTTCGTTGATTGAATTGTATACAAATGAAAGCGGATATTGGCATGTATATGAAACATCAACGACTTCATCTTGGACTTTTAAGCACTATTTTGTTAGAGACGGGAAAAATTACTGGAAAATAAAATGTACTGATGCGGAAGGTCAAAGCAATGAGACTGATATATATACAATAGACATTCAAGTTCCATTTCCAGATGTTGATGTAAATGACCCATACATGTATACACACCACATATCTGTCGAAGATGCTGGATTGTCTCCAGAGTTTGATTTTGGTGGTGGAACAGGTTCTGCAACTGGTGGATGGGGTCTATTTACAATAGTTCCCGATGCAACAGACCCGGATATTGGATATGTGTTTTATTTCGACCAGACTCTGAGAACTGATGTTACGCATATATGTATAAGGCCATTCAACATAAGTTCTGGAAAGTTGGAGTGGGTAGCTGATAAATATTGTTTCCCAAATGATGCATCCACTGGTTATAGAGTATGCCAATCATGGACCAGTCCTTCTGATTATTTTGAAAATCACATTTCTCTGAGTGCTGATATTGATGCTTATAACCATACAATATTCACATTTGGTGGTCACTATACGTCTGATTGTCCATTGTCATTTGTCAGAAGTACTGTTGTGGTTAACCTAAGTAATTGGAACTTGTCATCAACATGGCCAAGAGCAATTACTGTACATACAGGTTCTTCTGGTGCATATCATATTCTTAAAGCTTTGAATAAAACAATGCTTGCCATATCTGATAATAGAGTTAACTATTATGATATGTCAGTTCATTGGAGCACAGATAATGGAACAACCTGGAATTATAGAGACTATCTTAGCGGTGAAGCATACGGAAGGAGGGATTTCTTCTATGACAGCGTCAATCATAAATGGATTCACATGGCAGCATTTGTTCATGGTCAAGGTGGCAGTTGGCCTACTTCAAGACCACAACCGATTAGATTCTTCTGGGCGACGATTGAAGATTTCATAAATAATAATGGAGGGAGAAGTTCGAATCAAACTTATTTCGGTACTCCTGTATATTCATTTGAAATAGATGATTCTGACATTATTGAAATGGACACTATAACAGAATGTAATTTTATGGGTGGTCATATTGCACTTGATGAGCCAAAAGGTTTAGCACATTATCCAACATTTTTAATACTATGTACTGATTGGGACTATTCAAATTCAGTGCCAAATGGGCCTGCAAAGTTAGTTTACAAACAGATGGGTTCTCAATCTGATTGGACTGTTCTAAACATCACTCCATTTAAGGCAGTTGGGATAATAGTAAGAAAACTACACGATGACAATTGGATGTTTCTCGTAGTTGATGAATATAATAGACTACTTTATGCGGTTACAAAGGATTATACAAACCTAAGCACTTATGATTGGAAGATTTATACTGGAACAATACCAGATAGAGATACATATGATAATGCACACTCATTTAGATGGGCAGGTATAATGAATTATGATATTAATCAGAATGTTACTTACGTACTAGCCAATTTAATGATGTATGGTAGCTCTGGATATATGAGGTCTAAATACATTATGGTTGATGCAATAGATGATAGAGTTACACCAACACCGGAATCTAACTTTATGGTGTATGATGGTTCCGACTGGTCATACGATTTTGATAATAACCCAATTTTCATTTGTGGTGAAAATACTCCAGTAAGCCCGGGACAGGCTTGTACAGATAGTTATGTTGCACCAGAGTATCAGAGTGATGCACAAGCTATATTCAAGCTTACAAACGATGGAGGAGCATCAGGCACAGGAAAATTGAGGATAAATGCAACTGTAAGCAGCATTTCGATATTTTGTGATGATGATAACACATATGATGGAGCGGTGACTTTGACTACAACATATCAGGATATATGCGGTATAATAGACCCATCACAAACCTGTTATATTTGGTGCTGGGCTAACTTCACTAGCTTTAGCCCACCAGCAGAACCAATCGAAATACAAGCTACAATTGAATGATTTACCAATACAATGGTGATTAAATGCCAATCGTATTTAAAGTAAGAAGAAGATTAACTAAGAATGGAAGTGCGAGCATTCTTATCACACATTCTATCAATAAAGATGCAACTGCCAGAATTATTATAACAAATTCATTATCAAAAAATGCAAATGCTAGATTAAAATTATTGCAGCAAAAAACCGCTACTGCAAATGCTAGATTAAAAGTTACTACTCTAATACCCAAAAATGGGAATTCTAGAATCAAATCTATCTTTTCAATAACAAAGAATGGAACTACAGCAATACAAAAAACATATAGCTTATCTAAAACCGGAACAGCTCGAATAAAAAAGTCATCAACTATACACAAAAGTGCTAATGCTAATATTTATATTTCTGGATTTGAGCTGCTTAAGACTGGTACTGCTAGAATACAAACTCGATTTTCAATTAATAAACAGGCAAATTCCAGATTATTAATAACTCATCAAGTTGCCAAACATGCTTCTGCTTACTTGTACTTCACATTTTTAGTTAATAAAGATGGTACTGCAAGATTAAGAACTACAAAACAACTACAAAAGAATGGAACTGCTAGAATTAGAATTTCTCATCAGTTTGATAAAGACAGTGAAGCAAGAGTATTAAAATTATGGCAGGTTTCTTACAATAGTACTGCTAGAATATTGAAAAAACAAACTACTATGAAAAATGGTAGTGCCGATATCAGTATATCATACCAAATTAGCAAAGATGCTGATGCTAGGATATTAAAAACTGCTACTATTAGCAAGGACGGTACTGCAAAAATTAACTTTATTCAAATGATAGCATATCAATTCCAAAGAAAAGTTTGGCATGATGGCAATAGATTATGGCGTGCAATTTACAATCCATCTTCTGGTTATATCGAATTTTGGTATTCTGAAGATGATGGTGTTACTTGGACTGAAAATGTAAATGCTAGATTACAGGGTTATGATGGTAAAGATGCAGATGGCCATTATAGAAGGGGCAGTGACTTTTCCATATCACTTGCAGGTTCTAATAACTTAGTCATTATTTATACAGATGGTAGTAATGTCTATGCCAGAGAAGTCTCTGGAACTTACCCTGGAACTGATTGGTCTTGGGGCTCTGAAACCACCATTTGGAGTTCTTCAACTGGAATAAGATATCTAAATGTAAATATAGCTGAAGATGCTTCTGGTTATCAGCATGCTATTGCTACTTTGAAAGATTTGAGCAATGGTACTTATTATATAGTGCATAAATCATATTCATCTAAAAATACAATAAGCGGTGATTCATGGAGTAGTCAAGAAACTTTGAGTGATACTACAAATACCAATAGCATAGTAGCTGGTTCATTTAGAAAAACTGGCACACAAATACAGAGTAAGGGTCTAGTAGTATATTGTGTTGGTACTTCTCTATATTACAGAACTTATGATAACGGAGGATTCAGAGCAGAAACTTTACTCGCCAATATCAAAGGAGATGATTTAAGAAATACTTTCTGTCATGAAGTAACTAGACCTTCATCGTTTACACAAAAAACTAATTATGTTGCTTATATAGCTAGTGATGGTAGCTTAAGATGTCGACACTATACTGATAATGACGGTTGGTCATCTGAAATAATAGTTGATAGTAACTCAGATTGTACGAGCCCAGCACTGAATTCAATCAGGGATTCAGAAGTTATGTATTGCTGGTATCTAAGAGGAACTTTACCTGATTCCTTATATGTTTGTAGAGATGTTGATGAAACACCTAAGTTAGTTTATCAAACTACAAATGGGATGCTGGCATTAACAGCATCAATAGACGGAAACGGTATAATGGCTCTTGTTCAAGAAAATCCTTATACTTTACTCTGGTTCACTAAAGGCTTTGTTTATAATGGCAATGCTAGAATACAGCTAACTAATATCAAAGAGTATACTGCAAATGCTCGAATTGAGCTTACTTCTACTATAAACAAGACCGGTATCGCTAGCATATTGACTACAAAGGCTAAGATGTATGATGGAACAGCTAGACTGCAATTAATTAATTCAATAACAAAGAGTGGTATTGCTAAAATCACTATTTACGCTCAACAATTATTAAAAACTGGTAATGCTAGGCTAAAGATTGGTTTTGGTATAAACAAAAATGGTGTTGCAAGACTAAAACTTACACAATCTCTTGATAAAACTGCTAATGCCATATTATATTTCTTAAGAACCATAGAAAAAGTTGCTATTGCTAGTGTTCAAACTACTTATCAAACATCAAAGACTGCAAATGCTAGGATAGCAAAAACAAATAGTTTGTTAAAAACTGGTGTGGCCAGATTACTAAAATCTTCTCAGTTCTTAAAAACTGGTATCTCTGCAATTAAAATTAATTATACAATTAGCAAATCATCCAATGCTAGGCTTAAAGTGCCTGTGCAAGTAATTAAAAATGGTATTGCTAGATTATTACTCACAAAACTCATGAGTAAAGATGCGACTGCTAGAGTTGAAGTTACGAAATCAATAAGCAAAATATCTCATGCATTGATTTCTGTTAGTTATCAGAAAGTCGCAAGTGGTACTGCAAAAATAGAATTAATTAATCAAGAATTACTCAAAACAGGTAATGCTCGACTTAAACTAACTCAAATAGTCTCGAAGGTCGGCTCTGCTTGTACATCAATTAAATATTCAATTCTAAAATCAGCCAATGCTCGCTTGAAAATAACAAATGCAATATCCAAGTTCGGTAATGCATTCATTTATATAGAGAGACACACTATACACAAAAACGGTAATGCGAGAATCGCAGTAACCAAAACCTTTGCAAAACAATCCAATGCTTATTTGGAAATAACTCAAAAATTCATCGCATATTCAACTAAATATTATGAACCAGAGGTCAAAGATTTAAATAACATCAAACCAATAATTATATCAACTGGTGATGTCTGATGGGAATATTGCTAAGATGGAAAATTCCAACTGATTCAGATGTTAGCTATGATAAGACTTACATATACAGGTCAGATTCCAAAAATGGAACTTACGAACAGATAGCTGTCCAGAATATATCTGACAATACTTATTTCGATAAAAATGGGACAACATCTCACTGGTATAAAATCAGATTCTATGATTCAGCTAATGACATATGGAGTGATTATTCAGACCCAATTCAGGGAGGTAGTTTTTCTTTTTACTGCACAATTGAAGATGTAAGAACAGTATCTGGGTTGAGTGAATCTGAAATTAGCGATTCTGAATTGTATAATATAATGCAAAGAATAGCACTTCCACAGATAAATGCAGATTTAAATATTAGAGTAATCAGAGAAAAAATTGAATACATCGATGAAACCAGACAAAATGATATAGATAGTAATAATACCACCTTTTATGTTAAGAATTGGAAAGAGTTTTATATCGGAGACTTGAATAATGATGGAATTGTTGATGAAAATGATGTAATAGTTTATCAAGTTGATGCTAATGGTACAGAGACCCAACTTACCGTAAATACAGTATATCCTAATGAGGGTAAATTTGTACTCGACTCTGCACCAGAAGGAGACAAAGACTTATATGTTACTTACTGCTATGCTCCAGTTTCAGAATCAGACCCCCATCCTTTATTGAGAGCAGCTTTTGCTACACTGGTTGCTGCTTGGGCTTACACTAGATTAGATGCAGGTAAATTGAAATCTTATAGCATAGGAAAATTAAGAATAGCCAAGCAATCAGATGCTTTTGTAACATTTTATCAAAAATATAAACAATTGCTCAATGAACTCAAAAGTAAACCAATCAAGAAAATTGAAGGTCAATCTGTTTATGAATTATTAACTCCAGTTACAAAGGTGAGACAGATATGACTGATATTCAGAAAATTCTAAAAGAACATGGTGAAACTGTAATAGTCAAGGAAATTTCTGTGACTACTGATTCTTATGGTCAACAGACTGAAACTGAAATTAATTATTCAATAACTGCTTTACCTCAAATAATGAGTGCTGAATCCTTAGAAGTACAGGAAGGTGTATTAGAGGTAGGTGATTTAGTTCTTTTCATTGACCCGGAAGATTCTAATATCAACCATGTAAAGCTAAACAATATTGTAAACTATGATGATTCAGACTACAAAATAGTAAATATAATCAAAGAGAAGGCGGTAGAAAAAGGCAAGACATGGTCTCATTATGAAGTACATGCCAAACGAATCAAATAATCGAATTTAAATATATCAAAAAACAAAAATTAATTGTACAGGTAATAGGGGCAGTGCCTCAGATTTAGACCCTGTATGGGTGTGAATATGACTGCTGTAAGCAAAGAGCATATAGCTCGGGATGTATATAGAGCTATCTATACTCTTATTTCTCAAAACATTACTGATTTACAAAGCCCTGATAGACCTGCTTCTCAATGGATATTTGCCGCTTGGCCTGAAAATCTTGGTGCTGATAAAGATGATTATCCTATCATAGTTATTGAAAAACCTGAATTTAAGACAGAGAATTGGACTTTAACTAAGCATAATGTCTCTATTTCAGTAGATATTACAGTATTCAATGCCGGTAACAAAGCTGCTGAAGGAGCTGATAACTTATGCGATGAAATAGCCAGTATCATACTTAATAACAAATACTCTGACTTGAGGAATGATAAACGCCTTTACAATACTCAAATTACTCGCATAGATTCGGATACTGTTATACATCGTGGCATCAAAGTTCATATCAAATCCATGACCGTAGAATTTGACTATAAGGTGAGCTAATGCCGATAGTCACCATTAAAACAAAAGGGTTGGATAGAGTAAGACGAGGAGTTAGGAGATTACCAAAGGAAGCACTTACTGCTATTTATGGGGTCACTGAAAAAACTGCTAAATTTATTCAGAAATCTGCCAAGCTAAGAACCAGAAGATGGACTGGAACTCTGGCTAGTAATATCAAAGTTAAAAAGACTAAAAAAGGTAATTGGATTATAGAATCTGGGGCACCTTATGCAACCTTTCAGGAATATGGTTTTAGCAGGCACTGGGTTCATATTGATATGCCAACTAGAGCTGGTCACACTATAAAAGATTGGCTAGCTATGAAACATCCAGAAGTGTTGGAAAGTGGTAAGAAGTTTATCAAAGTAGGTGGTTTATCGAGCTCATTTAGACCTCATTTAAGACCTGCTTTAGAAAAGGGTTTAGAAAGGAATGAACGTATGTTAGACCTTTCAGTCAGAAAAGCAATTCATAATGCTTTTAGGTGAATGAATTATGACCGTGAAAACTGAAAAAATTGATGAAAATACGATTAAGATAACGAATGAAGGAGACGCTGTAATAACCTATTATGAATTTAGAGGAACGCCTCAAGAAAGACCAGTTCATATTGGACCGAATGAATCGGCTGTAATTAAATTAAAGCCTGAAAGAAAACGTTCACGGGCTGATAGAAAAGCCCGAAAATCAAAAATATGAGGTGAAGAATAATGGCATTTCCAGATTTGTGGGGAGAAGGCACTGCATTAGTTGCAATAGCACCAAAAGGAGGCAGTGATGTAGATTTTGCAACAGCAATTACCAGTATAGATATAGATATGGGAGACAGGGATTTCGATGCAATACCAACTTTGAGAGGAGGAAGATTAATAAAACCACCTCCAGAAGATGTAACCACAATAACATTTGAAGGTTATCCAGTTAGCTTAGATACCACAAGTACCGATGTATGGCAGAGATTTTTCACTACTTCAAACAATTGGACCACATCTGACCCATTAAGCGTATCAAACTCTAGAAACAGAGAGAACTACAGAGTAGTCATACTTTGGACAGAAGATACTACCGTAACTTCAGCTACAGCTGCTGTTTCAAATGAAGCACTAAGAGCTATTTTCAAGAACTGTCAATTAGTTTCAGTAAAACCATCATTTACAGATAATGAACTAAAAGTTACATTCAAGTTCAAGTGTGCACCGTATGACAAGAGCGGAAACTCAAACATTACATGGGAATCAACTGATGGTACAACCGGACTTAGTGCACTAAGCTCATATAGTTAAATTTGAATGGGAGCCACCAATTGGTGGCTCCCAATTTTGGTTGATTAAGATGGAAGAAGAAAAAAAGAAAAAGGCTTTGGCTGAAAAAGTAGCCGAAATACTCAAAGCTAATAAGAATGCTCTTTATATAGGCAGAATTCCACCTGAATATAAAAGAAAGTTTATCCAATGGGCTAAGGAGCAATTTTGTGACGATTATGGCATGTTATTAGTTCATCTTATGGATGTTGTTGGACTAGCTGATAAAAGATATGAAGAATTGAATGAAAAACTTGATGCTGTAATTAATTGGATACAAAGCATTGAGGAAAAAATCATGCGTATTGAGAAAGATAAACCGGAATCGGTCAAAAAGACTGTTTCCGGTAAAATTTTGAAAGATTGAGGTGAATGAAAGATGGATAAAATAGATTTGGAACGACAAAGAAAACATTTGGGTAAAGGAGGTTATTTAGAACTTAACAATGAGGATGGAACAGTAGACAAGTTTTATCTCAACCAGTTAACACTAGAAGACTTACCAGACCTGCTGTATGTACTGTCAAAACTACAGCAAGCTGAAAATCCAGAAGCTGCATTTACAGCATTAGACAAGGAATCAATTGACATAATAACAAAATTAGCATTGAAATCTATCAAAAACTCACCAGATTTCAAAGATTTTTCAGAAGAAGAGAAGAAGCAGTTTATAGTAGCAAACTTTATGCCAATAATGCAGAAGATATTTGAAATCAATGACTTAGGAGCCAGTAAAATGAGTGCAGATATTGAAGCTATTAAAAAAGCAAGGACTTTACGTAGGTTGAGAGAAAATGCAACCTTCAATGCAAATGTTGAAAAAACTGGAAGAAGCGAAGTCAAGAAAGCAAGTCAGTGAGTACATAATAATGCTACACCATATATTTTGCAGAGAATATGGCTGGATTCCATTCGAAGAGTTTAAGAAACTTCCGATAACTACAGCGTTTGACCTCCTAGAAAAGATAAACGAAGACTATGAAAGAGAACGTGAAGAAATAGAAAAAATCAAAAGAAAGGTGAGATAAGTGGTATTCAAGACTCAGCATGTAGTAGAAATAATATTAGAAACAATGGATAAATCTACCAAACAATGGGTTCCTATACAAAAACAAGTCGAAAAAGTAACTCAAGGATTAACAGGAATGAAAAAAGAGATAGAATATTCAAAATGGGCAGAAAATGATTGGCAAAAAGTACAGAAAAAAACTATTTACGGTATGCATAGATTCAGAATGGAATTATTATCAGTAATGTTCTTTGGCATGAATTTAAGCAGAATGTTTAGAAGCTGGCTAGAGCCAGCAGCTGAAGCATTAGGAATATTTGATATTTGGACATCTACTCTTCAAGTTGTATTTTTACCAGTTATGGAAGCTATATTTCCATATTTATTACAGTTTATGGATTGGTTCATGAATCTACCTGAACCAGTGAAAATGGCAATTGGCTCACTCACTCTTGTTGGATTTGTAGTTGGTAAATTATTAACCACCATTGGCGTGCTTGGTTTGGGACTAGACGGTCTGAGACAAATGTTTGGAATTGGAAGTACTGCAGCTAAAGGAGCAGCAGGAGTAGTTGGAACTGCTAGTACTAGTATTCTATCTTCACTCGGACCCATTTTGTTAATAATAGGAGCAATAATTGCCATAATTATTGTTTTATACCTTGCTTGGAAAAATAACTGGCTTGGATTCAGGGATATTGTTACTGCAGTAGTTGATAAAGCTGTTGGTGTGTTGAAATTCTTACAAAATGTTTGGGTTACTGTATTTAATGTTATTGTAAGCTTCCTCAAAGCTGCAGCAAAAGTATTGGCAATACCATTTAAATTTATATTAGGATTTTTCCAGGGGTTGTTAGAATCCTTAGGTATTACGAAAGAAACTTGGTTAGCAGTTTGGGATGCTATCGCAAATAAAGTTAAATGGGTATGGGACCACGTATTCAGTCCAATATTTGATAAAATTAAAGGATTTTTCGATTGGATTGGTCGTGCTGCTGATAGACTAGGAGATTTGGCTTCAAAAGCAGGTAAGGCTGTTGGTGGAATGATTGGTGGTACAGCTAAGAAAATAGTGTCCAGACAACATGGAGGTATAGTTCCTGGTAGACTTGGTGAACCAGTCCCAATAATTGCTCACGGAGGAGAGAGATTTTTAGGTATACATGGTGGTGGAGCAGGAGAGACAATTATTAATTTCAATCCAAGTTATAATATTAATGTAAGTGATAAAGATGAATTAGAAAGAATGATAAGAGATAGCAACGAGAGAATGATGACTGAATTGAAGAGAA